>JAEEGL012122979.1_pt1 | contig 10609 bp, 8 predicted proteins | sample 9134231 | NCBI WGS metagenome assembly JAEEGL01 (sample SAMN16246548, study PRJNA631951) | gut metagenome | biome: gut microbiome; feature: rumen; material: fiber-attached | host: Bos | place: Iran: Karaj | collected 2018-10 | reverse complement strand
CCCTTCGAACACTGGTGGAGAAGCACCGGGGAACCATGCAGGTCATATCCGATCCTGTTTTCCGGCTGGTTCTCACCCTGCCGGCGGATCTGCAGGAATAGATCCGTTTACCCCGTTCTCAAAAATCGAAATATTTTCAAAAAATGGGCCGTTCGGGCCATGTTTTTTTTTATTTTGTTTTCTATAATACAAGTGAAAGGTGCGGGATATAGTTTTTTCCCGCTCTCTAAACAGAGGAATCATCATTCCATCCCGGACAGGAACCGCAAAACAAGAAGGAGGATGAAGGAATTGAAGAAGACACTCGGAAAGAAAATTTTGACGCTGCTGTTGGTGCTAGTTATGACAGTAGCAGTAATGCCCTCATTGGCGGCTGTATCCGGATGCCCGCAGGCGCCGGATGGATACCACAGTCCGGAAGGTGAGCGCGTTGAAGTCGCAGCGACCTGTACCCAGGATGGCCGGGTAGAGGGATTCTGCATCTATTGCAATCAGTATATTACTGAAACAATTCCTGCAAAAGGCCATTCCTATAGCAGTACGGTAACCACACCGGCAACATGCACAAGCCCCGGTGTAAGAACCTATACCTGCACAGTATGCGGTGATACCTATACAGAAGCGATCCCCGCAACCGGCCATACACCGGAAGTGATCCCGGGCGTGGCGGCCAGCTGCGAAGCCGGCGGCAAAACCGAGGGCAGCCGGTGCTCCACCTGCGGCGCGATTCTCTCAGCGCAGGCGGATATCCCCGCTACCGGCCACAACTGGGGCGGCTGGGTCGTCGACGTGCCCCCGAACTGTGAACAGGGCGGCCTGGAGTATATGACCTGCCAGAACTGCGGTGCCCAGCAGTGGCGCTACGGCGAAGCCCTGGGCCACGACTGGGATGAAGGCGTCGTTACGAAGGAAGCCGGCAACCTGGAGGACGGTGAGATCGTTTATACCTGCAGACGGGATGCTTCGCACACGAAAACGGAAACAATCCCGGCAAAGGTTCCTGACGATGGCATTTCCATCAGGCTTATGATGGGCAAACTGCGCAACAATCCTCCGAAGGATCCCGGTGAGATCTCCGATACGGACATCATCATCGAGAAGCAGCCGGAAGACGGCGTGATCCCGGAGGATGGCAGCGGTCTGGAACTGACTGTGGAAGTCAGCGGTGGTACGCCGGATTATCACTATCACTGGTACCAGGTCGTAACGGTGAAAGGGAAAGATGTCGTAAGCGACGCCGGAAATGATGAGCCGGTCTGCAGGGTATATTCACCCGGAACTTATTACTGCGTGATTACGGACGCCCTGGATCATTCCAAAACGACGGACAATGCCGTTGTCAATCCGCCGTTGTCCATTTCTCAGCAGCCGGAGAACGTCAATCTGAAGACAGGCGAGACGACCGAGTGCCTTGCCACAGGCGGTGTTGCCCCCTACTTCTATCGCTGGTTCATTCTCAATCCGGATGGCACGAAAACGGATGTTTCGAATGATGAGAGTTCGTCAGTCTTTGATCCTGCGGCAGCGAAAGTGCCTGCGGGCTCAGCCGTTTCCTGTATGGTGATCGACAAGGCGGGCAAATGGGCCGAATCCGATCCGATTTATGTGTACGATGCGGATCCGCTTACGGTCACATGCACCGAACCTATGGTCTATCTCCGGAAGGGTGAAACCGCTGAATTCGCGGCCTGGCCCCAGGGCGGTGTGGAGCCGTACACGGTCGTCTGGTACTCCGGCGGCCTCACGGAATCCCCGACGGAGCAGCGGGCGGACGGTGGTTGGTACACGACCGAGGTTTCATATGGCGGATATCGGTTCTTCCGGTGCGAGGTCACAGATAAGATCGGAAACACTGCTTCTTGCACCGCCGCCTATGACTATAAACAGCTGACGATCACGCAGCAGCCTCAGGGCGGTATGATCCCGGAAAGCGGCGAATACAAGCTGACTGTTGCTGTGGAGGGCGGTGTGGAACCCTATAAGTTCCTGCTGAACAATCCCAACGGCGATAACCAGTATCTGGAAATTGCGGGCGGCGAATGCACCTTCACGGTGACGGAGCCCGCCTGGTACGATATCTATATTGAGGACGCGGAAGAAAACTACGCTTATTCGGATATCGCTGTTGTTTATGAACCTGAAAAAGTTCATGTCGTGGACTACACGACGGATGCCTATATCATGGAGCCCAGGGGTAATGCGGAACTGTCCGTGACCGTTGAAGGCGGTACAGAGCCTTACAGTTACGACTGGGCGGTGGAACACGGACCGTATTACGAGGAATACAACTTCAGTGGCGGATCTATGGGCAACTCCCCCACCATCACGGTTGCTGAACCCGGTGCGATCTATTCCTGCACCATCACCGATGCAAACGGTGATATGACCTTTGTGGAAAGCATGAGGGTATACTACGCGGGTCCGATCTGGATCCTGAGACAACCGCAGGATGTCAAACTTCCCTATATGGGAGTGGTAGGATATGACCTGACCCTGGATTGCCTGGCCATTTCCAATGTCGACAGCTTCAGCTATCGGTGGTATAAAGTCGGGGACGACGGTCCTCATCCGGCTTCAATACCACTTGGATACAAGGGAAATACCTGGAAAACCAGCGGCAGCGAAGCCAGGATCAGCGGTACCTATTACTGCGAGATCCATAATGACACCACAGGAGAAACGGTAAACACGCGCACTGCGAAGGTTATGATTGAATTGAGTTTCGACAAAGCAGAACAGGAGAACACTTCTTCCTATGAAGCCTTGCTCCATTTCCATTTCACCGGTGGAAAAGGTCCCTATAAAGTCGTGGTCTATGAAGTCCGCAGTGGCGGAAATATCGATCTGAAAACAGAAACGGTTGACAGTGTTTCAACATATACCTATCCGGCGGACATCGCGCGGATGGAAAACGGGAAAGTAAAGTGGTTGAAGTTCGCAGTCAGGGTAACGGATTCCGACGGACAGTATTGTGAAGGAATCCTGCAGTGCGAAAGTACCGAATCAGGTACACCGGCAACAGTCACCTTCGGCCATTAACAGACAGGGTAAATCAAACAGGCATTTAAAGCACACGGGAAGCAGCCCGTGCAGACTGAATTGAATTCCGAAAGGGGAATCTTTATGAAAAAGCTTTTTGTGATCCTGCTGGCCCTGGGACTGTTCCTGATCCCTGCCGCGCTGGCGGAAGAAATTTCAACGTATGCGGGTGTCTGGTATGCTGAACAGAACGGAATGCCCATTCAGATGAATCTGCAGGAAGGCGGAACCTATACGCTTCTCTTTCCCGGTGCGGATCCCATCGATGGAACCTGGGAGGAACAGACCGGATACATCTGCCTGGACGGGGTACAACCGCCGGAGCTGATGGTCCTCGGCGAAAACCTGAAATGGTCGGGTACGATGCTGTTCTTCACGCAGGAATCGGTGGAAACCTATATCCCGGCGGATGTGATAGCGGAAGCACCGGAAGGCATTCTGAACGGATACTGGCAGTGTGTATTTGTAAACCGGAACGGCACCGTCTTCCCGGCGCTGGCCGTACAGGACAGAACGGACCTGTATGTGGAAGGCACGAGCGCGGTGCTGGGCGGACCGGTGCTGGGCGACGTTCTGGTACGGATGACCGCGGAAAACGGTGCGCTGGCCGGCGAAGCGGAAGCCGGAGCCGTCCGGATCGAAATGCAGCAGGATGAACTGCTCCGCCTGACGATAACCGGCAGCGATGGGAGCCCTCAGGTCTGGTATCTGATCCGCACCTATTCTCCGTTGATCGACGAACCGCTTACCGGAAACGCAGCTCCGTGACGTTTGAACAGAAAGAACAGTTGGAAACGAGGTGGTTTCCTGTGGATGAAAAAGCGAAAGTGCTGGTCGTGGATGATCAGTATGTAGCAAGAAGCTTCTTTGAGATCCATGTGCAGATGGCAAAGAAATACGAGCTGGTCGCTTCCCTTTCCAGTGCGGAACAGGCAATAGCCTGGTGCTCGGAGCATCCGGTGGATCTGGTAATCATGGATGTGATGATGAAGCGCGGGCTGGACGGCCTGACCTGTGCCCGGACGATTAAGCAGAACAATCCGAAGATCAGGATCATCCTGGCGACGTCCACCGCGGAGAGCGCCTGGATCGAAAAAGCCAGAAAAGCCGGTATCGAAAGCTTCTGGTTCAAGGAATACTCGGATATGTCTCTGACGGAAGTCATGGACCGGACCATACAGGGGGAATCTGTCTATCCGGATGCCCAGCCCAACCCGGATTTCGGTGAGATCACAAAGCTGGATCTCTCGGACCGCGAGCTGGAAGTGCTGCGGGAAGTGACCCGGAACCGGACGAACGAGGAGATTGCGGAATCCCTGCAGATCTCCCTGCACACAGTCAAGCGGCATATCGAAAACCTGCTGTCCAAAACCGGATTCCGTAACCGCATCGACCTGGCAGTAAACGCAAAAACCCTCGGCCTGGTTGTTCACGAGGACGACCGGATGGAAAACAACGGTGCAAGACCGTACTCGGACTAACAGGCCTTCCCCGATTCTTCTATAAAAATATGGGTCGGATGCCCCGTGATATACTCGAAAAAAGCTGTTCGGAAATGAGCAGCTTTTTTCTGCAGTTATTCCGGTTTCTTTCAGAATCAGCGTAAACGAAGCGTTCCGGATCTGCTGTCCGGTCCGGTTACTCCCGGTTGTCTGAAGTGCAACAGAAGATTTCATGGAAATTTCGTGCATACTTTTTCATGAAAATACAAACAGGATACCGGCAATAACAGGAGCAGTGGGTAGCATATCTTGTATCCGGCCGGAATCCTGTCAATACAGCTTGGGGACGATCGCGGAAGATCCAGTAAATTTAACGTTTCTGTGTCAAAAGTGTGTCCTTTTCAAGCTTTGCAAACAGGGGCTTCTTGACTATAATAATTTCGTGTGAAATATCGGATTCGGTCTCTTACCGATGCATATACAGGAGGAGGATTCTCATGAAGAAACGTTTTGTTGCATTTCTGCTCGTGCTGGTAATGCTGGTTCCCTGTGTGGCGGCTTCTGCGGCCACCTATTACCGGCTGAAGGGCAGGTCCCGGCTTTTCTATCTGCCGGATTACAACTCAAAGGCGCTGGATTCGTACCGTACGGACTGGGCGCTGACTGTCAACAAAAACGTGGATAAAAACTGGGCAAGCATCACCTTCACCAACGGACGCACCGGCTATATCGAGCGCAGCAAGCTTGTCCGCTGCAGCAGCTATACTGCGTGGGTCACAAAGAACGACACGCCCATGCGGCACGGCCCGGACTATTCCTTTGCCAACGTCGGCACGCTGAACCGCGGCGACAAGGTTACCGTGCTCACCCACGGCAGCAGCTACGACTATGTCAAGACCTCCGGCGGCAGTTACGGTTACGTCGCGAATAACGCCCTCAGCAAGAAAAAGGTTAGTAAAGATAAAGGAAGCTCCTCCAAGTCCGGCAGTTACACCGCCTGGGTCGTCAGCAACGGCGGTCAGGTCGGCCTGCGTTCTTCCGCTTCCGGTTCCAACAACGTTGTATTCGCCAAGTACTGGCCCGGAACCAAAGTGACCGTTCTTGAATACGGCACCGAGTTCAGCTACATCAAGATCGATGGAGACGGCAACACCGGCTACATGCGTTCCAAGTATATCTCCAAGAACGAGCCTGCCCCGATTCCCGCCGATCCCACGCCCGTAACGCCCACCTTCACGCCCTACACCACAACCGCCTGCTCCAGCGGCGGCAACAGCCCCCGGCTTTATCAGGGCGAAGGTCTTGGCTGGTCCTCCGTAAAATTGACCGTAGGGACCACCGTCAACGTCGTCGCCAAGGGCAAGGATCCCTACTGGGTCAAGGTTGAACTGAATGACGGCCGGAAGGGATATATGCCGCTCAAGTTCCTGAACTGATTCAGGAGGTATTATGAAAGACAGTAAAGCCACAACGGTAACGCTCTTTGTCGGCGTACTGCTGATCGTGATCTTCGTGGTCGGGCTCATCTGTTCAAAGAATCCCGGAGCCTTCCAGGTGAAGTATCGTTACGATTACACATTGAATCAGTTCTGTGCGTTCTGCACGAATTGGTGGCTGCCGGCCGGCATCGTCGGAATCCCGATGTTCCTGGTTTCGCTGTTCGTCAGCCTGGCAAAGGAAAAGAAAAGAGATTCTGAATAACACAAGAGGAAGCGGTTCGCTTGAACCGCTTCCTCTTTTTCTGACCACGGACTGCAGATCACTTACACCGCCATCTGCCATGCGGCTTCCCGCAGCCGTGCGTTATACCGGCTGTCCAGGCACATCCAGATCTCTGCGTCTTCCACCGTTTCAAACCGGGGCATGCCGGCCGGCGGAACCAGGCCGACCCGTTCATATTCCAGCTGCACATACTGCCACGGACGGATCTCGGGTGCCTCGTATTCTTTTCCTGCCGTGAAGAGCAGGGCCTGGTTGATAGCATGAATGGTATCTCTGCTCATTGGATTGCTCATTGCGGTTCCTTTCCGGCCCGTGCGGCCTCTTCGATCATATTCAGCTGTGCTTCGTCGGGGATCTGCTCTTCTTTCAGCTTGCCGATCACCCGGCCGATGCACCGTACCGTTTGTCCTTCGTGGAAAGTCATAGTCCGGTATTCCGGATTGTGGGAATGCAGCCCGTCTTTCCTGAACTCCTTGATGTACCCTTCGTTGTCCACCAGGAAAATGCCGATCTCGCCTTCCCGGAGTTCCTTTGTGTGCTGTACGAGCACTTTTTCGCCGTCGGCAAATGTGGGTTCCATGCTGTGTCCGCAGACGGTGATCACCTCGTCCGCCCGTTCGGTATCCCGGTCGGCCAGCAGGATCATCTTTTCTCCCTGCGCTTCACCCAGCGCTGCGCCGAAACCGGCCGCTGCGCCGAGCTCGTTCACAAAGAGAGTTACCGTCTTTGGCAGGATGATCGGTTTCTCCGCCCTGCGCGCTTCAGCCCGGCGGTCCCGAAGCGCTTCCATCTGCCAGAGGATGCTTTCGCGGTCCCCCTCCTCGAGGGAGAAGAATACGTTCAGGACGTGGATCTCCTCGGCCGTTCGCTTTTTGTCCGTTCCGAAGAACGTGTTCAGCGACATCTTCAGTACGGCGCACAGCTTTGGCAGGGTGTTCAGGTCCGGACGGGAATGATCCGTCTCCCACCCGGCGACCGTATTGCGGCTGACTCCGACGCGCTCCGCCAGGTCTGCCTGGTTCATCCCCAGGGCTGTTCTCCGCCTGCGGATCGTCTCACCGTATTGCTGCACTGTGTTCGCCTCACTTTCAAGGGGATTGTAGCATGGATTGTTTCGTTTGTCAACATATTTTTAATAATTTGTTTCAAATTGAAACATTTTACGGGAATAAAAGGCGGGGCGGCATCTGCCGCCCCGTTGTCCGTTCTGTCAGTATACCTGTGTTACGATGTCCTGCAGAATCCAGTGGAAAGATGGAGAGGAGGAATCCTTGCACTCCTCATATCCCTTGCTCAGATCGATAGTGTCAGTCGGATCGGTCGGGCTGACGCCCGTATACTTTCCGGAGAAAACACTGGTCTTTCTGTTCTTCAGGTTTGCGATCGCGCGGTTCATCTTTTCCTCGGTTCCTTCCGCGGCCGCATGTTTGTTCAGTTCAAGCATTTCTACCCAGCCTTCTTCAAATCCTGCGCTGACGTCATTGCCGTGAACGTTTCCTTTTACATGCTCTTCAATATCCACTTTCATCATCACGGCTTCGGTCGCCTGCTGAATGTAAGGTGTCCAGTTGGTCCGGATACTGACCAGCGCGCAGGATGGTGCGACGTCCATCATGCTCTGGTGATATCCGATGAAGAAGACGCGTTTTCCGGTAGCATATGCTTCTTCGCAGGCGATCGCCGGAGCCATGGTATTCGTGTGGTGGGACAGGATCACGCAGCCGTCTTCGATCAGGGCTTTTGCGGTCTGCTTTTCCTTCGGGAAATTGCTCCAGCTTCCGGTGTAGCGGACCCGCATCTTTGCTTCCGGCGCGACGCTCCGCACACCCAGGATGAACGCGGTGTACCCGGAAACGACCTCAGCGCTCTGGTTTGCGGCCACATAGCCGACCAGTGCGCGTTCCGGCAGCACGGCGCCGCTGTCGATCAGCTGGCGCAGTTTCATGCCGGCTACGACGCCGGCTACATAGCGTGCCTGATAGATCTCGCCGTTGAATGTATGGTAATTGTCCGGCTGTCCCTCAATGGAGATCGTTGGCATGGAGATCTGGCAGAACTGGACATCCGGAAATTCCGGCGCAAGCTGGACAACCACGTCTGTATCCGCATTGATGAAGATGATACCGCAGCCTTTTCGGATCAGTTCACGCAGAGACTCTTCCATCGACTTCCCGTTCACGTTGCTCCGGACATAGATCGTCACGTCGTCCCCGTATTCTTCCTTCAGTGCATACTGAGCCTGCAGGAAATTATATGTATACGGCGTGCTCTCGTCCTCGGAACAAATGAATCCGACCTTCAGCCCCGGCTCCGCGGTGGTTTTGTTCCAGAAGTCGAAGATCAGACTGAACGCCAGAAACATCGCCAGGCAGACGACGGCGGCGGTAATGATTTTCACGTGTGCTTTCATGGACGACCTTCCTTTCCCGCTCCGGTTCCGGATCAGAATCCTTTGTCCTTGCGCTCTTCGAGGCTCTGGGACTGTCGCCGGATGTCAGGATCCTGTTTTGTTTCCTCCTGTTTCGGCTCCGCTTGTTCCGCTTCGTCCGGATTGACGCCGTACAGCTTGTTCAGATCGATCGTTCCCTCTCGGATCAGCTTGAGCAGGGCGTCCACAAACTGCGGGTCAAACTGTGTTCCGCGGCCCTTCTCCAGTTCGTTGAGCACGTATCCGAAGTCCATCTGCTTGCGGTATACGCGGTTGGCCGTCATGGCGTCAAATGCGTCCGCAACCCCGATGATCCGGGCGTACAGCGGAATCTCTTCGCCCTTGAGGCCCTTTGGATATCCCTTTCCGTCATAGCGCTCATGGTGGTATTCAGCACCCTCGATCACGTGGTCCAGCAGCGTAAAGTCGCTCAGGATTTCCGCGCCGTGCATCGTATGGGATTTCATGATCGCGTACTCCTCATCCGTCAGGCGTGAATCCTTGTTCAGGATGCTGTCCGGAATAGCGATCTTGCCGATGTCGTGCATATTGGCGGCCCATTCGATATCCTGGCAGTCCTTCTTGGGCAGACCACACGCTTCAGCCATCTGCTTGGAGTAGAGTGCGACGCGGCGGCTGTGGCCGCCGGTACGCGGATCCTTCGCGTCCACGGTGCGCGCAATGGCGATAACGGTCTGTTTGCCCATCTCAACCAGCCGGTTGGCTTCGGCCAGTTCCCGCTCCATCCGTTCCTCACGGCGTTTCACCAGCAGCCACGTGATCCATCCGACCGTGAACATCGGCACCGTCAGCAGGTAGAGGATAAACCAGGAATTGTCGTAAAGTTCCTTTTCCTTGATTACCGTATAGGTCCGTTCCGCTACGATGTTCTCCTGGCTGGAATCGAACACGGCCAGGTGGAAGGTATACGTGCCGGACGGCAGGTTGGTGTAAACGATGGTGGAAAGGTTGTCCTGGGGCAGGATGGTCCAGTCGCTGTCAAACCCCTCCATTTTGAATCCGACGTAAGGATCCTGGATTGTATAGTTGATGACTTCCGGGCCAAGCTCCAGCTTGCTTGTCCCCCGGGAGATGATGATCGGCGTGTTCCGGTTCGCCCGGCGGTACACACCGTCCAGCCGCGTGTACGGTACGCTCATGCGGTAATTCTTCGTGCCGCCCGAGAGTCCGTCCGTGTTGATCGCGAACGCGCCTGTATCGCATGCCAGGAAAAGTTCGCTGGTCTTTTCGTTGAACCATGTCCACGAATTGGCCGTCAGGGAACTGTTCAGACCCCTGCGGCTGTCCAGCAGATCATACCGCAGGTTCTCGTTTCCGGAGAGCAGTTCCGTCCGGTCTGTGATATAGATGCCGGCACTGGACATAACAAACAGGTTGTCTGTTCCCTGGATCCAGATATCGTAGTTGTTGTAGTACGGGAAATTATCGAGCGTCCGGATTGTTCCGTCCGGATTCATGTAGCACAGGCCGTTGCTGGTCACGACGAACACGCCGCCGGTCTTCTCGTCCAGGATCGTCCGCAGGATCACCTCGGAACTTAGCCCGTCTTTCCGCGTCAGCATCTTTTCGACCTTCCGGTCTTTCAGTACGGCGATGCCGTTGCCGTCCGTACCGGCCAGGATGGTTCCGTCCGGCATTTCCGTAACGGTCAGGATCATGGACGAGATCTTTCCGTTTTCATAGCCGATAACGTTCTGGACCTCGTGATCCTTGATGAAGGCGATGCCTGTATCGCTTCCCAGCAGGATGGTACCGTCCGAAAGCTGTTTTACCACGCGCGCCCGGTTGCCGGTCAGTCCGCCTTCGCTGTTGTACAGGTGCTGGGTTCCGTCCGGCTCCACTTCGACCAGGCCCGATCCGTAGGTGCAGATCCACAGGTGGTTGTCCTCGTCCACGATCATGCAGCGGATGCGCACGCCCTTGAACTGGTCTGTCATCTCGTTGTGCACCTGGTTCT
>JAEEGL011945545.1_pt1 | contig 10609 bp, 10 predicted proteins | sample 9134231 | NCBI WGS metagenome assembly JAEEGL01 (sample SAMN16246548, study PRJNA631951) | gut metagenome | biome: gut microbiome; feature: rumen; material: fiber-attached | host: Bos | place: Iran: Karaj | collected 2018-10 | reverse complement strand
TATGTGGCTGGTGCAATAAATTGTGAATATGATGAGGCTTTTCCTTTACCAGAAAATGAACTGGAAAGAAGTGTAGTAGAAAACTTATCTACTCCTCCAAGTATATATTTTTGCTGTTACTATCAAGAAAATGAAAAAGAGAAGGAATTAAAAGTATTCATAACGAAGCGTAATTCACAAATATTCTTACATGTAATCAATGACTCAATCGATGAGTTTTACATATTAGCCGGAATTGACCACCCAACTATTACTACGAACGATTTGTTTTATATAATGAATTCTCTACCAGACGTGATTAATAGTAATCAGCTATGCTTCATTCTGATTAAAGAGTATCTAAACGAGTTAATTATAAGAGGGAATAACCGCCAATTAAGTGAACACATCGCGGAGATAACTACCTACAATAATGATCAATTAGATGCAATCATGAACGGAATAAGATTGAAGGAAGGCTTATTAACACTTAGTTTAGAACAACTAGCCGAGAAGATAATGGAAAGCAAAGAAGATCTTCTGGAACTTATAAAAAATACCGAAATAAAATCTCCACAATTAATAAAAAAATCAGAGGACATATAGTGTCAAGATGAACAATAAAAAGAGAGGGGCCTTTTTAAAGAAAGCTCGTGAATCAAAAAAACTAACTCAAGAAGAACTTGGTAGGCTAATATTTTACTCAGATAAAACCATCTCAGCCTGGGAAAAAGGTATATATACGCCATCTGATTACGAAACTATAATTAAACTATCGGAGGTTTTAGAAATATCTCCATTATCAATAATATACGGTGAAGATAATACTACAGAACAAGAGCAAATCTATTCTTATTTTAATTATCAAAAACAAACAAAGTTAAAGCTAATAATTATATCCATTATTTTCTTGATAACTTTAATAATCATTTTAATATCTTTTTATTTAACTAATCTTCGAGATACAACTAGTATATATAATATAATAACTAATAGAGATGATATAGTTATAAGAGATAGTTTTTATATTTATAATAGAAACACTAGTATTCTTTCTCTAAATAAAATAATAATTCCTGATAATAAGTATTATATTAACAAAATAGAATTGTTTTTTAGAGAGAATAATAGAAAAATAAAAATAATGTCTGGACCTAATGAAAATTATTATCTTGAAAATAATAATAGAGTTAATGAATATAGCTTAAAAGATTTAATAAAAAAGAAACTATACTTAAGAATATACACTGGTGATAAAGAAATTCAAATACGATTGTTATTAACTAAAAAAGATAAACTTCTTTCTCCAAACAACGTTAAGGAAACGAAGAGAGATGCAAATAATCAACTCGAAAACCTAGGATTTATTTATAAAGACGAAGAATATATTATGAGAAGAAATAACATTACAATAAGATATAACGAGCCGGGAATTCTTAGTTTAATCAAAGAAAACAAAGATAATAATGAATACTTAAACAAGAGAATAAATAATGATAATATTACATATAAAAAGATTTATAGCAATGGAAAATATAAAGAAAAGATAATAACTACTAAGGAATATTCACTATGTAACCTTCAAGAAAAAACAGATATCAATCAATTATCCGAATGTTTAAATTACCTAGCTAAAGAACTTAAAAAATAAGAACTCTAGTATTTATAGAGTTCTTATTTTATATATCTGTGATAACCTCTTCGCAAGAAAGGAGGTGCATTATGAACAAAATAATTAAGTCACTATTATTATTGTCTCTTACATTTTTATTTGTAGGAAGTATAAAAGCCGAAGAGTGCAGTATTACAAACAATGAAGGCGTTGAAATCCCCTGCGATTTTTATGAAGCATTAAGAGAATATTATTCTGACAACTTCTTATCGTTTATGACACAAAATGAGTATGATCAAATCAAGAATAATGATATAGATGACATTGAGGTAATTACATATAATGAAGAGAATCCTTTTATCTCTAGCGGAGAAAGTGGAAGAGGCACATACTTTGAAACAGCATACAAACAATTAAGAATTACTAGAAATGGTAACTTTATTAACGCTAACTTACTATGGGTTCAAAATCCAGTAACTAGAAGTTATGATGTGTTTGGTATTAGATTCTACGGTCCAACTATAATAGGTACACCACTATTTAGAGAGTATTATACATTAAATGGCTCAACACATTCATCGTCTAATTATAGCCGTAAAGACTTCACAAATGGATTTGGGATATCGGTAAAACTTCCTAATTATAGCGAGCTAGAATCAGACATAACATTCACATATTCTGGAAGTGGAGTTATTTATGCTTCATACCAACACGCTATAACCAACGTAAGTTTAACTCAAAGTAAAAAATATACTCTATCTTCTAGCGGTTATGGAAGCGTTTTGCTGTTTAATACCGATATACAGCCTAAATACGATAACATGACAGGCGTTAGTATCCAAGGATAATAAAAACTGTTATCACCCGTAAAGTCAAGTGAATACTTGACTTTATTTTACGTTATTCAAAACTGTATATAAAGCCTAAAAAGAAGGCGAATCATTGACTAAAATCAAAAGATATTATATATTTATTAGTGATAAGATGATGTGAGGTGTTAAGATGAAAAAGAAGTATAAAAGAGCTTTATTAGCAATATCTATTATGTTCTTATTTGTTCTAGGCATCTCTACAGGATATGGATTTTGGAAATCTATTAAAGAAGGAGAAGTTTCAGATAAGTCTACAACTATGAACTGCTTCAAAGTATATTATTCTAATAATAACGATTTCATTTCTTTAACTAATATTAAACCGATGTTAAATGAAGATGGTAAAGAAACTACTCCGTATACAATAACAATAACTAATACATGTAAAGAAGAAAAAGAAATACAAATAAGAATGAATATATTAGATGATAATACCATAGACTTAAACGGATTAACCCTATTACTTTCCGGAAATCTTGAAAGTGGAGTTATTCTATATAATAGTCTTAAAAATACAAAATCTACTAATCAATTAGTTAAAATCAGTAAATCTTTAGGAATAATGAAAGTTAAATCTAATGAAACGGTGAGAACTAATATTAAACTATGGTTTGATGAAAAAAGAATTAATTATTTAGATCCTAGCACATCCTTCCGTGCTCAATTTGAAATAGTTGATACCAAGTTGTCAGTTAAACCAAATTTTGCGGAGACAATACTATTAAATACCGAAGTACTTGATGGAACAGGAATTAATTATGGGGAAGTTGGGATTAATCCTGGGTTGTATAAAATAACTAACAATGAAAGTGACTACTATTTTTTCCGTGGAGCAAGTACTAATAATTATGTGGTATTTGCCGATAAAACTTGGCGTATAGTAAGTATAAATAACGACCAAAGTATAAAATTGATACTTAACGATAGTGCAGGAAGAAGTCAATATTCTTCCTATCGAAATGCTATGGATTACACCGGCTCAAAATACGTCTATAATAACAGTTTAGTTGATAATCAAAACAACAAGTATTTATTACAATGGTACAAAACCAATATTGAAGATAAGGGCTTTGATAAGATTGTAGAAGAAAGTAGTTTCTGCAATGATACATCAAATATCGTCGAAAACTATCATCGCTATTTCTCTGCCTATAGTAGATTAGTAGCTGCTAAAGCCCCATCCGTATCATGTAACCCAACTGAAGAAGACTTTGGTGGTGTCATCAAACAAAAAGTAGGATTAATAACGGCAGATGAAGTAGTAATGGCAGGTGGAGTTGATGGCGTAAATAATACAAGCTATTATCTTTATCAACCATATGATTTCTATACTATGACCCCAGCAGAATACTATGGCTATAATGCGTATGTATTTAGTGTTAATGGAGCGGGCAGTATCTTAAAAACCACTGTTACAGACACTTTGCATATAAGACCTGTTATTAATATTAACTCATCTCAGACAGTGAATGGCTTGGGAACAGTAGATAATCCATATACGATAGAAACAAATTAAAAACCCTAAACATCCGCTAAAACAACACCCAAAATATATATTGCCAAAAATAATCTTTAATAGTATAATCGTAGTATATAAGGGAGTAAGAATAATGAAGAGGATAATGTTTTTTCTAGTAACTTTATTTGTAGGAATCATCAGTGTTAATGCAATGACTGAAAGCGAACTAGAAGCTAAATTAACTAAGAGCTATACTATTAATGGAGCGACATTTAAAGCAAGCGACTCACAAAAAGTATTGATTAAAAGATACTTGGATCAATACGAAGTAACAAATAATGAAGCTGATTACATATCAAACAAAATAGATGAAGCCAAAAACATTCTACAAGCCAGTGGTAAAGGAAGTTTCAACAATTTAAGCAGAGCTGATAAAGACAAAATAATTGCTCTATGTACAGATATTTCCAGCAATACCTCAGTAAAAGTAACGATAAACAAAGGTAAATTAGTTGTTTATGTTCCTGGAACTAATGACATTTTCTATTCAGCGCCAGTTAATCCGGCTAATGGAGATGTGGTACAAACAAGCGACACATTAACAGTTGCAATAGCGGGAGTGATTTCCGTATTAGGTATAGCTATAGCTGTAAGAAAAATTAGAGCTAATGCTTAATAAAATAAAAATAAAAACAAAGGTGATTGTTAAGCAATTAGCAATTGCTTTTTTCTTTACATCTTTTTTCATATTCCTATCCTTAACAATTACCAAGAATAAAATAGACAAAAGTATTAGATTCATCAATAATTTTGCCGTTCTACAAAATTATAGTGGTAATAAAAATAAAAACATAAAAATAGATACAGTAACTAGACGATTAGTTGAATACCCTAGTTATGGGGATGTATGGGGGAAAATTAGAATACCTAAATCATCGATAGAAGCTAATATCTATCATGGGGATACCCTTAATTTGCTAAAATATGGCGTTGGCCATCATGCTGGAAGCTATTTCCCTGGAGAGGGCGGAACCATCTTGCTGGCCGGTCATAATAGTAGCCGTGATTTAGGTAGATTGCCTGAAGCTAAAATTGGTGACGAAGTCATAATCGAAGCCATTTATGGAAACTATACTTATAAGATTGATAGCTTTGAAGTGCTTGAAGCTAAAGAACTAAATGAGAGACTACGAATTACCGACCAAAAAGAAACCTTAATAGTTTATACCTGTTATCCAGTAGATACACCTGGATATAAAAGTAAGAGGTATATTATTTATGCTAGTTTGGTAGGTGATAGCAATGAATAAAAAAACAAAAATCATCTTTAGCTACATATTACTATTTATCGAATCCATAATGCTTTTTATCATCACAATACTACTTGCTAGTAAGTGTATTATTCTAAATGCCAAGTATATAAAAAACACATTAGAAAAGAATAACTATTGCCAAGAAATATATAAAGAAATCCTAACAGAAATGTCTTACTATACAAATCAATCAGGATTTGAAGACAGTGTTTTAGATAATACTTTTACAATAGGCGAAATAAAATATGAGATTAACTCTTTTGTTGATAACACATATGGAGGGAAAAAAACATCCATAGATACAATGAAACTAGAAGAGAGATTAAGAAAGAATATAAATAATTTCATTAATAGCAGTAGCTTTAAAATCGTCGATGAAAAAGAAATAAACAAGTTTATAAAAACAATTGGTACAGTATATCAAGATGAAATAAAACTAATGGGATACTCAGATAAAGGACTCGGAGTTCTTACAAAGATAAACAATCTAAGCAATAAGCTTCTAATAGTATTAAGTATACTAACTATTCTTCTAATAATAATAAATAAACAGTTATTTGAACGACTAGATCTTAGCATAGTTCTATATACTAGCAGTTTCCTTCTTATGTTTGTTAACTACTATATTAAGAATAATATAGATATTAAGAATATCTTCATATATAGTCCTTTGATAAGTAAAATAACAAAAGACATAATCACTAGTTACTTTAACAACTTTATAGCTATTTCTATAGCATTTCTCTTCTTAGGTATAGTGCTAGAATTATTTAAAAAAATAAAGAAATCATAATAGATTTCTTTTAAATTGTTTGTCTTTTTGCTATAATAGACTTGAAGAATGAAGGGATTTAACATGAATCAAGATAATAAAACACAAGTTACAACTCCTCAAAACAATACTAATCAAGCTATAGGAGTAGAACCGCATCCTGAAGCAACTGTTACCCCAAGTGCGGCTATTAATACACCACCGGTAGCGGAAGCACCAGCACAACCTGTAGAAAATCACCAACCAAAAATTCAAGATGAAGTAATATACAAAATCAAAGAAGAAAAAGGCGGCAATCTAATAGGTGTAATTCTTTTCTTTGCAATTATGTTTGCAGCTCTTTATTTCTTGCCAACTATAAATGAGAACATTGGTAAATTTATTCCGGGTATTTCAAACAATGGAACAATATCCAATCCGCCAGTTTCTGAAAAAGAAGAGAAGGAAACGGATAAAGAAGAAAAAGAAGAACTATTAGATTTGACAGGTTATGTGTCTAACGCTGTTATAGATAATTTACAATTAGGGAACTTTGTTAAAGATAAAAACACAGGAATCAATAGATTAGCCTTTTACATATTAAACAATGACGATGATGTTTTCACCTTTAATGATAATACAATGTTTTACATTGATTTATACGAAAACGATAGATATTTGAGCAGTGCACTAGTTTATTCTTACAAAGATATTGGACCAAAAGAGTCAGTAGATTTCTCCGTCGTTTTACCGCTAGAGACTTACAACAAAGCTAATAAATTTAAACTAGTAAGAAAGAACAAGTCAGAATATCCGCCAGTTACTCTATCTATCCAAGAGGGTGAGTATAAAAAGCTATCTTGTTCTTTCAACAATAGTGTAGTAGATTATTATTTTATTGATAATTATCTAGAGATTATAAACGACTCATATTCAGAGAGTAAAACCGCAATTAATTACGCACAAGATCTAGAGAATTATCGTAATGAGTCCACAAAATACACTAGTATTCCTAGCATAGACTATAATATTATCGAAACAAACGAAGGATTTAGTGTTAAGACAAGAATAGATTTGCAAGATATAAATGATTCTGATTTAAAAAAGTTGGCTATTTATAAATATTTTAGTTATCATAAAGAAGCCAAAGTAGTATCATTTGAAATGAAAGCGTTAGGTTATAATTGTAGTTAGGAAGTGCTCCCATGATATACAACTTTTGCATAAATGATTTTGAAGGACCTCTAGACCTCCTTTTACACTTAGTAAAAGAATCTAAAATGGATATCTATGAAATCAATATTAGAATGATAATTGAGCAATATTTAGAATACATTCATTCTTTAAAAGAAAAGAATATTGATATAGCATCAGAATATCTAGTTATGGCATCAGAATTAGTTCATCTAAAAAGTAAAATGCTAATTAACAAAGAAGAAACTGAAGAGGAAAGTGACGAATACAATATTAATTCTGAAGAGGAATTAAGAGAAAGATTAATAGAATATGAAAAATATAAAGAAATAACCAGAAGTTTATCAGAATTAGAAGAAAAAAGAAGTGAAGTGTATACAAAAATACCTGAAAACCTCAAAGAATTTGCCGATATAAAAAAATTACCTAAAGGCATTTTTGATCTTGATGATTTGTATGATGCATACTTAGCATATTTAAAAAGAAAAAAGCTAGAAAAACCATTAAATACTAGAATATCTCATAAAGAGATGAGTATTGAAGATAGAATTACATATATAAGAGATATTTTAAAAGAGAAAGAAAAAGTAGAATTCTTTGATTTGTTTGAAACGTTTAACAAGGAAAATGTTGTAATTACTTTTCTTTCTATTCTTGAAATGGCTAAAAAAGATGAAATATATATAAGTCAAATTGACAATTTTAGCCCAATATATATAGAGAAGAGAGCGTAAAATGAATTTGATTGGAGTTTTGGAAGGAATTTTATTTGTAGTAGGGGATGAAGGCGTAAACCTTAAACAAATATGTGATATCTTAAAAGTAGATAATGATGAAGCAAAAAGACTTTTGCTAGAGTTGAAACAACGATATGAAAGCGATAACTATGGCATAAGAATCAGTTATTTAGGAGATGCTTTTAAGCTTACTACTAAAAAAGAGCACAAAGAATACTATCAAAAACTAATAGAAAATCCAGACAGCAACACTTTGTCTGGACCGGCCCTAGAAATATTAGCCATTGTAGCATATAATCAGCCTATAACTAGAGTAGAAATAGATGAAATGCGTGGAACCCAATCATCACATATGTTAAGGAAATTAGTTGCTAAAGGTTTGTTAAAAACTTCGGGAAAAAGCACAATGCCAGGGCATCCTAATTTATATGCTACAACTAGTGAATTCTTAGATTATTTTGGTTTGTCAACCATAGGAGATCTTCCGCCAATAGATATTCCAAAGGAAGAGCAAGAAGAAAAAGAGTTGTTTTCTTCAATATATAAAGATAAATAACATTATCTTCTCTTAACGGGTTGAAATATCATAAAATAAATGATTTAATATAATTGGTGATAGTAATGAAAAAAATAAGTAGTATTTTAACAATTTTAGCAATATTTATATTAGTGCCATTTACGGTAAAAGCTGAGGAACAAATTACAAAGGAATCTTTAAGCAATGCTTACAGAGAAATACTTGCTTGCATGAAGGAAGGAAATCATACAGAACAAAAAATAACCACAGAAAGTGGAGAAATAACAGCAACAGAGTGTAATGCCGAAATGGATTATAGCGGTATAAACATGGACGAATATATAACGGATACGCAAATCATATTCATAGATGCTGCTGGTAAATCTTGGACTATGAATTACGAAATCAAAGAAAATGGCGATGTCCTATTCTCAACCACTTCAACTATAGATTCGCAAACAACATGGGAGGATTATCAAGTTGAAGAATCTAAAGGAGCAAATTTATTTATCGGTTATCCAGTTGTAACCAAAGCCAAAGGCATTAATCAGAATGATTCTTCTTATTATATAGGCGATAAGGTCCTTGCTATGGCATTATCTGCTTTGGGAGAAGCTCTAGGAGGAAATACAAACACAGCTCAATATGTAGTAGTCAGTGATGATGTTGACTATCAAGGAGAGGCAACAGCAATTAAAGAAAGTGAATTTCCTGGCCACGCTATAGAATATGCTAAAGCTACAATGGGAACACAACCAACTTCATTTGATGATAGTGATGATTTAGACACTTTTTTATTAACGACTACTCCCGATACTTCTGACGACAGTAAATATGTTGTAACTACTAGTTTACTAGTTAAAAGTTCAAAAGACTTAAGTGGTATTAATGGCCGTTTTGCTAACTACATAACTGATGAATCATCTAAAGAATCTGTAGATCCTATTACTAACGATGATGCTGAAGAAGAAAATGAAGAAGAAACCGAAGGAGAAAAAGAAGAACAGCAAGTAATAGTTAACCCTAAAACAGGATACTTCTTTAGCATAATTCCATTAACACTGCTTGCTTTAATAATTACCTTGATGATGCTAAGAAGAAAAAATTACTTTAATAAAATATAAAAATGTTATAAATCTCTTTATAACATTTTTTTAAACTATAAATACTATTCTTTATTAGTTAGAAAACTACTAAGTTTTTCAATATCTGATTCTAGTACTTTAAATCCATTTTTAATTATATCAGGATTTGTAAGATCAACATTAAGCATTTTTAATAAATCTAATGAATACATACTACTTCCTGATGATAAAAATTCAATATATTGTTCATTCGTTATTGTTTTATCGTTTAGCAAAGAGTTTACTACAACACTTGCTATAATAAGTCCGGTTGCATATTTATATGGATAATAGCTCCACCTAAATAAATGTCCTAGTCTTGTCCACTCAACACTGGCCACTTTATCATAAACAATATCTTTACCATAGTATTTTTTGATTAGTTTATAATATCTGCTCGACAATTTTGTAGAACTCATTTTTCCCGTCAGCATTATATCATATAATTCATTTTCAAATTCCGTATACATAGTTTGTTTAAACACAGAAGTAAAGTAGTTTTCTATTTCTTTACTTAAATAAAATATTTTTTCTTCCTCCGTTTTGGCATTATCATAAAGATATCTATTAAGTAATATCTCATTTACAATAGATGCTGTCTCTCCGACAAAGATCGTACTATCTTCGTATATGTAGGGGAGGTTTTTCTTTGATAAATAATAATTAACTATATGACCCAATTCATGTACCAAGTTTTTTAAATCTACATAGGCTCCCCTAAAATTCATAAATGAATAGGTGTGCCAAGAAAAAGTAATTGATTGATGTTTATCCTGATCTGGCTCAGCATCTATATGACCATTTAGTAATTCATCTACAACTTCTAGATAATCATTTCCTAAAGGCTTCAAAGCATTCTTGATTATTTCAACAGCGTCTTGAAAAGAGTATTTTTTCTTAAAACCATTATCTAACGGGACACCAAAATCATATAAATGTGGTTTTTTAATCCCTAATAAGCTAGATTTAATACTTAAATACTTTTGAATTAAAAACAGATTATTATTTACGGCACTTATTAAAGAATCTATAATTTTTATATCTATGTTTT
>JAEEGL017323872.1_pt1 | contig 10610 bp, 2 predicted proteins | sample 9134231 | NCBI WGS metagenome assembly JAEEGL01 (sample SAMN16246548, study PRJNA631951) | gut metagenome | biome: gut microbiome; feature: rumen; material: fiber-attached | host: Bos | place: Iran: Karaj | collected 2018-10 | reverse complement strand
TTTCCACCACTCATTACTATTTCTTTCTTTTTCTCTCTTATTATTTTCTTCAACATATCTAACCATTTCATCAACTTGAGATATTGGTAAATTATATCCATTAGAATATGCTTTAGTATCTATAATAACTCCATAATTATCCGTACTATTTTCTGTATAAATTATTCCATCTGGTTTTCTTGAGCCTCCTAAATGAATGCCTTTATAGTTACATTCTTTAGTAAGTAATTCAACAGTTTTCATTTCAAATAATCTGTTTTGTTGACTATCAAAAGCTAAATCTACTAAAGATAAATATTCGTGAGATAATGTATCTAATTTTTCTCTTAAATTATCCTTTTCTTGAGTAAATTCTGATTTTTCGCTATTTTCGATTATAGGAATAATAAAATCATTAATTTCATCATTAAAATAATATTTTTCGCCTATTTTTTCTATATTTAAACCTATATTCATAAGACCATCTATATCATCTTTAACTACTGTAAATAATTCAGATATTGCTTGTATTTCAAGTCTATCTCTTATTTCTTCTAATGTTAATCCATTTTTACATTCAACTAAATTCTTAATTATTAAAGCTCTTCTAGTTCTAATATAATTTCTATCGTTTCCTTTTGTTGCAAGCATTTCCCAGGATATATTTTTGCAAATTCTTTTGTGCTTACTTTTTCCATTTACTTTGTTTAGAGCTTGAATACCTTTTGCTGTAATCATATATGATTGTCCTATTTTATCTTTATAATTCTCTCCACCAATATTTAATTCTATCTCTTTTGAAACTTGTACTAATAATCCAAGTTTAGACAACCATTTCGAAATCATTCTAGCATACTTATCTGAAGAACCTTCTGTATCAGTTCTTAATTTATTTCTTTCTTTTGTGTCTTCAGTTGTAGCTAATGTCATTATTAAAACATCTTGAGGAATACTTGTAAATCCATCTTCACCTATAAAACCTAAATTTTTTCCTAATTCAAATTTAGTTTTCACTTTTCCATCAGATAATAGCTTTAATATTCTATCTGCTGGTGGATAACTTAAAAGTGCATCTTCAAGTATTTCTTCTTTTTCTTCAATTAACTTCGCACCTGTTAATTTCAATCCTTCTTCTGTGATTTCAAATGAGTCATCAAAATAGTTGTATTTTATAAACCCAAGTGCTTGTGCCCATCTAACAAAATTATCTGCAGGCCAATCACTAATAAAATCTCTTACTTGTCCTTTTACTGTGGCTTGAACTATTCCATTACATCTAGCACTAGACCTAGGAGTAAATGATGTTCCAACTAAATCTGCATATTTTATTTTTAGTGGCGTAGTATTTAATACCTCCAAGAAATGACTTTTTCCATCTCTTTCTTCAATTAGTTTATCTATTTTTTCACTTATTAATTCTTTATGAGTTTCTGAGTCTTTATCAAAAATTGATACAACTCTAATCAATGATTCAAAATCACTTGGATCTTGTACCCAGCCAAAAGTTCTAAAATTTTGGTTTTCCATTTTCCTTAATTCTATCAATTTAAATACCCCCTAATAATTTACAATTAAAACTTCAACACTTTTTTCTCTTGTGGTGTTATAACTTGAATTTGAATAATCACTTGTTAGATAAATTACCTTATATTTTTTACTCCATTCCTTAAGTAATTTATTTTCTTTTCCTTTATGTTCCATAACATTAGATAAAGCAAATTTAACATTATTTTTGTCTAAATTATCTAATACTTCATATAATTTTAGTTCTTCTTCCTCTTTCCAATCTTTAAACCCTCTATTTCCATCATTATATGAACCTGTTGTTATAAGATATGGTGGATCACAATATACGAAATCATTTTCATTTAAATTTTGTAAGTTCAACTTATCAAACTGTTCTGACGAAAATTCAATATTCATATTTTTAAGCTTTTGAGTAAATAAAATTAAATTATTCTTCATATTGTCTGAAAATTGACTTCTATTCCTTCCAAATGGATTATTATATTCTTTGTCACTATTAAATCTAAACTGATAATTAAAAGAATAACATGATAAAGTATATAAATCTATTGGATTTTTAGTTTTATTGTAATATACTCTAAATTTCTTAAAAGCTTCCTCATTTTCTTTTGATAAACCATATTCATTTATTCTACTTTCTATATGATGTAATACATCATTTATTGGTTTATCATATAATTCTTTATATAAATCTATAATAAATGAATTGATATCATTACAGATTGTTTTTTTACTCTCAACATTGATACCAACATTAAATCCACCTGAAAACAAATCTACAAATGTATTAATATTCTTTGGAAAATATTCAGCTAATTGTGGCAATAGTTTATATTTTCCTCCGATATAGTTTAATGGACTTTTCAAAAATTTTTTTCTAGAAATAACATCAACATTGTATTCATATTTTTCACTTTCTTCATTTACCATCATTAAGCTTGAGATAGGTATATTTAAGTATATACTTTCTTTTTTTACCTCTTTAATCTTTGATATATAGAATAAGTATTCATAATGTATGTCCAATTTTTTTGTTAGTTTATTTTGATATTGTTTGTATGGAATTTCATATAGTTTATATGATTTCTCATTGCCAAATTCTTTTAAGATTTTCTCAATATCATCTTTATTTAATATGCCATCTTGATTATAACTTACAATAATATGATTAAAGTTTGCTTTTTTTATCAAATCCTTTAATTCATTATAAACTTTGTTTTTTATACAATAGTTTGATTTTTCTGTTTCATATGTTCTAATACCAGTTTTTCCTTTTATTTCTGGATTATCATATCTTGCTATTGTTTCTAATAAATGATAGTTAGGCAAATATTGTCTTTCATTATATGGTGGATCTAAATATAAAATATCTCCTTTGATATTTTCAATTAATTCATTGGCATTTTTGTTATAACATTTATTATTAGATTTATTATCTATTACATTTAGTCTAATCATTTCAAATTTTTTAAATGCCCTTTTATCCCATTGTTTCAAATATGCTCCATATGTTCCGGTAATATTTGAAACAAAAGGTACCCCTTCAATTAGTGCTGCTAATAAATAATAATATTCGTTCTTTGTAATTAATTTTTGATTTTTCCAATCTTCTATTTTATTACGAATAAAATCTATTCTTAGAGCATTTTCAGGTGTTAAATACATTCTTTCGCAATTCTCATTTGGTGAATAATTTTCATATATAAATTTATTAAAACTTTCATTTGATATATCTGTATTCTCTAAATAATCAAAAACATCTTCTGTATTTAATTCTTTTTTTATTTTTTCAAATGTAGGAATCTCTGTATTTTCTATTGTGCCCATTTGCAAAATATAAGATGAATAGAGTAGATCATTTGATATAATAGTATATTTATTTTTAAAAAATCGTGAAACAGATGCTGTACCCGAAAAAATGTCACAAAACACCTTTTCTGTACCATCACAATTATCTTTTATTACCTTTGAAATATCATTCAATAAATTAGTTTTATTACCTATAAATCTCATCGCTTTCTCCTTTGCATCCTTAAACATCCTTATTCTATAATAGAGTAACTTTTTTTACAATATTTTAATAAAATTTTTTCAGATTTTTTTATAACATTTTAATTATTAAATAATTCTTACTTACTGTACAGTCATAGGTACCGTCACGCGAATAACTTTTAAAGACATTTGTATACATTTAAAAAACATTAAAATTATAAAAGCCTTGAAAACACTGCTTTTCAAGGCATAATAAAAACTAGGTAGAAGTACCTAGTTTCTTATTTTTTGGTTGCGGGGGCAAGATTCGAACTTGCGACCTTTGGGTTATGAGCCCAACGAGCTGCCAGCTGCTCCACCCCGCGATATAAATCACGCTGTTTATTATAAACCCTTTTTCCATGATTGTCAACACTTTTAGGAAATTTTATCTTTTGTAGCTATCTTTTCCCTAGTGTTAATTCCATTTCTATTTGTCTATTACCTCTTAATACTACTATTGTTACTTTGTCATTAGGCTTTTTTGTGTAGATGTATTGTCTTAGCTCGCTCATTTTATTTATATTCTGGTTATCTATTTTAGTTATAATATCACCTATTTTTAAATCTAAATCTCTTGCTGGTCCTGTTTTATCTATTTTTGCAACATAAATACCTTTATCAAATTCAATACCACTATCCAAATATGGTATTACTTCTTTATCATATGCAAATATCCCTAAATATGCTTCTTCAAATTTCCCTGTTTTTATTATTTCTTCTAAAACAGGTTTTAATATATTTACTGGTATTGCAAAACCTATTCCTTCTGCAGAAGTTATTTTTACAGAATTTATTGCTATCATTTCTCCATTTTCATTAATTAATGGCCCCCCACTATTTCCAGGATTAATTGTTGCATCTGTTTGAATTAAATCTTCCATATATGCGCTATTGTCTTCTTCTTCAATCTTTATTGTTCTATCTTTTCCACTAACAATTCCTGCTGTTACTGTCCTTTGGAATTCAACCCCTATTGGGTTTCCAATAGCATACACTTTTTCTGCAATTTTTATTGTGTCTGAATCTCCTAATTGTATTTCATCTAAATTTTTCATATTAATTTTAATTACCGCTACATCTAAATCTTTGTCAGACCATACTACATTTCCATTATATGTTTCACCATTTTCAATTGTTACATAACAGCTACTATATTTTTCTCCTGACACATGCTCATTAGTAAGTATATACCCATTTTCTGAAATTATTACTCCCGTGCCTAACCCAAGTTGTTGTACTCCTCTTTGATTAAAAACTGATGATCCATTATTCCTTATTTTTGAGATGCCCACGACACATTTCATTGTTTCTTCAATTATTTCTGATATGTCTTTTGTTTTTTCTTCTGGAACCACAATTTCTTGTGAAACTCTTTTTATTTCTGTTTGTGCTTCCTCTGTTTTTCCATCTTTCAAAAACGTTTCATATGTTGTCACACTCCCTACACTTATTGATGTAACTAAGATTAAACTCATAAACATTTTCTTTATTTTTATCCTATTTTTATCATATCTATACACTAATTATCACCAATTAAATTTTACCCATTTTCCCCTATTTTTAATCACTTTCTTTTTTACTATTTTTTATTGACTTTTTATGGCAAAAAAAGATATAATTATGGCAAAGATTTCAAGTTTTTTTAAAGGTGAATTTATGAGTAAACAATACTTTGATTTGAGCAAGCCTCAAAACTCTATATGGTTTACAGAGCAGTACTTAAGCGGTACTGCTATTAATACTATTGGTGGATTTGCAACATTTTTAAAAAAGCTTAATTTTAATTTGCTTAATACTGCAATGCAAAATTTTATTAAATACAATGATGCATATCGCTTAAGAATATGTATTAAGGATAATAAAGTTAAGCAATATGTTGAGGATTATTCTCCTGTAGATATTAAAATATATGATTTTTCAAATAGAGATGAATTAGTTGAATGGAATTCTACTATTGCTTCTACTCCAATTAATATATTTGATGGTCCATTGTATAGAGCATATATGTTTAGATTCCCTGATGGTACAGGTGGTTTTTCAATTTTTGCTCACCATCTAGTTTTGGATGCTTGGTCATCTGCTAAAACTACTGACTGTATAGCAAGTATATATACTGCTTTGGTAAATAACGAACCTTATGATTACAATTTCCCATCATATATTGATTTCTTAAAATCAGAGCAAGAATATTTAACAAGTTTAAAGTTTAAAAAAGATGAAGAATATTGGAATTCTGTATATAGCACTATACCGGAAGTAGCCACTATTCCTAGTCAAGATTTAGTACAAACCTTTAATATTTCTTATGATGCAGCAAGGGAAAGTTTTGAGCTTGATAATAAAACAATGAAATATATAAACGAATATTGTAAAGAACACAAGTTGTCTGTTTTCAATTTGTTTATGGCAATTTTAAGTGTATACACATCTAACATGTGTAATTTGACTGAGTTTACAATCGGGACACCGCTTCTAAACAGAACAAATTATAGTGAAAAAAATACTATTGGTATGTTTATTAGTACACTACCATTTAAAGTAAGTATTAATCCAGAGCAATCTTTTATAGATTTCTGTCATAATCTTTCATCTGAATCAATGAGTTTACTAAGACATCAAAAATACCCATATGAGTATTTACTAAATAATATTCGTAGTAATAACAATGTGCCAAACTTATATGATATAGCCCTTTCATATCAAAATATTAGATCTGATGTTAACTCTTCAGAAATTCAATATATAATTGATTGGGTTTCAAACAATAAATGTGCTAATTCACTAGATATTCATATACATGATTTAAATGATAATGGTAAATTAATAGTTTCTTATGATTACCAACTTAACAAATATACAAAACAAGATATTATAAACATGCATAACAGATTTTTGTATATTATTAAACAAATTGTTAAAGAAAAAGATATTTTAGTTAAAAATATTCAAATTATTGATGAAAATGAGAAAAAACAAATTCTAGAAGATTTTAATAGTCCATTTTCTCTTGATTTAAAAAACATAGTTGAAATATTTGAAAATTATGCAAAAATTATGCCAAATAATCCTGCTGTAACATTTGATGGTAAAACATTAACATATAAGCAGCTTAATAATTATGCAAATGCAGCAGCAAAATTATTGCTTGAAAAAAATGTTAAACCTGGTGATTGTATTGGTATATACTTAGATAAGTCACTTGAAATTATAGTGGCTATTTTGGCTATTCTAAAAGTAAATGCAATATATATGCCAATTGATACTGGTTATCCAAAAAAACGTCTTGAATATATTATAGATAATTCAAAAACAAAATTAATTTTAACCACATCTAAATACAAAAAAGATTTAGACAAGAATTTAGATTTAGATTTTGATTTAGATTATATAAACATCAATTTAAAAGATAAGTATTATAAAAAAGAATTTGAAAATATTGGGCTAAATATTCCTTCAGATAGCACTGCATATGTACTATACACCTCTGGGTCAACAGGTAACCCTAAAGGTGTTATGGTTACACATAAAGGTGTTGTGCGTTTAGTTAGAGATACAAATTATATGACATTAGAAGCGGGAGATAAAGTTTTACAAGCTGGTTCCTTTGTTTTTGATGCTTCAACCTTTGAAATTTGGACAGCCTTATTAAATGGACTTGAATTATTCCTACTAAAAAAAGATGATTTATTAAATCCATCATATTTTGAAGAATATATAAACAAAAACAAAATAAATGTAATGCTTCTAACCACAGCTTTATTTAACAAATTTAGTGAAGAAAAGCCAACAATGTTTAGTAATGTTAAATATTTGCTAACAGGTGGTGAGGCTATCTCTGTTAAACATGCAATTATGGCTAAACAAAGCAACCCAAATTTGAGACTTATAAACGCATATGGTCCTACGGAAAATGCGGTTATTTCAACATGCTATCCAGTAACAGATATTTCTAATACAAATATTCCTATAGGAAAGCCTATAGCTAATTCAACATGCTATATTGTTTCAAAACTAGGAAACCTACTACCAATAAACATTCCAGGTGAATTATGGGTTGGTGGAGCAGGTGTTGCAAATGGCTATATTAATAACGAGGTTTTAACAAAAGAAGCCTTTATTGATAATCCGTTTGCTAAAGGAAAACTATATAAAACAGGTGATTTAGCTAAATTCTCACCAGATGGAAATATAGATTTTATTAGCAGAATTGATAATCAAATAAAAGTAAGAGGCTTTAGAATCGAATTAAATGAAATTACAAAATGTATATCTAATTATGAAAATATTAAAGAAGTATATACAACTATAAGTGATGTAAATAGCGAAAAATTAATTTGTACATATTTTTCTGCAAAAGGAAAAATTGATGTCCAAAAATTAAAAGAATATTTAAAGCTCTATTTGCCATCATATATGATACCTTCATGCTTTATGCAAATAGATAGCTTGCCTTTGAATATAAACGGAAAAGTAGATAAAAAAGCATTACCTGAGCCAATATTAAATAGCTCAAGCATTGCTAAATTTGTAAAACCTCGTGATTCTATTGATTCTTCACTTTTAGAAATTCTTCAAGAGTTATTACACATAGATAAAATAAGTATGAATAACGATTTCTTAAGCATTGGTGGAGATTCATTACTTGCAATAAATCTATCATTAGATGTGTATAGTAAATTGGGAGTAAAACTTTCTGTACAAGAAATACTAGACTCTAAAAACATAATGGAAATTGCAGATATTATAAAAAAGAATTCAAAAAAGGAAAAAAGTAATAATTTAAAGATAGAAAAGAATAAGAAAGATAATATTTACCCTATATCTTCTGCTCAAAAACGTATTTTTTATACACATTCAATGTTAGATGAAAATAACATTGTGTATAACATTTCTGGTGGATTACTAATAAATAAACTATTAGATGAAAACAAAGTAAAAGATATAATTAATAAAATTGTAAATAATCATTCAAGCTTTAAAACCTCATTTAAGCTTATTGGTAATGATATTATGCAGGTTTTATCATCAGATATACATATAAATATTCCTGTATATAACAATTCTGAAAGTGAAATTCAAGATTTAATTAATACCTTCCCTAAACACTTTAATTTAGAGAATTGTCCATTAATTAGATTTAGTATCCATTATATCGATAATATTAAAACTTTGATTTTAGTAGATTCTCACCATATTATTATGGATGGTACTTCATTAAATATATTTATGAGGGAATTTTGTGATCTATATAATGGTAATACGCAAATAGCTGAAAAAGTAATTGACTATACAGATTATGCGGTTTGGGAAAAATCATATATTAATAGTCCAGAAATTAAAGCATCTGAAGATTTTTGGTTAAAAGAATTTAAAGATGCAGATGTTTCAGTACTTGATTTGCCTTTTGATTATACTCGTCCTGCTAATAAACTATATAAAGGTAATAAATTACAAAAAGTAATAAATAACGAAACATTTGAAAAACTAGAAGAATTAGCTAAACATTTAGGTGTTTCTACATATATGCTATTTTTATCACTATTCTATATATTGCTTAATAAATATACAAACCAATCAGAAATTGTTATTGGTAGCCCAATAGCAGGTAGAAACTTGAAAGAATTTCAAGATATTATTGGAATGTTTATAAACAACATTGTATTAAAAGTTGATGTTAATAATTCTGATAATTTCAAGGCATTTGTATCAAAAGTTAAAGATGTTGTTCTTTCTGCGATTGAGCACTCTGATTATCCATATGATGCACTTGTTAAAAAATTGAATTTAAATTCTGGTAATAGTCATAATCCACTTTTTGATGTGCTATTTACATATCAAAATATGGCACAGAGCTTACCTAAAATAGATAACATGCCTATAGAAATAATTCCTGCAAATACAGATATTGCAAAATTTGATATTTCTATGGAAATTATGCCTGATACACATACAATTAATTTAGAATATGCTTCTGATTTATTTAAAAAGGATACAATGGTTTCTTTCCTTGATCATTATTTAAATATTTTAGAAAACATTATTGAAAATAATAATTTAAAATTAAAAGATATTAGTATGCTATCAGAAAGCGAGAAAACTACTATCTTAGAAGAATTTAATGACAATTACAAAAAATATGATCTTAATACACCGGTATTTAAACAAATTGAAAAATATGCACTTATTTCACCTAAAAATATTGCAGTAAAACATAATGATGATAGCTTAACATATAGAGAATTAAATGAAAAAGTAAATAAACTGGCTAGATATTTAATTAATATAGGAATTGAAAAAGGTAACATTGTTCCTGTATGCTTAGATAAAAACTTAGATTTTATTTGCTCTATTTTAGCTGTACAAAAAATAGGTGCAGCATATTTACCTATACATCCAGATTATCCACTAGAGAGAATAAGCTATATTATTAAAAATAGTAATTCTAAGTATATAATAATGAATAAGGATGATGTAAAACTTCCTAACGTAAATGTAATAAATATAAATAATATAAAAACTAAAAAACTATCTGGAAGAAACTTAAATATTAAAGTTAATGGAAGTGACATAGCCTATGTAATATATACTTCTGGTTCAACAGGAACACCTAAAGGAATAACACTTACACACAAGAATTTATTAAACTTTATATATAGCTTTAATGATTGCTTTAATAATAAATTTAGTAAAAAAGATAATTGTTTATCTGTTTGCAATATATCATTTGATGTTAGTGTATGTGAGATTTTTACTCCATTTACATTTGGTGCATGTTTAGTATTATACCCACAAAACACATTAACAGATATTCCGCTTCTATACGAAACCATTGCAAAAAACAATATAACATTTTTATACATACCTCCTAGCATTTTAACAGATGTATTTTCATACATACATGAAAAAACCTTTGTAACATCTATAGATAAAATGCTTGTTGGTGTTGAGCCAATTAAAAATAGCACACTAAATGATTATTATATTATTAATCCTGATATTGAGATAATTAATGGCTACGGCCCTAGTGAAACTACAATTTGCTGCACCTTCTATAAACATAATAAAATAAA
>JAEEGL017314073.1_pt1 | contig 10610 bp, 7 predicted proteins | sample 9134231 | NCBI WGS metagenome assembly JAEEGL01 (sample SAMN16246548, study PRJNA631951) | gut metagenome | biome: gut microbiome; feature: rumen; material: fiber-attached | host: Bos | place: Iran: Karaj | collected 2018-10 | reverse complement strand
GTCTCCGGAAACTCCACCAGGACATATGCGCAGAAATCCCTCAACGTATATCTCAGGGGAGGATACGGACAGAGCGATGTGGATTATCCTTTCTTCGAAGAACACGGTATCACGGCATTCAAATCGCTGAATCTGAGAAACGCGGGACAGGACAACTATGAAGGCCGCATTGCCGACATATATGCGTCAGAGCTTATGAGAAGAGCGCTTGATGTCGACTGCGCTGCCGGAAGATTCGTCGTGCTGTATGTCAACGGCTCTTATTACGGGCTTTACGATCTTAAGGAAAACCAGAACGAGGACTGGCTCGCTTCAAAATACGACTGTGATCCGGAACATACCTGCCTTATAAGGAGGAATGTGCGTGCGCTAAGCGGCACTAACACCGGGATCAAGAAGGTATACGACATGTCGGTATCAAGGAGCATGTCTTCGGATGAGAACTATGATAATTTCATAAAATATGTCGATCCCGACGGGTGGATCGATTATATAATAGCGCAGTCGTTCTGCGGTAACGGGGATATGTTCAACCAGAAGCTCTGGTATGTCGATGACTTTTCGGTGCGGGTGAGACCTGTTTTCTATGATCTTGACTTCGCATTCGGAGGAAGCAATGCCAGCGTGCTGTCAAGCTTCTTCACGGGGGACGGGGTGCCGTCTCCTGACGGATCCCTTACCAACATGCATATACCTACAGCTCTTAAGAAAAACAGCAGATGGTGCGAGGCATTCATAAACAGATGCGCCGAGGTGCTGAACGGGTATCTCCGTGAAGGGGCGCTCGATCTGTATGACAGGATGGTAGAAGAGATGAGACCGGAGATGAAAAGGCATATCTCAAGATGGCATACTCCAAGAAGCTATGACACATGGGATTCCTGCATAAGGAACATGAGGACGGTCATCTCCAACAGGCCCAGAGCTCTTGTAAGGCAGATGGCGTCTGTTTTCGGAGTCAGCTCATCAAGGATAAGTGAGCTGTTCCCGTGGTACTGAAATCCTATATAAGTCTGGAAAAAAGATAATGAAAAAAACTGTTTGTATGATCATCTGCATGATCATGATATTCTCTTTGTGCTCATGTCACACGCAGGCTCCTGAAGTCGATGAAGGCCCCAGGGCCACCTGGGAGTTTTCTCCTGCGGATCCGGCCCCTTCAGAAGAAGCGCAGCCTACGCCTGAACCCACACCGGAGCCTACTCCCGAGCCTACACCTGAACCCACGCCTACCCCTTACTTCGGAGCGTTCGGCGAAAAGTTCTACGGTGAAGGCTATGATGTTCCGTTCGCGGATGACGGCGGAGTATATATGGACGAAGATGAATACAGGAGCGAGGGCGTATATTTTACAGTCAAAAAGGAACAGACAGAGGGTCTTATCTACTATGTCGCTGATATCTACATCAAGGATATAGAGAGCTTCAGGACCGGGTTCTCGAACGGGAGATACGGCGCTAAAAATGAGCAGGTATACGTGATGGCAGAGAGGGAAAACGCTCTCCTTGCGATAAACGGGGACTACTATACGGTCCAGAAACAGGCTCTGATCATAAGGAACGGCAAGAAGTACAGGGATGATAAGGCTACCAATGATGTATGCGTCCTGTTTAAGGACGGGACAATGAAGGTCTACGGCCCCAGGGAGTATGATTCGGATGAGATAATGGAAGCAGGAGCCTGGCAGTCATGGGCCTTCGGACCGATATTGGTAAGGGACGGAGAGATTCCTGAAAAGTTCAATTCGGACGTCAAACCGGTAAATCCAAGGACTGCGGTAGGATATTATGAACCGGGGCACTACTGTTTCGTGGTCGTAGAAGGAAGATCGAAGGAGTCAAAGGGACTTACGATGCAGGGCCTTGCGGAACTGATGCAGAGCCTCGGGTGTGTGAATGCGTATAACCTGGACGGGGGAGCTACTTCCGTGATGGTCCTGTACGGAGAGCAGATATCGAGGCAGTCGAATGAAGACCGGGGATGCGGCGATATACTTTATATAGGCGAGATCGAAAACAATGAAGATGCAGGATGATGATCCTGCATCTTCTGTTATCACCGTATTATTATAAACGGTCCGCCTGACTCACAGCTTCTTAAGGAAAGCCGCAGTCTTGAGGATGCCTATCTGTGTCTTCGCGTCTTTTATCTCTCCAGACATAACCATTTTAAGGGCTTCACCTATCTCAATCTTCTCGATCTCAAGGAACTCGTCGTCATCTGGAGAGCTCGAGCCTGTCGAACCCAGCCTGCAAAGCCACAGCCTTATGATCTCTGATGTATATCCCGGGGAGGGATATATATCTCCCAGATAGACATAGTCTGTTCCCGTGGTGCCGGTCTCTTCCTTCTGCTCGCGCTTTACCGCCTCAAAAGGATCTTCCCCAGGTTCGAGTTTTCCCGCGGGAAGCTCGAGTATGGCTTTTCCGTAGGGATATCTGAACTGCCTTACGAAGAGTATCTCATCCGACTCTGTCAGCACGGCGACGGAAACCCCTCCCGGATGTTCTATCACTTCCCTTTTTGAAGTGTTCCCGTTTTCAAGCAGCACATCGTCAACGTGCAGTCTTATTATCCTGCCGTCATATATCCTGTTTTCAGACAGCTTTTTTTCGTACAATCTCATTATCTGGTACTCCTCTGACCGTTGTATGCCGTTCAGGCATTGTTTAACGGCAAAAAACGGAAAACGATGATATAATACAACTGTAGCATCACAGTGCGATCAGTATAGATGATTATATCAGTAAAAGGTCCGGAGGTGTAGCCATGGCAAATCTTTTTTTGAGGTTTCCGGGAAACAGACATAAAGCTCTGACATTCAGCTATGATGACGGTCCCAGAGAGGACGTAAGACTTATAGAACTGTTCAGAAGGCTGGGGCTCAAGGCGACATTCAACCTTAACAGCGGGTCCTTTCCTCCAGAGGAAAAGGCAGGTTCAAAGACCTTCAGACTTACAAAAAAGGAAGCTCTGGACCTGTACAGCGGTTCGGGGATGGAAGTCGCTGCCCATACCCTTACTCATCCGAGACTGGAGGAGATGGGCGCCGGGCTTGCGGCTTATGAGATCATGAAGGACAAGGAAAACCTTGAGGAGATGTTCGGCGGGTTCGTATCAGGCATTGCTTATCCCTACGGCACATACAGTGATGAGATAGTGGAGACGGTAAGGAATGCAGGCCTCATATATGCAAGGACGATAGAACCCTCGTACAGCTTTGAGATACCAAAAGACTGGCTTAGACTGAAGCCTACCTGTCATCACGGCGATGAAAGGCTGATGGAGCTTGCCGAAAGCTTTGTATCTGCAGATCTGACCGGAAGAGACAGGGATCCTCTTCTTTTCTATGTCTGGGGGCACAGCTTTGAGTTCGATGAAAGATTCGGCGGTACCTGGGACGTGATCGAGAAGTTTTCTTCTTATGTAGCGGGAAGAAAGGACATATGGTATGCTACGAACGGAGAGATATTCGAGTATATCGAAGCTTTCAACAGACTGAGGTTCAGTACAGACAGAAGCTATGTCAGGAATGAGTCCTATATACCTGTCAGCTTCTTCTATAATGAAAAGGATTACACAGCCGCACCGGGAGAGGTGCTGATACTGGATTGAAAAGAAAGGAAGGATTTATCTTATGGATAGTTTTGAGCTTCAGCTTTCCACGGACATAGTGTTCGGAAAAGGAGTTGAGAAACTTGTAGGCAAAAAAGTCAGACAGTTCGGAGGGAACAAGGTCCTTCTTGTCTACGGCGGGGGCAGCGTTAAAAGGAGCGGTCTGTACGATACTGTCATAGAGGCATTTAAGGATGAAGGCATCGAATATGTCGACTTCGGCGGGATAAAGCCTAACCCTTCTCTTTCCAAAGCCAGGGAAGGCATAGAGCTTGCAAGGAAGGAAGGCGTCGATTTTCTTGTGGCTATCGGAGGAGCGTCTTCCATAGATACCGCCAAAGGCATCGGACTGGGGCTTGCAAATCCCGATAAGGATATCTGGAAGGATTTCTATATCGCAAAGGAAGTACCGACAAGATCCGTACCTCTTGGCACGATACATACGATCTCCGCAGCAGGAAGCGAGCAGTCGACTTCATCTGTATTAAAGGATGAGGAAAACAACAGAAAGAGCGGTATAAACACCCAGGTGAACCGCCCCGTGTTCGCACTTCTCAATCCCGAACTCACCTATACAGTCCCTGCTTATCAGACAGCTGCGGGCGCTACCGATATAATCGCACATGTGGTGGAGAGATATTTCTATCCAGCCGATACATATCTCGGGGACGGTTTCTCGGAGACCATGATAAAATGCGTGCTCAAATATGCTCCTATAGCAATAGCTCAGCCTGATGATTACGAAAGTCATGCCGAGCTGATGATCACGGGCTGTTACGCGCATTGTGATCTCAACGCGATAGGAAGGAAGAACGCCGCGATGGACGGATCGTGCCATGCATTGGAAAGGCAGATGGGAGGCCTTTTCGACACCACACACGGTGCGGGACTGGCGATCCTTATGCCTGCGTGGATAGAGTATACTGCAGAGCATATGGAGGATCCCGCACAACAGTACAAATTTGCGGTGAATGTTTTCGGAGTTGAAGCTGATGAAAATGACAAAATGGGTGTCATAAAAGAAGGTGTCAGAAGGTTCAGGGAATGGCTTAAGGGCATAGGGATGCCTGTAACGTTCTCCGATATGGGCCTTTCAAAGGATGACGTGATGAGGCTCTGGGAAGCCAACGCCCCAAAGAACGGGGCAACACAGGGAAAGATGTTCCCGCTTACCGACAAAGATTATCTTGGGATCTATCTTTCCGTGCTGTAGGCGAAAGAAAGCTTTAAGATCCGATATATCATGCTCCGTTCCCCTTGCTGCACAATCAGGGGAGCGGGGTTTTTTATTGTCTTTTGACTGTTTGAGGTTTCTTCATATGAAGTATTGATCATTCTTTTGCATGACTTGTGAAAATACTGTAAAAGGGGACTTTTGGTCTAGCCAATCAGGGTTAAAGGGCTTTTATTCGAATAAAAAATGTTGTATAATATTATCATATATAATATATGTGCTTTAAGCCGTATATTTGATGAAAGAGGATTGGCATGATCCATATAGGGAAAGACGTCGTGCTGTACGATGAGGAGATGGTTGCGGTGCTGGATATACAAAAGGATCCGGGAATGCAGCTGTGCAGAGGGCAGGAAGAGATACTCCTTTCTGATCCTCGGAGCATAAGATCGGCAGTAGTAGCTTTGAAGGATGGCAGGACGCTCATATATTATTCACCGTTAAAGGCACAGGTGATCGGAAAGAGAACGATTTCGGAGGTATTTGATGCAGAATACTGAGCAACAGCACAATACATATGATGCCAGCAACATACAGGTGCTCGAAGGACTGGAAGCTGTACGCAAACGTCCGGGCATGTATATAGGCTCGACTGACAAAAGAGGGCTCCATCACCTCGTTTATGAGATAGTGGACAACTCGATCGACGAAGCGATGGGAGGATACTGCTCAAAGATATTTGTCGACATCAGAAAAGACGGTTCAGTCAGTGTTTCGGACGACGGGAGGGGAATACCATGCGGCATCCATCCGGTGGCGAAGATAAGCGCGCTTGAGCTTGCGCTCACCAAGCTTCATTCAGGAGGCAAATTCGACGACAACAGCTATAAGGTCTCGGGAGGCCTTCACGGAGTAGGACTTGCGGTTGTGAATGCTCTTTCCGAGCATATGACCGCCACGATCAAAAGGGACGGCAACATATACAGACAGGAATACTCAAGAGGCGAAACTCTTACCGGCGTTGATATAATAGGCAGCAGCGACGAGACCGGTACGGAGATCGAATTCAGGCCTGACGCAGAGATCTTTGATGATGTGCACTTTGACTACGACACCCTGAGAGTCAGACTGAGAGAGATGGCTTTTCTGAACAACGGCGTTGATATAACACTGAGGGATGAAAGGGAAGAGCCTGCAAGGTCAAACAATTACTGTTATGAAGGCGGACTGAAGTCCTTCGTGGAGAACCTTAACAGGAATAAGACTCCTCTCACCGAAGATACGATCTACATCAACTGGAGCGATGACAGGTATACCGTTGAAGTGGCGATGCAGTATAACGAGGGCTACAGCGAGAACATACATACATACGCGAACAATATCTCGACGCATGAAGGCGGATCACATGAGACCGGTTTCAGATCAGCGCTCACGAAAGTGATAAATGAGTACGCAAGAAAGATCAACGCTCTTAAGCCTGCCGACGAAAACCTTTCGGGCGAAGATGTAAGGGAAGGACTCACGGCCATTCTCTCGGTAAAACTTCCTGAGCCGCAGTTTGAGGGACAGACAAAAACAAAGCTCGGAAACTCGCAGATGAGGACGATAGTCGACAGTGCCATCACCAACGGGCTCAGACAGTATCTTGAAGAGAATCCGAAGTCAGCAAGGCTCATAGCGGAAAAGGTAACTTCTGCAATGAAGGCAAGAGAGGCCGCAAGAAGGGCAAGAGATCTTACAAGAAAGAAGAACGAGCGCCACGCCATGCCTTCAAAGCTCGCTGACTGCACTTCAAAGGACGTTTCCGAAAGAGAGATATTCATCGTTGAGGGCGACAGCGCAGGCGGAAGCGCAAAAGGCGGCAGGGACAGGCATTTCCAGGCTATCCTTCCTCTCAGGGGAAAGATACTGAATATTGAAAAGACCCGTCCTGAAAGGGCTCTTGCAAATGCAGAGATCAGGGCCATGATCACTGCCTTCGGGACAGGGTTCGGACCGGATTTCGACATAAACGGGCTCCGTTATGACAAGATAATCATCATGACTGATGCCGATGTGGACGGAAGTCATATAAGGATCCTGCTTCTTACATTCCTGTTCAGATATATGAGGCCTCTTGTTGAGACGGGGCATGTCTATATAGCGCAGCCTCCGCTCTACATGCTTAAAAAAGGCAAAAAGCAGAAGTATGTGTTCACTGATGAAGAACTCAAGGATTCTCTGCAGGAGTTCGGAGACGGCACTGTGGTCCAGAGATTCAAGGGGCTTGGAGAGATGGACGCGGACCAGCTCTGCGATACTACCATGGACCCGAAGAACAGGATACTGTGGCAGGTCACCGTCGACAATCTGATAGAAGCGGATGAGATATTTACGACCCTTATGGGTGATGAAGTCGAACCCAGAAAGGTGTTCATAGCACAGAACTCCAAGCTGGTAGCTGATCTCGATGTATAAGACAGGAAAGGATTAATATTTTGGAAATCAATACGAGCCGCATTCTGCCTGTTGACCTGAATCAGGAGATGCAGAAATCATTTATTTCATATGCCATGTCCGTTATCATAAACCGGGCATTGCCTGACGTGAGAGACGGTCTTAAGCCTGTGCACAGAAGAATATTGTATTCGATGCATGAGCTTGGGCTGACTCCTGACAAGCCTCATAAAAAAAGCGTAACAATAGTCGGCGATGTACTGGGCAAATACCATCCCCATGGCGACAGCGCCGTCTATGATGCTCTTGTAAGACTGGCACAGCCTTTCTCGATGAGATATACCCTTGCAGACGGCCACGGGAACTTCGGATCTGTTGACGGAGACGGAGCCGCGGCAATGAGGTATACGGAAGCAAGGATGGGAAGGATAGCCGTTGAGATGTTAAGGGATCTTGACAAGGATACGGTGGATTTCTATCCGAACTTCGACGAGACGCTCATGCAGCCGGTCACGCTTCCGTCAAGGTTCCCGAACCTTCTCGTAAACGGGACGGGCGGTATCGCCGTAGGCATGGCGACCAATATCCCCCCTCATAATCTCGGTGAAGTCGTGGATGCAGCATCGGCTCTTATAGATGATCCCGATATGGACATCGAAGACCTTATGAACTATATCAAGGGTCCTGATTTCCCGACAGGAGGCGTTATCGCAGGCATTTCCGGAATCAAGCAGGCATACAGGACCGGAAAAGGCAAGGTTAGGGTCAGGGCAAAGCATGAGATCGAAGTCGAGAAGGACGGAACTGAAAAGATAATCGTGACCGAGATCCCCTATCAGGTGAACAAGGAGATGCTGGTCGCATCTATCAATGATTACATAAACGACAAAAAAATAGACGGCGTTACCCATGCAAGCGACCACTCAGATAAGAGCGGTATGAGGATAGAGATAGGGGTAAAGAGAGGATTCAGTTCAACGGTCGTGCTGAATCAGCTGTATAAGCATACTCAGCTCCAGGATACCTTCGGTGTGATAATGCTGGCGCTCGTTGACAACGAGCCCAAAGTACTTAATCTGAAGGAAGTCCTGTCCGAATATATTAAGTATCAGGTCGAAGTCATAGAGAGACGCACGAGATTTGATCTTGAAAAGGCTGAAAAGCGCGCTCATATAGTTGAAGGACTGCTTCACGCGCTCGATATAATAGACGAAGTAGTGCATACGATCAGATCTTCAAAGGATGCACCGGCTGCAAGGACTGCCCTGATGGAGAACTTCGGATTCACTGAAGTGCAGGCACAGACCATCCTTGAGATGCGTCTGCAGAGACTGACAGGTCTTGAAAGAGACAGGCTGGAGTCGGAGTATGATGCTCTGAAGGCCCAGATCGAAGAATTTAAGGCCATACTTGCAGACAGGAACAAGGTATACGCTATCATTAAGGAAGATCTCAATCAGATCAAGAACAGATACGGCGATGCCAGGCGTACGGAGATAGAGGCCGACGAGAGCGATATAGATCTTGAGGAGCTTATCCAGGAAGAGACCATGGTGGTGACTCTTACCCATGCTGGATATATCAAGAGGATAAGCGCTGATAACTACAGGCAGCAGAGACGCGGAGGAAAGGGCATCACGGGTCTTACGACACGCGAAGAGGACTTCGTCGAGGATGTCTTCGTTTCCTCGACCCATAACGACATCATATACTTCACCAACAGGGGAAGGTGTTTCCGCCAGAAATGCTACAGGATACCTGAAGCCGGAAGGACTGCTAAGGGTACTGCGATAGTCAACCTCCTGAACCTTGCTCCTGACGAAAAGATAGCTACACTGTTCCCGGTAGATACTCTGGATTCGGACAGCTGTTTCGTGATGGTAACAAAGCAGGGCTTCATAAAGAAGACTCACTTCTCACAGTTCCAGAATATAAGGCAGACAGGTATCATAGCCATAGGCATGAGGGAAGATGACGACCTTATAGCTGTATTGCAAACGGAAGGTCACAGTGATATAATCGTGGGGACCCGGGACGGGATGTCCATCACCTTCAGCGAGAGCGAAGTAAGGAGCATGGGCAGAACGGCGACAGGAGTGCATGCTATCTCCTTAAGAGACGGAGATGCCGTCGTAGGAGCATGTCAGCACAGGGAAGGCGGTTATGTTCTTACAGTCAGCGAGAACGCCTTCGGAAAACTTACCGGGTCAGAAGAGTACAGGGTACAGAGCAGAGGCGGTGTCGGGGTCAAAACAATGGCCGTCAATGAGAAGACAGGCAAGATGTGTGCTCTTAAGGTCGTTGAAGGAAACGAGGATCTGATCGTCATCAACGACGCTAATGTCATCATAAGGATGAGTCTCAGTGAGGTCTCCCATGTCGGAAGAGCTGCTCAGGGCGTAAGGCTGATGAGGATCGGCGATGAGTCAAGGATCGTCGGTATCGCAGTCATAGATCCCGATGATGAAGAAAGCACGGAAGGACAGGAATGATGTCCCATGTGCAATGAATAAGGTTACTGGCTGTTTAAGACAGTTTCAATTTTTTCACACCATTTTTCTTTTTACGCTGGGTCAATATGATCCAGCGTCTTTTTTATGAATTATGCAGTGTTTTGAGAGCCTGACATGTTAAATTGCTGTTTTCTGATGATATAATCGAATCATAGATGACATGAAAGGAAGGGACATAATATGAAAATAGGCGCCAACGCGTTCGGGCTCAGGACCGAATTCAGCTCGGGTTATGAGAGTGCGGTAGACAGACTGAAGGATATAGGGATAGACTCTCTTGAAGTTTGCATAAAATTCCCTACAGAGGAGTTCAGGGATGAGGAACTCCCGCAGGGAGAGGAGGCAAGATATGCCGGAATATGGGAAACGGACGAGGCTGCCAAAAAGATTGCATATGCCAGATCAAAAGGGCTCAGTGTAGTCAGCGTGCATTTCATGGTAAGCAGATATAAAGGGCCTAAAGACGGGGATATGCTGATCTCTATACTTCCCGGTCTTATCGATTTTGCAAAAGACAACGGCATAAAGTACTATGTGGTCTCTCCGATGGCAACGTCCGAGGCTATAAGACCTTTTATCGATGCAATAAAGATCATGTCAGATAAAATGGCTGAAAACGGCATTACCCTTCTTCTGCATAATCATATATATGAGTTTATAAAAGACGGAGGGGAATCCGCGATGGATATCCTGCTCAGGGAATGTCCGAATCTCTGTCTTGAATTTGACGTAGGCTGGTCGCATTTCATTAAAAATGACCCGGTAAGATTCATAAAGGACAACGCGCAAAGGATAAAGCTGATACATTTCAAGGATCTTCTTGATGAGCTTTCCGATATGGAGCATATAGAAGAATGCACAGTAGCCGTCGG
>JAEEGL017046280.1_pt1 | contig 10610 bp, 9 predicted proteins | sample 9134231 | NCBI WGS metagenome assembly JAEEGL01 (sample SAMN16246548, study PRJNA631951) | gut metagenome | biome: gut microbiome; feature: rumen; material: fiber-attached | host: Bos | place: Iran: Karaj | collected 2018-10 | reverse complement strand
TGTAATTGGTGTGATACTGCAATCGGGCAGGATGATCCTTTCCTTTTGCAACGATGATTCAGAAAAAGCATTGCGTATTTACGCAGAAATGAGGAGAAAATGACCACATTGTACATCAATCCTGCCGTGCAGAAGGGACATATCAATCCCGAACTGCAGGGGCAGTTTTCCGAGCATCTGGGACGATGCATCTATGAAGGCCTGTATGTAGGCGAGAAGTCCAAGATTCCAAATGTGAAGGGAATGCGTAAGGACGTTGTGGATGCCTTAAAGAAGATCCACGTACCGGTGCTGCGTTGGCCCGGTGGCTGTTTTGCCGATGAATATCACTGGAAAGACGGCATCGGCCCTAAGTCCACCCGTAAGAGAATGGTCAATACCCATTGGGGTGGCGTTGTAGAAGATAACAGCTTCGGAACCCACGAGTTCATGGAGCTTTGCAAGCAGATCGGCTGCAAGACCTACATCAACGGAAATGTAGGCAGCGGTACGGTACAGGAGATGAGCGAATGGTATGAGTACATGACCTTCGAAGGGGAATCTCCCATGTCCAAGCTGCGTGAGAAGAACGGCCATAAGTCCGGCTGGAACGTAGACTACTTTGGTGTAGGAAACGAGAGCTGGGGATGTGGCGGCAACATGCGTCCTGTATATTATGCAGATCTGTACAGAAGATACCAGACCTATGTAAGAGACTACCGTCATGACGGCCATACCAGAAAGATCGCCTGCGGTCCCAATGCGGGAGACTTTAACTGGACCAAACAGCTGCTGGCAACCTGTTACGAAGGAACCCCTGCATCTGCCCATGGCTTCATGGATGGCCTTTCCCTGCATTATTACACACTGCCCGGTGACTGGGTAGGCGGAAAGGGCAGTGCGACAGAGTTTGATACCGCAGAGTATTACCATACCGTAAAGAAGACCCTGTTCATGGAAGATCTGATCAAGGGCCACGGCGCCATCATGGACCAGTACGATCCCGAGAAGAAGATCGGTCTGATCATTGATGAGTGGGGTACCTGGTACGATGTAGAGCCCGGCACCAATCCCGGCTTTTTGTATCAGCAGAACACCATGCGGGATGCGGTGATCGCCGGTATCAACCTGAACCTGTTCAATAAGCACTGCGACCGTGTAAAGATGGCCAATATCGCGCAGATGGTCAACGTACTGCAGGCAATGATCTTAACCGACGGGGATAAGATGATCCTGACACCTACCTACCATGTATTTGACCTGTACCAGAAGCATCAGGATGCGGAACTGGTGGAGAGTGTACTGGTAGACAACGACCAGGTTGGTGTGGGAGACGATATGGTGCCTCGTATTTCCGAGTCTGTTTCCCGTATGAAGGACGGAAAGCTTTTGATCACGCTGGTTAACCTGTCCGCAGAGGAAGAAGCTCCTTTAACCATTTCTCTTTCCGGAGAAAAGGCCGGCAAGGCAGAGGGACGTGTTCTGGCAGGTAACATGGATCAGAAGAACACCTTTAAGAGTAAAAATGCTGTGAAGCCTGCAAAGCTCACCGGTCTGACGGTGAAGGGAGACCAGATCAAGGTTACCTTACCTGCTTGCAGCGTAGCAGAGATCGTCGTTACACAGTAATGCAACCAGCGAAGCGGACCATACGGTTCGCTTCGCACTTAAAAAAGTCTGAACGGATTTTCGTAGGGGGGTCTATGGAAACCAATCGAAAAGGAATGTGGTATCAGCATCTTTTTTACGTGCTGGTACTGTTCTTTTCTCTCATCGTCGTGGTCGGAGTGTGGATGATCCCGCACCAGGACCGACAATTTTATTTCGGAAAAGCCATGGTAATGGCGGATGGCTGGGTCTATGAGTCTTACGACGGTAAGGCTTATCTGGTGAACCTGGATAATGTATCCAAGATTCCCGAGAATATGGAGGAAGGACTGCGCATGTCCTACACCCTTCCGGACAATTCGCTGTTTCCTTATGATACCATCGGCGTCTTTACAGCGTTTCAGCGGGTTCGTTTCTTTATCAACGATACGCTGATCTATGATTCCAAGGATCAGAACCTGATCTATCACGGAGTGGATAAATCGGACGGAAGCTTCTGGAATCTGGTATCCTTGCCCGGCGATTTTAAGGGGAAGACGCTGACCATGGAACTGACCAGCCCCTATGCGGATTATCGTGTGCCTACGGGGACCTACTATCTGGGAACCCGTGCGGCCGTTTATGCGTCCATCCTGTTTGGAAGCATGTGGCGGCTTCTGACCGCATTTTTCCTGATCCTGCTGGGTCTGTTTTTGCTGATCTTAAGCTGTGTGGTATACAGAAGGGACCGTTTCTGGTATACGGGAACGACCTACTTCAGTATTTCCGTTATGTGTCTGGGCATCTGGTTCTTTGTGGAACGGAATCTGTTTCAGCTGTTTTTTGGCAACGCCAACGTGACCACCTTTATGTCCTTCCTGGCGCTGAAGCTGTTCATCATTACGTTCCTCCAGTATTTCCGGCATTCCTTCCCGGCCCATTTCAAACGGGTCAACCAGTTGCTTTTGATCGTACTGTACATAGAACTCATCGCTTCCACGATCCTGCAGATGTTCAAGGTGTTTGATTACTATGAGATGATCATTCCCTTCCATGTCCTGATCGTTTTGACCATCATCTGCATCCTGACGGAAAGTATCCTGGAGCGTTTTTATTATCGAAATTATGCGGCCAATTACATGTTTATCTCCAATGTGATCCTGGCCATCTTTTCCCTGTGCGAGATCATTACCTTCTATCGGAATGACCGCACCTTTATGGGCCTGATCCTTTGCGCAGGCGTGGTTTTATACTCCCTGATCCTGTATCTCTTTGAGATGCGCCGGGTGGCAGTGACCGTACACCGTGCAAATCAGAGCGAATACTTCCGGAATCTGGCCATGCTGGATGTGCTGACCGGCTGCTTTAACCGCGGCGTTATGCAGCAGTGGCTGGAAGCTCATGAGCCCAAGGAACTCCGGGAAAAGAGAAGATGCTGCGTTCTTTTGTGTGACGTGGACCACTTAAAGACCATCAACGATTCCTACGGACACCAGATGGGCGATCAGGCCATCATCCGTACGGGAATCCTGTTAAAGGAGAGCTTTTTGGATCACGGCATCTGCTGTCGTATCGGCGGTGACGAATTTGCCTGCTTCTTAGAGAAGATCTCCGAAGAGACGCTGAAAAAACGGATGCATCTGTTTGAACAGGCGGTACGCAATTCCAACGAGGAGTTTTCCTTCCCGTACTGCGTATCCATCGGCTATGCCTTCTTTGACGAAGAGAAGGATCAGAATCTGTCCGCGACCATCAACCGGGCAGATCAGAACATGTATTTAAAGAAGAATGCACATCATAAGGATGGTGAATAACACCTATGTTTCGTGATGATTTTGTATGGGGCGTTGCAGCCAGCGCATACCAGGTAGAAGGAACCGATCCGGAGGACGGAAGAGGAGAATGCATCTGGGACGTGTATGCAAAGGCCGGCAGATGCTTCGAAGGCCATACCGCAGAGGTGGCCTGTGACCATATGCACCGCTATGAAGAGGACTATGCGCTGATGGAAGAATACGGCATCCCTGCCTATCGTTTCTCCATCAGCTGGGCACGACTGATCCCGGACGGAACGGGGGCAGTCAATGAAAAGGCCGTTACCCTTTATCGCAACATGCTGGAGAGCATGAAAAAGCACCATATCACCCCCTATCTTACCCTGTACCACTGGGAACTGCCTCAGGCATTGCAGGAGCAGGGAGGGTGGCTGAATCCCGCCAGCGAGGACTGGTTTGCCTACTATGCGAAAGTGGTGGCAGAGCGTTTCTCCGATCTGGTGGAATATTTCATCACCTTTAACGAGCCCCAGTGTTTTACGGGACTGGGATATATGCGGGCTGCCCAGGCACCGGGCCTTATGTTAAATACGCGGGAAGTCTTTGAAATCACCCTGCATGTATTAAGAGCCCATGGGAAAGCCGTAAAGGCTCTACGGCAGTATGCAAAGGGCGAGATCAGGATCGGTTATGCGCCTACCTGCGGAGTGGCGATCCCCGCTACCGACCGCCCCGAAGATGTGGAAGCGGCACGCAGGGTGTACTTTGGTTTTTACAATGACAAAGATAACTGGACCTGGAATGTATCCTGGTTTTCGGATCCTGTTTTTCTGGGTTCCTTTCCGAAGGAAGCCCTGGAAAAGTATAAGGAATACATCCCGGAGATTACAGAGGAAGATCAAAAACTCATCCATCAGCCGCTGGATTTTATGGGGCAGAACATCTACAACGGATATCTGGTCCGTGCCGGCAAGGACGGCGAGCCGGAATTTGTAAACCGTCCCATCGGTCTTGGAAAGACCGCCATCGGCTGGCCGGTTACCCCGAAGTGTCTGTACTGGGGGCTTAAGTTTATCTATGAACGGTACAAGATGCCCATTTACATCACCGAAAACGGCATGAGCTGCCATGACTGGGTGGCTCTGGACGGACAGGTCCATGATCCCAACCGCATTGACTTCCTGCATCGCTATATGCTGGAAATGAAGAAGGCGGTAGAAGAGGGTGTGGATATCCGCGGCTATTTCCTTTGGACCTTCCTGGATAATTTCGAATGGACCAACGGCTACAACGACCGCTTCGGTCTGGTATATGTGGATTATGCCACACAGAAACGGATCCCCAAGGATTCCTGCAGCTGGTATCGGGATGTGATAAAAACAAACGGGGAGAATCTGTGATGATCTATCTGGACCATGCAGCCACCACCCCGGTGGATCCGGCTGTTTTGCAGCAGATGCTGCCTTATTTTAGTGAAAACTACGGAAATGCCAGCACCATCTATTCTCTGGGGCAGAGCGCCAAGAAAGCCATCCATACCGCCCGTAAACAACTGGCAGACTGTCTGGGATGCGAGATCAATGAGATCTATTTTACCGCGGGAGGGAGCGAATCGGATAACTGGGCTCTCTGGGGTGTAGCCCGGGCACTGAAGGAAAAGGGGCGTCACATCGTTACGTCCCGCATCGAGCACCATGCCATCTTAAATGCCTGCAAGGCTTTGGAAAAGGAAGGCTATGAGGTCACCTACCTGCCGGTGGATGAGAACGGCATTGTTTCTCCGGAGGATGTCAGGAGGGCCATTCGGCAGGATACCATACTGGTATCGGTAATGGCCGCCAACAATGAGATCGGAACCCTGCAGGACATTGCAGCCATCGGAGCGATCTGCCGGGAGAAGAACGTGCTGTTTCATACCGATGCCGTACAGGCCTTCGGCAAGATTCCCATTCAAGTGGACTCCATGCATATCGATCTATTAAGCGTCAGCGCACACAAGCTTTACGGCCCCAAAGGTGTGGGCTTTTTGTATGTGCGGAATCTTTCGCCTTTTGGCCCTCTGATCTTCGGAGGCAGTCAGGAGCGGAACCGCAGAGCGGGAACGGAAAACGTACCGGGGATCGTTGGCCTGGGCGAAGCGGCTGCTGCAGCTGTTTCTTCCATGGAGCAGGTCTGCGCCCATGAAGAACACTTGCGGGAACACCTGAAAAACCGCATTCTTAAGGAAATCCCCGATGCACTGGTAAACGGATGGGAAGCGGTAAGAAATCCCGAAACCGGCGCCTACCGGTGCCTTCCTGGAACGCTGGATGTATCCTTCCCGGGGATCGAAGCCCAGTCCGCCCTGATCATGCTGGACATGGAGGGGATCTGCGCATCCGGCGGATCAGCCTGTACCACCGGCGCCCTGGAGCCTTCCCATGTGCTTCTTTCCATCGGGAGAAGTGATATAGAGGCCAAAGGAAGCCTTCGTTTTACCATCGGAAAAAACAATACATTAGAGGAGATGGACCGCACAGCCGACGTTCTGGCAAGGATCGTGGAGCGGCTGCGGAGTATACGATTATGAACAATCAGGAAATCAAACCCTTTTATTTTGGTGCATACTTTTTTGAAGAAACAGAGGATGGCTATCTGCAGGCCTATCAGTACTCCAGGGCGCAGATGGACTACTTTGAGAAGGCCTCGGACTTCTGGTTCGAGCGCTGCAGCGCATCTACTGCCAAGACCATTGAGATGATCACGGATGCGACAAAGATTTCCTTGGATTATAAGATCCTTTGGGAAGGATCTCAGGATTCCGTGGAGCTGATGGTAGACGGCCTGATCACCCGGATCGATTACATCAAGGATATGGCCAAGGAAGGAAACCTGTCCTGGCAGCTGCCTGCCTGCGACGGTTCGCAGAGAAATGTAGTGATCTACCTGCCGGCAGATGCCACTATGGTGATCAAGAACCTGGAAATAAACGGCTCTGCAAAGGCGCCGGTAAAGAAGGAAAAGGTGCTGTGGCTGGGCGATTCCATCACCCAGGGCTTTGGGCCCCTGCGTTCTTCCCAGACCTATGTCAGTGTGGCAAATCGCCTCTTAAACTACGATATCATCAATCAGGGGATCGGCGGCTATGTCTATGACAAATATTCCCTCATGAAGATGGAAGGCTATCAGCCGGATAAGATCATCGTTGCACTGGGCACCAACCAGTACGGCTCCCCCACCATGGACGCGGTGGAAGAGTATTATGAAACCCTGATGAGCATCTATGGAAATGAGATCCCGGTACTGTGTATTTCTCCCTTATGGAGAGGAGATAACCCGGAAGGGATCCCGACCCTGGAGCGCTACTGCGAGAACATCAAGAAGATCGCCGGCAGCTATAAGAATGTAACCGTGATCGATGGTTTCAAACTGGTTCCGCACCTGCCGGAATACTTCCTGGATAACCTGCATCCCAACTGTCTGGGTGCAGAAGTTTATGGGCGGAATCTGGTTGAGGAGATCCGAAGGAGCTGGTAAGGTAATTTCTTCGGTAAGGATCGGCAAAAGCGAATGGATTCAGATATTTGACGATTGGAGCTTTTAATGTTAGTATCTTTATAGAAAAAAGTGCTACCGGTAGACGGTTAGCCTAGGTTTCTGATGGTATAGAATAACCGCTCAGTCCGGCAAGACTATGGGCGGTTATTTTTGTGTCTTGGAGTCATGCTTTCCAAACATGTGACCAAGACAGAAGAACGTTGCACATAGTGCAAGTACTGCAATCAAGTCGCTGATTGTGAGCATAACACGAATCCTCCTTACACGGATTTCTCTAAAGAGATTTCTATGTTAACAGAGGTCACAGTCCTCTGATGAAGGACTAACCGCCTACCGTTGATACTGGTAGCACCAGGAACAATTATATCGAACAGACATTCTGCGGTCAACATAGATGTTTGGAAAGGATAAAAAAACTACCATGGCAATTCATTTTTCAATGAAAGGTATCAAGCATAAGACGGTTCATATCAAGGTAAACGGTCGCAGTGTTCCGTTGTTGATCCTGGCACCCGAGGCGCCCGTGGATCATGCGCCCGGCGTATTGTGGATCCACGGAGGCGGCTTTGCTTCCGGCATGAAGGAAATGGCCTATATGGGCCGGGCGGCCGATCTGGTCCGTGAGCATGGAGCAGTCGTGGTGGCACCGGGCTATCATCTGTCCATCCTGTATCCGTACCCGACGGCCCTTCTGGAGTGTTATGCAGCTCTGAAATTTATGCTGCAGCATGCGGAAGAGCTGCACATCAACCGAAATCAGATCATGGTAGGCGGAGAGAGTGCAGGAGGCGGGCTGACGGCAGCAGTTTGTATGCTGGCAAGGGATAGAGGAGAAGTGAACGTAGCGTTCCAGATGCCCTTATATCCCATGCTGGATCAGTTTGATACGGAATCCTCCAGAGACAATCATGCCAGGATCTGGAATACCAGACGCAATCATATGGCCTGGCAGTTGTACCTGCGGGATCGGTACCACAAAAAGGTATCGCCCTATGCTTCACCTGCTGCGCAGACGGATTATTCCAATCTGCCGCCGGCTTACACCTTTGTCTGTACGGCAGAGCCCTTTTATGAGGAGACCCTTACCTTTATCCGTCATTTACAGGATGCGGGGATCGAGACCAAGGTGGATGTTTACCGGGACATGTACCATGCCTTTGACATGATGGATCCGGATCACCCCACCGGACAGGAAGCCATTGAGCGGTTTAACGCCTACTTTGCCTATGCGAAGACCCGGTATTTTGCCCAGAATGAAAGATAAGCTCAAATGAAAGAAAAGCTCCGCATACTGCGGAGCTTTTTTACGTGATATGGTTGGTTTTGTCAGTTCCATCACTTAGCAATGGCACTGAGGAACTGTCTGGTCCGTTCCATCTGCGGATGATCGATGAGTTCTTTGGCATCGCCCTGCTCGGTGATGACGCCCTGATCCATGAAGATGATGGTGTCCGATACATCCCGGGCAAAGTTCATCTCGTGGGTTACGATGATCATGGTGGTATGGCTTTCCGCCAGAGAGCGGATAACCTTTAACACTTCACCGGTAAGCTCCGGATCCAGCGCGGAAGTAGGCTCATCAAAGCAAAGAATATCCGGATGCATGGCCAGCGCACGGGCAATGGCCACACGCTGCTGCTGACCGCCGGAAAGCTGATGGGGGTAGTTGCCCATCCGGTCGGAGAGCCCCATTTTATCCAGTAATTCTCTGGCTTCTTTCTTTGCCTCGTCTTCGGTCTTTACCTTTAAGAGAGTAGGAGCCAGAGCCACATTTTCCAGTGCCGTGTACTGGGGAAACAGGTTAAAGTGCTGGAAAACCATGCCAAAGTGCAGGCGGTTCTGACGGATGTCTTCTTCCCGTACATGCTTGTCGCTGCTTAAATTGGCGGCGTTAAACAGCTCTTTTCCCCTTACGGAAATGATCCCTTCATCCGGTGTTTCAATGAAATTCAGACACCGCAGGAGCGTGGTCTTTCCGCTTCCGGAGGAACCGATGATGGAAACCACCTGGCCTTCCTCCATGGAGAAACTGATGCCCTTTAACACTTCTGTATTTTCAAATTTCTTCTTAATATCTTTTACTTCTAAAATCGACATGTTTTGTCCCTATGATCATTTAAAATAGTCCAGTTTCTTTTCCAGGTAATGGAAGAGCATCGTCAAAAGACCAGAGAAGATCAGGAAGAATGCTCCGGTATACAGCAGAGGCCAGATGATACCGTCGCTCTTGATAAAGGAGGATCCGTTCCAGATGATCTCGTAAACGGAGATGATCCGGGCAAGGGAGGTATCCTTTACCAGGGTGATGATCTCATTGCTCATAGGAGGAACAATGCGCTTTACCACCTGCAGGAGGATGATCTTAAAGAAGATATCCTTTTTAGTAAGGCCCAGTACCTGGCCGGCTTCGTATTGCCCAACGGGAATGGACTGCAATCCTCCACGGTAGATCTCGGAAAAATAGCAGGCATAGTTGATCACGAAGGCAACCAGCGCAGCCAGAAAGCGGCCGGAGAGGCCGATCCAGGGCGATTCACCCAGAAGAAGACCGGGACCGTAATAAATGACGATCAGCTGAAGCATCAGCGGGGTACCACGGATGATCCAGATAAATAACTGCACCGGCAGACGGATGATCTTTGCCTTGCTCATGGACCCGAAGCAGATGATCAGGCCCAGAGGAATGGCAAAGACAAGCGTCAGTGCAAACAGTTTTAAGGTTGATAAAAATCCCTCTAACAGAGACAGGGTTACGGTAACAAACATAAGAAGTCCTTAGATAACAGATTGGTTCGCGGATTAGTTCTGAGGTACAAGAGCAGCAGTAAGCTCGTAGGTATCGGCTACGGTCTTTAAGCTGCCATCCTTTTCAAACTTGGCAAACTCGGAGTTGATGAAATCGGTAAGGTCAGAGCCCTTGCGGCAGCCTACTACATACTCTTCGGATGTAAGAGATACGGTGTAGGTCAGGTTCTCATAGCTGGTGCCTTCGCCGGTCATGGCAGCTGCCATTAACAGGTCGATGATGCAGGCATCAGAGGTGCCGGCGGCAACTTCCATAACTGCATCTGCCTGCGCAGAAACAGAAGTAAAGGTAAGGTTATTGTCCGTTGCGGCAGCTTCTCCTGCAGAGCCTGCTTCTACTGCAAAACTAAGGTCTGCTAAGGAAGCGACATCGGTATAGGAAGCAGCCTTATCGGAAGGCAGTACCGCTACCTGGGCGTTATTTAAGTAAGGCTTGGTGCAGTTCATGGATGTCTTTACTTCATCGGTCAGAGTCATTCCGTTCCATACAACGTCGATGGACTTGTTGTCCAGCTCCAGGATCTTGTTATCCCAGTCAATCTCGATGAACTGAACTTCAACGCCCAGATCCTTGGCAACGGCTCTGGCCAGGTCTGCATCAAAGCCGATCCATTCGCCGGATTCATCGGTGTAATCCATGGGAGCAAAGTCTGTGATACCTACAATGAGGGTTCCCTTGTCCTTGATATAAGCAAGGTCACCACTTTCTGCAGATGTCTTTCCTGCAGATGCGCCGCAGGCAGTTAAAGAAAATACGGTAAGAGCGGTTAAAACTACGGATAAAAGTTTCTTTTTCATAATTCCTCCATTAGTAGAAATAGTTTAATTAATTTAGTCCTTTACCACTCTACCATAATAAAATGTGTCTGTCTACGAAGGACATCAAAAAAAGATGAAGTCGTTGGCGCGAGGGATAGGAATTGCTAT
>JAEEGL015771067.1_pt1 | contig 10610 bp, 5 predicted proteins | sample 9134231 | NCBI WGS metagenome assembly JAEEGL01 (sample SAMN16246548, study PRJNA631951) | gut metagenome | biome: gut microbiome; feature: rumen; material: fiber-attached | host: Bos | place: Iran: Karaj | collected 2018-10 | reverse complement strand
TTTTGTGATAAAAATATGATTTTTTTACCTATTGATGGTATTAATAAATATAAATGGAGTAGTGAATGGAAAGTTGAAATAAATGATAATACTGATTCAGAAGGTTGGGAATATTCTACTGATTTTCATTCTAAATTTGATAAAAATGATGAAGGTAAGTTTGTTAGAAGGAGAAAATGGATTAGATATGCTACTCAAATAGAATAAATTTTCATTTTGATGATTTAGTAATTTTATGTTAGTAAATGTTATATAGTAATAAAAACAAATTTTCATATTAATTTTAAATATTATTTTTTTTTTTATTGAGTATTTTCATTTTTATTATTTGGATTGTACATGTTGTTATTTTCAGGTAAATCTTTATTTATATTTCCTTTATAATAAGAATATTGATTATTTAATTCTCCTTTTTTTTCTATTTTTTCCACTTTTAAATCTTTATCATATGAAATTTTATAGTTTACTTTTCTTTTATTAATATTATTATCTAAATTATTTTTAGTATTTGTTGGACTTGTATTTATATATTTTTCATTTGGTTCATTTAAATTATTATTTGAATTATAATGATGATGATGATGATGTTGATGATGTTTAGATTGATTATTTTGAAGAGTGTTAGTAAAATCTCTTTTTGTTAATTTATTCATTTTCATTTTTCTTGTTTTATTATGATGAGAATGACTTCTATTTCTATAATCAGTTTCATAATATTGATTTGATTTATTTTTATTATGATAATTTTTTTGATTTTGATTAGTTTCATTATTTTGTTTCCACCACCAATTTGGATATATATTTTTAGGTTTTTTAAATATTTTTTTTCCACTAAAAATTTCTCTTTCTCTTTCTTCATTATATTTTTCATAATCAAAAAATTCTTTAAAATCTCTTATTTTTTTAATAGATTGAAAATTTAAATTGTCATTATATTTATTTTTCCTTAAATCATAAAGAATATCTCTAATTTCATCCCAAGGAAAATAAAATTTATTAAAACTATTTTTTAAAGTAAGAATTCCAATTTCAAAAACATTAGGAATAATTTCAGAAAGTAATTCATTAGGATAATTCCTTAAAAAATTCATACAAATTTCACTTTTACCAAACCATTCAACCATAATTTAAAAAAATATAAATTTTATTTTAAATTAATAAATTTTTAATAAAAATAAAATTTAATTTTTTCAATAAAAAATTTGTAAAAAAAAAAAAATATAACAAGATAAAATTATAATAATAAATGATAGACAGTTTATTAGAAGGAAATGAAAGAATAAACGAATCAGTATTTAGTAGAGATTCTCTTTTAACAGACACATCATATAATAATGATTTCCAAGTATTAGAAGATATGGGTTATAAACCAATAATGATAAAAAAAGTTTATGCATTCCTTAAACCAAATTCATTAGAACAAGCAATTGAATTTATGACTCAAGAAAATGGTATTTATTTACATAATTTTTTTAAAGATTATAAACATAAAAGACCAACATGTTATATTTGTGGTTCTTCAAAAGAAAATCATTTAAATTTTGATGAAATTGATGATGAAAATGATGAAATTAATGAAAATGAAAATGATAATTTGAATGATAAATTACTTGAAAATAATGGTAATGATTTCACTTGTAATATTTGTGGTGAAAATTATAAAATAAATTCAAATAATATAACAAAATATGAATTATGTGGAGATGAATATTGTAATCATTGTTGGTTTAGTTATTTAAGAAGTAAAATTGAAGAAGGTTATGTTAATAAAATTAAATGTATGAATTATCAATGTAAAGAAATTTTATCAGATCAATTTATAAGAAAAGTAATAAATTCAGATAAAAAATTAGTAGAAAAATATGAGAAATTTTTAATAAAAAATGAAATATTAAATAGTAAAAATAAGAAATTTTGTCCTGTAAAAGGTTGTGATAGTTACGGTGAAAAAATAGGAAATATAAAATATGTAACTTGTAAAAATGGACATAAATTTTGTTATAATTGTTTAAAAGATTGGCATGGTAAAAAACCATGTGAAAAGAATGAAGAAGAATATTTTCAAATATGGAAAAAGGGAAAGATAATAAAACAATGTCCAAATTGTAAAATGTGGACAGAAAAAAATGAAGGATGTAATCATATGACATGTGCTGAATGTAAATATCAATGGTGTTGGTTATGTAATGGTAAATATGAAAGTGGACATTATTCAAAAGGAACTTGTAATGGTCTTCAATTTTATAAACCAAAAAGTGAAACTGATATTGAAAATATATTAAAAGATAATCCTCATAATTTAACACAAAACGAAAGAAGAAGAAGAGCTTGGAAAGAACCAAATGGTTTAATTTTTTTTAAATATTATGATTTTTATAATGATTTTAATCCTAATGATCCTCTTAATAGACTCAGAAATGAAGAATGTTGTTTTTTCAATTATCTTTTTTTTGGTTTTTTATATTTGTTTTGTACTTTTGAATTTTGTGGTGTTAGGATTATGGATTATAATGAAAGAAATATGAGGCATTATTATCATTATGATTGTTTACTTATATTTTTTTTGATTTGGATTGTTTTTATTAGTTTTTGTATTTTTCTTATTCCACATTTTTTTATTATGCTTTTTACTTGGGTTCTTTCTTTTTTTTATTATCCTCTTTTTCATAAACTTTGGATTTATTGGTATTTGAATATATGGGAAAATGTAGGTATTTTTAATTGGAATACTATATAATTATATTTATTAGAATTTAGTGATTCAAAAAAAAGGAAATTTTTTTTTTTTAAACTTTTTTTAAATTAACATATAATTTCCAAGTAAAAATAAAATGAATTATAATATTATAAGTTTTTAAAAAATAGAAATATATTCAAATAATTAATATTTAAATGTAGTAATCATTTTTTTTTTAATAATTTATAATTATTTAAATAAAAAGTTGTTTAATGAATAATGAAGAAAATATATTTATTGGTTATGCAGAAAAAACAGGTAGAGGAATTATAATAGTATTAAGTATTTTAAGTTTGGTAGTCAATTCATTTTTTATTTTTAATTTTTTAATGAGAATAATAAAAAATAAGAAAAATAGATTATCCTCTATTGAAAAATTAATGTTAGTACTTTCAATAGATGAAATATTAATATCAATTTTTTGGCTTATTTCTGTATTTTATGTTCAAAATACAAAATTAATGGAACGAAAAAAAAATCTTTGTAAAATAATTTCAAGTTGTGAAATCTTTTTCTATATGTTTGATTGGATATTAATAAGTTGTACAGTTAATCAAGTTAAACAAGTTATTTTATTTCCTCTTGATTCAATGTTAAAATCAAAATGTAAATTAACATGTTATTATTTGATTTGTCTTATTATTTCATTCACTTTTACAATTTTATCATTGAAATTTAATTTATATGGAAAAAGCCCAATGATAACTTGTTTTTTTTCAATTAAAAATGGAATTGAAAAATTTAAAGAATTAACAATAATATTATGCTGTGTACCAGTTTTAGTTATTTTGATAACATTTTATCATATAATTATAATTTTTAAATCTCCTCAATTAAACAATGATGTTGAAAATAAACAATTTATTAAAAATTATTTTATTTATATTGGGGCTTATCTTTTTTCTACATTATTAATTTTCACTTTATATTTACTTGATTTATTTTATTATATTATAAAAATAACTTTTTTAAGATGGTTTGTTTATATTAGTACAATTTTAATTTATTCTACACCATTAATTATAGGAATTATAAGATTTATTCAAACAAAATCATATAAATATATACTTAAGAAAAAAAAAAAAGATAATCAAAATAATAATAATCAAGAATTAAGTGAAAGTTTATATAATACTGTAAAATTTCAAAATTTTGAAAAATCAGCTTTAATTAAATTTCTAAAAAATATTTATATGTCAATAAGTTATTGTGTTTATATAAATAAATTTAATAAAAAAATAGATGTTAACAACTTCATAATAAATAACGAAAAATGTTTAGCAACAAATAAATATATATTATCAAAAAAAGCATTAAAATATGAATTTCTTTTTAATGATGAAATTAATAAAAATGAAAATATAGAAACAATATGTATAGAATTTGCTCCACAAATTTTTGATTATTTAAGACAATTAGATGGTATAACTGATCAAGTATTACAATCATTTCTTCCTAGTAATAATTTACAAGGATTAAACTCAATTAAATCAATTCATCAAACAGAAGGAAAAGGTGGAAGTTTTTTTATTAATACTGATAATAAACAATTTATAGTAAAAACAAATACTTTTCAAGAATTAGAATTAATAAGAAATTTACTTCTTGAGAAATTGACTATTCATTTTTCAAATAATGAAAATTCATTAATAGGAAGAATTTATGGTTTATATAAAATTTCTATTAAAACTGGACTTTTTGCAGAAAAAGAAATTTATTTAATATTAATGAAAAATATTTATGGAGTTATGAGTGAAAATTTAATGTGTAAATATGATTTAAAAGGAAGTGAATTTAATAGAGAAATTAAAATAAATGATATTAATGATATTGAAAATGGTGTAATGAAAGATTTAAATTTTTTAAAAATTGAAAAAGTACTTTTATTAAATAAACAAAATTCAATTAAATTAAATAATATTATAAAAAATGATGCTTCATTTTTATGTGATTGTGGTGTTATGGATTATTCTCTTTTAGTATGTAAAATTGGATTAAATAATGATGAAATGATTTCAATTTTTGGAAAAAAACATAATATTGAAAGTGATAATGAAATTAAAATGATTTTAGAAAAAAGCTCAAATGAAATTTCAGGTAATGATATTGTAATAAATTTTGAAGATAATAAAGATAATTATAATGAAAAAAATTTAAATTTTAAATTAAATAAAATTCAAGATATTAAAAAATATATTTTTCCTTCTTTAAAAGCAAGTAATTTATATATTATTGCAATTATTGATTTTTTGCAAATATATACTTTCCAAAAATATCTTGAAAATCAATATAAAAAGATAAATACTGATGAAAAATTAATTTCATCTATTCCACCTGAGCCATATAAAGAAAGATTTATTAAATTTGTTGAATCAATTACCGATCAAACTAAAATTTTAAATTAAATTCAAAAAATTTTAATAAGGATTAATTATAATATAATTATATTAATATGAATAAAATGATATTTAAAATTAGTTAAACAAATTAATTAAAATCAAATGAAATATAAAAATAAAAATATTAAAAAAAATTTTTTAATATTTTTAAATATTTAATATTTAAAAAAAAAATGTCAGTATCATCATCAGAAGATAATAAAGAAAAATCATCTTTTACAATATCTGATACTTCATCATCATTTAGAGATAATTCAATTCCTATTTTAAATAATGAACAAATTTTAGTTGATTGGATAAATACAATAAGACAACCTCATTGTCTTTTAGTAAATTCTTTATCTGATTATAATATTACTGGTAATGGAATTGTTTTTATTGAAATAATATCAAATTTTTTAAAACATTTTGGACTTGAAGAATTAAATATTAATGAAAATTTGAGTAAATATGAAAAATTAAATTTAATAATTATGGCTCTTATTGAATTAAATAATGGAGAATATTTTGATTATGAAATGAAGCAAAAAACATTATTTTTTTACAATAAAATCAATTTAATTTTCAATAATAAAAAATTATTATTAGATTTTGTTGAATTTTTAAAGGAAATATATGAAAAATATGGAATTGATAACAATAATATTGATTATAATAAAACAAATTTAGAACAAAATAATAATAATGAAATGAAAATAAGGGATAATAATGAAAATGATAATGGTGAAGATATGAATGTATTTCAAGATTTAGATATTAAAAATGAAACTAAATTAATTGAAGATAGAATTCATAATAATTCAATTAATAACTTAACAAATTTAAATATTAATTTAATGAAAAAAAACAATAATAATAAACCAAAATTTATTCATAAATCATTTGATAGTACAAATAATCAATTTAGACAAGATAATAGAATAAATAAATTATATGGAAATTTATTAAATAAAAATAATTCCAATCAAGAAAATCAACAAATTAATTCTGACAAAATAATTTTAGAATCTAAAAAAAATATTTTATATCAAAATATTTTTCCTTCTCATAGATTAGAAAGAAATAAATATATAAATAATTTAAATTTTCCAAGTTTATCACCAACTCATAATATTTCAATTTCAATTTCTCCAACAAATATAAATAATTTATCAAATGTTTCAAATACTAAATTGAAAAATTTACAATTAATAAAAAAAAGAGCAAATCAAGGAGAAATTAATTTAACAGTTGGAATAATAAAAAAAAATTCATTTGATAATATTAATTTTAATAATAATATAAATACAATATATAATTTTTTATTACCCTCAAAACCAATTTTAGGAATTTCTACTGATATAAATATTTTTGAAAAATATAATCCAAAAGTTAATAAAAATATTAAATTGAAAAATGAATCAATTTTTCAACCTGAACCTTTTATTCCAAATTTAATTCAAATTGAAAAAAAAAATTTGAAAAAATCTTTAAACAATCAAAATTTAATTAAAAAATGGTTATTTTCAATAAAACTTATTCCAAGAAATTGTACATTTGATTATATTTTAAATTTATGTTTTAATGGTACTTTATTTTGTGAAATTATAAATAGATATAATAGTTCTAAAGGTAATTCAATTATAAAAGGAATAATAAATGCTCCTTTTACAGTTTCTCAAATTGAAATGAATTTAAAAAAATTTTTTAAGTCAATTAATAATAAAAGTAAATTATATTCTAAATTTAAAAATTATGAAGAATTAATAACTGAACTTTTTAATAAGAATGAAAATGTTGCTATGAATATTTTAAATGAATTATATATTTTTTATAATAAAAATAATCAAAAAAATCTTCAGACTGATAAAAATAAAAATCCAATTAAATTAAATAGTGAAAAAAATAAAGAAGAAGAATATTTTCCTTTATCAAATAGGCAAAATAAATCAATGCATAATTTATTTAATTTAAATAATAGTCCAACTTTTAATAGAAATAGTTTTAAGAATAATACTATTAATACTAATTCAATTAGCAATAAAAATAATAATAATAATGAGATTAATAATAATAATAATGAAAATAATAATAACAAATTTCTTTATTCTAGAAATTATAGTCAAGATTTTAAAAAAATTGATTTATATTTAAATAAAGAAGATGATAATAATCAAAATGATAGTTTAAATCACTTTTTTGATGTTGCTACAATAAATAATGATTATGTTAAAAATAATCATTCATATATTTTTAATAATTTAATGAAAAGAAATAATACTTTATTATCAAAACATTCTCAAATTAATTTGAAAAAAGGATTTTTCTTTAATAAATCTTATAAAAGTCAAAATACTTTAAATAAAAAAATTAATTCTCAAAGTTATAATTATAATAAAATAACCCCTTCAAAAAGTCCAAAATGTTTTCTTTTATTTAATGGAGCAAATTTAAATATGATGAAAGATGAAACTAAAAAGTTTTTAAAATATTAAAATAATTTAAAATTTGTTTTTGTAAAAATCATTAATTTTTTTTAAAAAAAATAAACAAAATATATATATTTTAAATAAAATTCATAAAAAAATAAAAGTATTAAAAAAAAATAAAAATGAACTAAAATAACAGAATTAAAAAATAAAATAATTTATACATAATTTTTATTAATAATTTATAATAAATTTTATTATAAAACATTAAAAATAAAAATAAAAAAAAAATTTCAAAAAAATAAAAAATAAAAAAACAAAAAAACAAATGTCTAAAGATTCATCTTTTCCTTCAACGAAATCACATTTCACAATAACAATCCAAGAACTAGAATCCTTAATGTCCTTATACAAAGAAAGAACATCAGATTATTCCGATTTAAAATATTTCCAAAATACCAACTCAGTAAAAAATCTATGTGAAAAATTAGAAACATCTCCAATAACAGGAATAAAATCTCTAGAATATAGAGAAATTGAATTAGGTTCAAACAAAGTTTTCACAGAACCAGTTCCTCATTTTTGTTATTATGTTTTAGAATCATTAGAAGATATGATGATTAGAATTTTAATAATAGCAGCAATAGTTCAAATTATTTTAGGATGTACTTTATCAGATGATAAAAGTAAAGATTGGATTGATGGTGTTAGTATTATTATTGCTGTAGTTGTTGTTGTACTTGTTGGTTCTGTTACTAATTGGAAAAAAGAAAATAAATTTCATGAATTGAATGAAATTCAAAATGAAGGAACTAAATATAAAATTATTAGGAATGGTATTCCTAATGATTTTATTAGTGATGATATTTTAGTAGGTGATTTAATTATGATTAATTATGGTGATATTATACCTGCTGATGTTTTATTAATTGAAGGTAATGGAATTAAAATGGATGAAAGTGCTTTAACTGGTGAAAGTGATGCTATGAAAAAGGAATGTTATGAAAGATGTATTGATATTATGAATAAAGGAGAAGGGAAAGTACCTTCTCCTTTAATATTAAGTGGAACTTTTTGTATTGAAGGTAGTGGGAAAGGTATTGTTATTGCTGTTGGTGAACATAGTCAGAAAGGTATTATTAGAAGAACTGTTGATAATGCACAAGAAGATAGTAAAACACCACTTGAAGATAAATTAGATAATATTGCAGAAATGATTGGTTGGTTTGGATGAGGTGCTGGGATTGCTACTTTGGTTGCTTTGTTTATTAGAGTTCGGATTTCATATTCAAAAGATAAAGAAATTTATAAAGATAATTCAAATTTGGAAAGTTTAGTTGGTGGTTATGTAATAAATAGACCTTATCAATTGAGTAATGTTAAAGTTAATTCTAAGGTAAATACTAATTTAATTAATCCTGATACTTTAATTGCAAAAAAAATATTGGATATTATTATTTTGTGTGTTTCTATTATTGTTGTTGCTATTCCTGAAGGTTTACCACTTGCTGTTACTTTAAGTTTAGCTTTTTCTATTAAGAAAATGATGGATCAGAATAATTTAGTTAGGAAAATGCATGCTTGTGAAACTATGGGAGGTGCTAATTATATTTGTACTGATAAAACTGGGACACTTACTAAAAATGAAATGAATGTTTATCAAATTTTAACAGGGGCTACTAATATAAAATATGAATTAAAACAAAATTTGGAAGTAGATAATGTTGGTAGTTTAAATAAAGGAAATTATAATGGAGAGGAAGTTCAAATTAGAGAAGATTATAAAAATATATTTCAAAATGATAATTATTGGGAAATATTAAAAATTGCTATTGCACTTAATGTAGAAGGAACAATTCGTGTTTTAAATGAACCAAATATAAATGGTGATACTGAAATATGTGAAACTAAAAATAAAACAGATAAAGCTTTTATTGATTTTTTATATAGATTTAAATCACCAATAAGTGAAGTAAGAGATAAATATTTAAGTAAACCTGAAAATTTCAGACAATTTCCATTTGATTCTAAAAGAAAGAGAATGACTACTTTTATAAAAAATGAATCATTCCCAAAAGGTTATCGTCTTTTTTCAAAAGGAGGAGCTGAGAATTCAACAAAATATTGTAAATATTATTTAGATCCATTAACAGGGAAAGTAGAACAATTAAAAGATGAAAATTTAACATATATATTAGGAATAATTGATGAATTTAATAAAGATAAATTACGTTCATTATACATATGTTATAAAGACATCTCAGAAAGTGAATTTAATAATTGTGAACAATTAGATTCAGAAGGTAATTTAATTGATCAAAAAGATATGATTTTTATAGGTGTATTTGGTATAAGAGATTCATTACGTGATGGAGTAAAAGAAGCAGTACTTAAATGTCAAGAAGCAGGAGTTAATGTTATAATGGTAACTGGAGATAATATTGTCACTGCAACTGCAATTGCTAAAGATTGTAATATTTTAGGAAATGATGTTGATTTGAAAAATTTAAAGCCATCTGATATAGAAGAAGATCCTGATCAAATGAATGATCCTAATAAAAAAGATGTACATATTCAAAATTTATTATATAATCATCCTAAGGCACTTACTGGTAATTCATTTTATAATGCAATTGGAGGTTTAATATGTGAAGTTTGTAATGAAGAAACTAATTTATGTAAATGTCCAAAAACAGAAGCAGAAGCAAAGCAAATTGCAGAAAGAAATCAAACAACACAAAAACCAATTAAAAAAGATATAATAAAAAATATCAACAATTTCAAAATATTAATAAAGAATTTAAGAGTAATGGCTCGTTCACAACCAATACATAAATATGCTTTAGTTCTTGGATTAAAGTCATTAGAACAAGTAGTAGCAGTTACTGGTGATGGAACAAATGATGCTCCTGCTTTAAGTAAAAGTGATGTTGGTTTTGCAATGTTTGCTGGAACTGATATTGCAAAAGAAGCTTCTGATATAGTAATTCTTGATAATAATTTTTCCTCAATTGTAGTTGCTATTATTTATGGTAGAAATATTTATGATAATATAAGAAAATTTCT
>JAEEGL014328176.1_pt1 | contig 10610 bp, 5 predicted proteins | sample 9134231 | NCBI WGS metagenome assembly JAEEGL01 (sample SAMN16246548, study PRJNA631951) | gut metagenome | biome: gut microbiome; feature: rumen; material: fiber-attached | host: Bos | place: Iran: Karaj | collected 2018-10 | reverse complement strand
GTGGACAATTCGTCGCCATGGAAGGTCTTCAATTCCCAGTCCACTTTACCAACCCAAGTCACTTTCTCGGTCAATTTCTTTCCCATTGGTGTTATATCATTAGTCGGTTAATAGTTATTTTTCATTTTAATCGACAAAGGTACTGCAAGTTGAGCGGAATGACAAACAAAAATGACTTTTTGTTTGCATAAATGAGACTTAACCCACCTTCGCCGTCAGGCAAAAGTAGTGCAAGTCAAACACTTTGGCAAGAAAACGGTGCAAAAAAGCACTTGCTTTAATGGCTGGCTATAACCCTAACAGCACATCGATGAGCGAGGTAACGTCAGCAATATTGATATTTCCACTCGTGTTGACATCGGCCGCTGTCTCGCTGAACGGTTGCGGATTTAGACTCAAGAGATAATCAATCAACGCGGTAACATCCGAAATGTTCACATGTCCATCACAGTTCACGTCACCCAAGATGTAACTGTCTCCTTTGGTTACCGTTAGCGAAGACTTGGCAGGTGTAGTGCTTTGGTTATCATTAGTGGGTATGGAGTATATGCCCACATTGCCTCCAGCACACACGAGGTTGCCGCCCCAGTCAAACGCCATTTGGTAAATGGCATTATTGCTGCCCCTGGCATCGGCTACAAACGGGGTACCGTTTGATGTCAAAGTCGGTGTTGAGCCGTTCCACGCGATATTGTAGAACTGCAACACACCTTCGCCGTCATTGATAACCATCATGTCACCGCTGTTGTTGATGGCGAAACTTGCAATCAACGAGCCAGATAACGAGGGCAGGCTAGTGCCGGAATTATAGACCACGTTGCCGCCATTGTCAACAAAGATGAGTGAAGGCACAGCTGCCGTGTTCAGGCCGCTGCTGCGGTACTGCATCACCCATGTGCCGCGTCCTCCACCATCAGCGATGATGTTACCGTTACCATTTACCATAATTGAGCCCACGTCAAGGTAATTATCGGGAGCCTTGTCCCATGTAGTGAGCAGGCTGCCGTCTTGCTGGCCAATGTGATAAATGCCCACACCATTACTATTGCCTGATGGACCGGTAACGTCCTCAAGGAAAGCGTATAGCCTTGTTTCGGCACCAGTGCCCTGGATCCACACACCAGGCACCGAGCTGCCCACACTGACACCATTGTTGGTAATAAGGCCTGCCGAATTACGACTTCCCACAAAGAACTGGCTAAAGGAGCCATCCAGATGGTCGGGATCGGCAATATAAATGCCTGAGGTGGCGTCGCCCCATTCGGGAATATAGATTTTGCCCTCACCGTCAACAGCCAGTCGCATGTTGTTCGCCCACGTGATGCCGCCATTATAAACGGTCGGGTGGGTGGGACGTGCATTAATGTCGCAGGCATACAGACCGTTGCCGGCATCATTCTTGGCAACACGCTCACCCACGTAGATGGTGCCGAAGTGGTCACTCTCGGGGCTGCGGTCGATGGCGACCATCGCACGGGTATAGGAGGCATAACGGTCGTTCAGGCGGGTAATCCTCGTGATATTTTCACCCACTACATTCACGGCCCAATTCATAACCTGACCATTGTTGCCGGGCAGCTGGTCTTTGGCAAGGGTTATGGCGTTATCGCCTTCAACAATATCACTCAAGGCTACGCGTCCAATCTCCTCGCCCGTTGTGTTATCGGTGAATACGAGATAGCCCTCGCGAGCATGGTCATTGGATTTAAACGTGAATGTGTAACTGCCATCATCATTTCGCATACTGTTGAGCGAATAGGCAAAGATGCCTTTGACAACTGAAGTGTCAACGGGCAAACCCTTCTTAACCACACTTAGGGCACTGCGTGCGGGTGTAGTGCTCTGGTTGTTCTGAGTCGGGATAGAGTAAATGCCGATGTTCTTGCCTGCACACACCAGGTTGCCACCCCAGTCAAACGCCATCTGGTAAATGGCATTGGCACTGGTGCGGGCATCGGCTGTAAAGGAAGTGCCATTAGCGGTCAAAACGGGAGTATTGCCATTCCAGCTGATATCAAAGAATTGCACAACGCCGTCACCATCATTGATGACCATCATATTATTAGCATTGTTGATGGCAAAGCCCGCGATTACCGAGCCATTAAGTGTCGTCAGGTCTGAGCCTGAATTGAATAGCACATTCCCGTCGTTGTCAACAAAGACAATCGACGGAACAGCTGCCGTGTTCTGACCTTTGCTGCGGTTCTGGCATACCCAAATGCCACGTCCAGCCGGGTCGGCAAGAATATTACCATTGGTGCTGGCTTCTAATGAACCAATATCATAATATTTGCTTGGTGCCTGATTCCATGATGTCAGCAATGAGCCGTCGCTCTGACCGATATGATATACCCCCACGCCATTTCCCTTGCCCGAGGGACCAACCAGGTCTTCGAGATAGGCATAAAGTTTTGTGTCGGCTCCACTGCCTTGAACCCACACGCTGGGTGTCGAACTGCCCACGCCTTCACCGTTGGCATTAGTAATCAATCCCGATGAAGCTCGTGTACCTTGGAAAAATGGCGTGAATTCGCCTCCCAGATTATCCGGGTCGGCGATATAGATGCCCGAGCTTGCGTCAGCCCAATCAGGAATATAAATCTTTCCCTCACCATCAACACCGATGCGGAAACAGTTGCTCAACGCTTGCCCTCCACGATAAACCGTGGAGTTGAGAGGTCTGCCGTCGACGTCGCAGGCATACAAGCCGTTGCCCGCGTTGTTCGATGCAACGCGCTCTCCCACATAGATGGTGCCGAAGTGGGCACTCTCGGGGCTACGGTCAATGGCGACAGTGGCCCGCGTGTAGCTGGCATTGACGCTATTCAAGCGGTCGATGTTTGTGATGGGGTCACCCATAACGTTTACTGACCATGCCAGCACTTGGCCATCGGCTCCCGGCAATTCTTCAGGGGCCAGGGTGACCGTATTGTTGCCTTCCATGATGCCGCTCAAGGCGATACGTCCAGCTTCCTCGCCGCTCACGCTGTCAGCGAACACGATATAAACCTCATTGGGGGTGCTGTTACAATCAAATGTGAAGGCATAATCACCATTGTCGGCAATGCTGCGGTTCAGGTTATAAGCGAAGATGCCTTTGACAGGTTCCCCAGCAACAGCAGCAGTCATATAGAGCACCATATAGGTCGTCTCATTGGCACTGACGGTGTAATTGCCCTGATTCAAGAGGTTAGCATAGCCCTGGCAACTGACGCTGATAGTGTAATCATTATCGGGAACCAAGCCATCAAAAACAAAAATGCCGTTATAATTGTCGTCGGTGGTGTAAGTGTCAACGAGGGTGTTGCCCTTGTATAGTTTAACAACAGCACCGTTGATGGGTGCATGGGCATCGATCGAGCCCGTTGCATAGGTGTATAGGCTGTTTTCCAGACTGTTGACAGCATCCTTGACACTGCCCATGATATAGCCAGTTGTCTCACCGCTAAAGCCGAAAAAATCGGCCGCACCACGCGCCAGGCGGATGCCCTCCTGACGGCAGTAGTCACGATTCAGAGCACGGTGACGAGCTGGCTGGTAAGTATGGAAGAAGCCCTCTACCAGAAATCCCGGCACGCCGTGTTTGAGTGCTCCCAGGTAGCCGTAATAGGCTACACCCGATGAACTGTTGGTGCTGTTCGACCCGCTACCATAAAAAGTGACATCGCCCTTGATATAGGTGTTCGTCGCGCTGAAACTCCCACTGGTGGGATCCACCTCGTTCATCCAGTGACGGGGCCAACTCTTTTGACACATGGCTTTGCTGCCGCTTACGGCCTCGGCAGCGTCAGTGCCGCGATAGATATAGAGCGGATAATTGGTCGAAGTGCCATCGTTTAACGCGTTGGAGTGGATTGAGATGAACATGTCATAGTTCCCTTCCTCGGCCTCAGCAGCTATCACACTCAAGGGCTTGCTGTAGGCGCCATAGGTGTTGCCGTCATAGGGGAACGGACCATTGGCCGTCCTGGACAACGTGATGTTTTCGTCCTTCACCCCCATGCGTTTGAGCGCCTCGCGCATTTCAAAGGCTTTCCACAGGTTGGTATTGCTCTCATAGAAGCCGCACGTGTCAGGCCTGCCAGTTGATGCGAGAGCCGGGTAGGGGATAGTGGCCATCGGACGGTCGTTGGGTCCCCACCCACCGTGTCCGGGATTGATGTAGATTCTTACATCGTTGGCGGTGTCAGCCAGTGCGAGACCGGCGGTACCTGCCACAAGCGTAAACAACAGTATAATTCTTTTCATAATTCTACTTTTAAATCTTTGGTTATGGTTGTTTTAGGCTTTAGGCGTTAGGCGTTAGTAATTTAACCAACAACTAATCCTTCTCTTCATTATCAAGCACTAGGCTCTTAGCTCGATAGGTCCAGTTGTAGTGCTTGTAGAGTTCTGCCAGGTGAGTCAGTCGGGCCTTGAAATCCTGATAGTCTTTCACGTTGGGATTAACCCATTGCACCTCGGCCAGGGCAGCCATGCGCGGCAACACGTGGTAATCGACTTGCGGCTCACAGGTGATATATTCGGTCCACACATTGGCCTGCACGCCGATGATGTGATGACGCTTATCGGCTGGCAGGTCGGCGGCAACAGGCTCAAAGTTATACACCTTTTTCAAAGTATTGCACCCACCGAAGGCCGACGGTTCGTTCCACGTACTGCTCGTCTGATAGTAGTCAAAATACAATGGATCGACGGGAGTCATCACCACATCATGGCCCAGTTGAGCACCTTGTGCTCCAGGATCGGCACCCCGCCATGACATGATGGTCGCCGTAGTATCCACATCACAACCCAACAACTCGTCCCAACCTATGATGCGCTTGCCATGGGCTCTCAGGTATTCTTGAATCTGTGTCGTGAACCAGCCTTGCAGAAGGGCCTCGGCGTTTTGTTTGCCTTCGGCCACGATACCTGCGTCATGGATGCGCTGCTGGCACAGGGGGCACTGCTCCCACCGCACACGGGGTGATTCGTCACCGCCCAGGTGGATATACTCGCTGGGGAACAGTTGCATCACCTCGTCAAGTACATCCTTGACAAATTGAATCGTGTGGTCTTTACCCACGCACAGGATATCGTCGGCCACGCCCCACTTGCCCCACACCTCGTAAGGGCCACCGGTGCAACCCAGCTCGGGATAGGCCGTGAGAGCCGCCACCATGTGTCCGGGCATGTCAATCTCGGGGATAATGGTGATGTAACGATCGGCGGCATATTTTACGATATCGCGGATTTCCTCCTGGGTGTAATAGCCACCGTAGCGGATGCCGTCATAGACGGGTGAATTGTGGCCCAGTACAGTCCCGTTGCGCCAAGCACCCACCTCGGTCAAGCGAGGATATTTCTTGATTTCCACACGCCAGCCCTGGTCATCGGTTAGGTGCCAGTGCAGACGGTTCATCCCGTGCAATGCCAACATGTCGATGTAATGCTTCACCGTTGAGACCGAGAAGAAATGGCGCACGCAATCCAAGTGCATGCCACGGTAACCAAATCGCGGACTCGACTCGATTTGCGCGGCAGGCAGGGCAATCGTTTCGCTGGGACTCACAGGCAGCGACTTGCGCAGCGTCTGAATGCCGTAGAACACACCCGCTGGTGTTTTGCCAGCAATTTCCACTCCCTTAGACGTGATGGTGATGCGATAACCCTCAGCGTTCTCGACAGTGGGATCGAGCCTTAATGCGATATTTCTGTTTGTCCGTTTTGTCCATTCGTCCACCGGGCACGTGCTCAGGTGGACTCCGGTCAATTCCTCGACATATTGGCTCAGCATGATGGCGTTGCGCTCCATGTCGCGATTTCCCTTAGGATATTGAATAGCGGTCCAGTCCTTAACGATAAATGACGCATCCTTAATGCCGTCAATCTTGTCAGGCAACGGCACCACCCGATAATCAGCACGGTTTTCAACAGGCTTTGCTGTCGAGGCCAGAACAGCCATTATCGCAAACAGCCCCAATAAAACGGATTTGATTTTCATAACAGTTCTATTTTGTCATTTATTTGTCGCAAATTTAGTGCAAACCGAGTGAATTGCCAAAATTATTTTTGAGCAACTCCGAGGTGCCGCCTAAATTATCTAAATTTAGTGCAAACCGAGTGAATTGCCAAATGATGATGCCCAAATCACTATTTTGTTGTAATTTTGCCTCCCCATGAAATACTGGATTAGGCACATATTGGCTGTTGTGGTGTTGCTGGCCGTTGCTATTGGTGCGATGGCTCAGCAAGTGGCGGTGACGCAGATAACGGGGCTGGTGCGTGACTCGGTATCGCGCGATGCCGTGCCTTATGCGTCCGTTGCCATGGTGGGAACTAGCGAGGGCACCATGGCGAACGACAAGGGCGGTTTTACCATCAACACCCGTGCCAACTTCTCGAAACTGCGCATCACCGCTATGGGCTATAAGTCTAAGGAGGTGAACATCAGGCAAGGGCAGGGGAGTGTCGTCCTTATTGACCTGGTGCCTGAAAGTGTCACGCTCGACGAGCTGGTGGTGCACAAGGGCAAGGAGAAATACAGCAAGAAAAACAACCCTGCCGTCGAGATGATCAAAAAACTGCGGGAGCGACGTGACGACAATGATCCGCGACGGTTTCCGCACTATGGCTACACCCAATATGAGCGCATGATGCTGGGCTTTGGCAATCTGAACGACATCATCAGCAAGCCCGAGGAGCAGGCATGGATTGACGAGTATGCCGACACCTCTTTGCTCACGGGCAAACGCATCCTGCCAATTTCCATCAAGGAGACGGTAGCCCGCGACTATTACGGCGACAACGGACACAAACAGGTGATTTTGGGCAACAGGAGTGCCGGCATCGACGAGCGCATTGACCAGGAGAACATCAAAAAAATACTGGACGATTTCATGGGCGAAATCGACATTTTCCAGAATGATGTCACCTTGCTGACCAACCGTTTTGTCAGCCCCCTCTCCCGCATCGCGGTGGATTTCTACAAGTTCTATCTCAACGACACGGTGGATGTGGACGGTGAGCGTTGTGCAGTGCTGAGTTTCGTGCCTTTCACGCCGCAGACCTTCGGTTTCATGGGACGTCTGTACGTTTCGCTCGAAGACACGACCATCTTTATCAAGCGCGTGTCGATGGGCGTGCCTCACGATATCAACCTCAATTACGTGGAGCGCATGAGCGTTGAGCAGGATTTTGAACGGGCTCCTAACGGTTCCCGCCTTAAGGTGCGCGACGATGTGGAGGTGAGTTTCAAAATCATGCCAGGCGTGCCCGAGGCCTTTGCCCGCCGCGAGACTACTTACCGTGACCACAACTTTGAGCGGCCCGAGGCTGGCGTCTTCAACTTCAAGGGCGACCAATCGACCGTTGCCGGTGCTGCCTTCATGCCCAACGAATTCTGGCAGGAATATCGTCCTGAAGATGTGCGCACAACAACGGCTACCATGCAGGGCCTCATGAAACGCCTGCGAGGCTCCAAACTGTTCTATTGGGCCGAACAGGTGGTCGTGCTACTGGTCAATGGCTATGTCCCAACGGCCAAGGACAGCAAATTCGACATCGGCCCCTTGAATACTATCATCAGCGGCAATTCGCTCGAGGGTGTCAGGCTGCGTTTGGGCGGTATGACCACCGTCAACCTCAGCCGCCATTGGTTTGCCCGCGGCTATGTCGCCTACGGCACACGTGACGAGAAATTCAAGTATATGGGCTCGCTGGAATACTCTTTCTCGCCTAAGAAAGCCCTTGATCAGGAGTTTCCCATCCACAGCCTGCGTTTGACTCACAAATATGACGTGGATAAGCTGGCTCAGCACTACCTGTACACCAACTCTGATAACATGTTCCTCACGCTCCGTCGCCACAAGGACGTGAAGATGCAATACCTGCGCACCACACGCCTGGAATACCGCCGCGAGTGGTACAACCATTTCTCCATTGCCCTGGGTTTCGAGCACAACGTGCACGAGGCCACCTCCTACGTCCCCTTTGTTTATAGCGACGGTAATTCGCGGCAGCGCTACACTCAAGCAGGTTTCACTGCCCAGCTGCGCTTTGCACCTGGCGAGACCTTCTATCAGGCACGTTCCTATCGCATCCCCATCAACATGGACGCCCCCATCATCACCTTGACGCAAACCTATATGCCCAAGGGATTCATGGGCAGTCTGTATGAGGTCAACAAGACCGAATTGGGATTGCAAAAGCGCTTTTGGTTCTCGGCCTTCGGTTATGCTGACGTGATTGTCAAGGGCGAGAAGGTGTGGAGCCAAGTGGCCTATCCCGACCTGTTGATGCCCAACGTCAACCTCTCTTACACCATCCAGCCCGAGAGCTTTGCCCTGATGAAACCCATGGAATTCATCAACGACCAGGCATTGACATGGGATTTGACCTATTGGGGCAACGGCATTCTGATGAACCGCTTGCCGCTCATCAAGCGGCTGCGCCTGCGCGAGGTGCTCACCCTGCGCGGCATCTGGGGCAGCCTCAGCGACAAGAACAATCCGGCTCAGTTGTCAGTTGTCACTCCTCTGTCCTCAGTTGACGGTTCAGACTTATTCCTCTTCCCCGCCGATGCCCTGTGCCAGCCCATGGGCGACAAGCCCTATATGGAGGCCGCCGTCGGTCTTGACAACATCTTTACTATCCTGAGGGTGGACTACGTGTGGCGCCTCACCTACCGCGAGAACGCCGGCAGCGACCGCCACGGCATCCGCATCCAATTCCACTTCAACTTCTAATTAATCGAGGGAATGAAAAAGGTGGTTTCACGTGTGAAAGGGATCCTCTTTACCTTTTGCCTCAAACTCAAATCCTTCTGTTCATCCATTCGTCCAAATGCATACGCTCCCTCTATTTTCAGTCCGACACCCGCGTTGACGGCAGGGAGTGAAAAACAGGATTTCCCCTGCCATAATGACTGATGCTCCAATAAACACGCGCGGAAAAAAACGGTTGGGCTACCGCAACAGTAATCCAACCGATCTAGTTCTTAAAAGGCCCTGATTATTTCATATCAATGAGTTCTTGAAGTTGCTTTATCATCTCCTTCTCTTTGCCAAACCATCCATGATTCTTATAAAAACAGAATAATATGACCACCGTAGCCACAATCCAAATAGCCAATTCCACATAAACAAAACCAGTCATGGCAATGTAGATGAATAATAGAATCCAGACGGCAATAAAAATGATATTATTGTATCGGTATTTCTTTTCAAAGTGGTACAACAACTCATCTGGAGTGTCAAGATTGTCAATTTTCTTGAGCAACCGATAATTGCAGAGAGCATCCAACACCGATGCGCAACCAATGACTATCCAAATTATATAGTATATCATGGATATGGTCTCATCTGGTCTTTCCTTAATGGGGAATAACAAGTACAGGATAGCTACGATCAAGAGCATCAGTCCGCCGTAGAAATCGCGTTTTGCATTTGATTTACACTTGCCCTTGAGTTCCTCGAACAATTCAGTCCGGCTGAGGTTGTCCATTTCTTTTGTTTCCATAATGCCACGTATTTATTTGGTTGATTATTTCTTCTCAACGCGTTCTTGCAGTTGCTTTCTTCTCTCCTTCGATAGCCAATTGCGGGCAGAATTCTTATAGAAGATGCAGAATAATATAGCTACCGTAGCCACAAGGCAAATAGCCCCACTCACATAATCAATAAAATCTGAACCCCTGACGAAAAACCAGCCAGTAAAAAAAATAAAAAGAACAAACAAACCTATCAAATTGTATCGGTGTGTCTTTTCAAGGTGGTACAACAACTGATCTGGAGTGTCAAGATTGTCAATTCTCTTGAGCAGCAGATAATTGTTCAGAACTGCCCATCCTGATATGCAACCAATGACAATCTGGAATATAAAGAATATTATGGATTTGGTGTCATCTGGTCTTTGCCAATTGGTGAAAAGGATGTAAACGACGGATAACAAGACTATCAGACCAATGCAGATGCCGCGTTTTGCATTAGATTTACATTTCGCCTTGAACAGCTCGAACAATTCAGTTCGGCTGAGGTTGTCTAATTCTTTTGTTTCCATTATGCCACGTTATTTATTCGGTTGATTATTTCACTCTTTAGGTTCAAAAACTATGCAAAGGTAGCGATTATTTCGCTAAACACATACTACTTTCTTTTGGGGTTGAAGTGATCCAACCGCCTGTGCCTTGAAAAGACGGCATCACTTCATTGGTTCAACGGTGTAGCCACGGTCGCGGAAGAGCTGCAATAGACCTTGTTCGCCAATCAGGTGCGCCGCACCCACGCAGACCAGACACGCCTGTTCGGGCATCATGTTATCCAATTTCTCAACCCAATTGAGATTTCGACGAACGACAAGCCTATCATTTTCCTTTTCATCATTGCCCACTTTAGAGTCAAAGTACAGGGATTCAATTTTGGCCAAATCCTGGTTGACGTAAGGCTCGTACAACATCGATACCATTTCCTCGCTGAAATCAATGTACATGCATGTCTCCAGCAAATCTTTTGCTTGCTCGGCAATAGGAACGTCAAACAAAAAGCTCATTTGCTCCATCACAGACTCCAATCCCATCGACGGGCGCCCCATTTCCTTGGCACGAAGCTGAACAGCCATGTCAATGTACT
>JAEEGL013145100.1_pt1 | contig 10610 bp, 8 predicted proteins | sample 9134231 | NCBI WGS metagenome assembly JAEEGL01 (sample SAMN16246548, study PRJNA631951) | gut metagenome | biome: gut microbiome; feature: rumen; material: fiber-attached | host: Bos | place: Iran: Karaj | collected 2018-10 | reverse complement strand
GGTGGCTTCAACGAGTGGAAGAACATCGACATCAGCAAGGTTGTCATCAAGACTGTTGATCGTCTGCTGGGGCGTCCAGAGGGTGCTGACGAGGATTTGATTACCTTCGTAACCGATCGTGCTGGTCACGACTTGCGCTATGCCATCGATTCAACCAAACTTCAGAAGGAGTTGGGCTGGGAGCCCTCGCTTCAATTTGAGGAGGGCATTGAAAAGACCGTTCGCTGGTATCTTGACAATCAGGAGTGGCTGGACAATGTGACGAGTGGCGACTACCAGAAGTATTACGACAATATGTATAAGGACAGATGAAGAAGATTTTGCTTTTAGGCTCAGGCGAACTGGGCAAGGAGTTTGTGATTGCTGCTATGCGTGCGGGACAGTATGTCATTGCCTGCGACCGCTACGATAACGCACCTGCCATGCAGGTGGCCGATGAGCGTGAAGTCTTTTCGATGTTGGATGGTGATGCTCTCGAGGCCGTGGTGAAGAAGCACCAGCCCGACATCATTGTGCCGGAGATTGAAGCTATTCGCACGGAGCGCTTGTTCAAGTTCGAGGAGCAGGGCATTCAGGTAGTTCCTTCGGCTCGTGCCGTCAACTACACGATGAACCGTCGTGCTATTCGCGACCTGGCTGCCAAGGAACTCGGCCTCCGCACGGCTAAGTATTTCTATGCCAAGACCTTCGATGAGTTTAAGAAGGCCTCTGAGGAAATTGGTTTCCCCTGTGTCGTTAAGCCCCTAATGTCGTCTTCTGGTCATGGTCAGAGCTATGTACACAACGAAGGTGAATTGGAGCAGGCTTTCAAGGAGGCTATGGAGGGCAGCCGTGGTGACGTGAAGGAAGTGATTATCGAAGAGTTTATCGACTTCGACTCGGAGTTTACTCTGCTCACTGTTACCCAGCAGCACGGGTGGCCTACGCTGTTCTGTCCGCCAATCGGTCATGTACAGAAGGCTGGCGACTATCGTGAGTCGTGGCAGCCGTACAAAATCAGCGACGAGGCTTTGAAACAGGCACAGATGATGGCAGATAAGGTGACGAAGGCGCTGACTGGTGCCGGCATCTGGGGTGTTGAGTTCTTCCTGACCAAACAAGGTGAGGTCATCTTCTCCGAACTGTCGCCCCGTCCACACGATACAGGTATGGTGACGCTCGGTCACACCACGAACCTGAGCGAGTTCGAACTCCACTTCCGTGCCGTCATGGGTCTGCCCATTGCAGGCATTCATTTGGAGCACGCTGGTGCTTCGGCCGTCATTCTCTCGCCTGTTAAGGCTACATCGGCTTACGACCGATCGCTGTTGCCCTACAACTTTGTCGATGCCTTGAAGGAAGACCGTACCCGTGTCCGTATCTTCGGTAAACCCGAGGCTCACAAGGGTCGTCGTATGGGTGTGGTGCTCTGTTATGGTGAGGTGGGCGACGATGTGAATGCTCTCCGTGACAAGGCCAAACGTCTGGCAAAGACCGTCCTGGGCACCGATCCGTATACCAAGTTCGAACATTAATGGATATTAAGCTGATAGACCTGCCGAAGATTACCGACCCGCGTGGCAACTTGACCTTCGCTGAGGCTCGGACGATGGTGCCGTTTGATATCAAACGTGCCTACTGGGTTTACGACGTACCGGGTGGAGAGAGTCGGGGTGGTCATGCTCATAAGCGGTTGAAACAGTTTGTCATTGCGTTGAGCGGTTCGTTTCATGTGACGCTCGATGATGGTTATGAACGCAAGACGGTGCTATTGAACCATCCGTGGCAAGGGTTGTTGATTGATGTCAACACATGGCGAACACTCGACGATTTTTCGTCAGGTGCGGTGTGCCTTGTACTTGCTTCAGAGCACTACGATGAGGACGACTACATCTATGATTATGATGAATTCTTGAAATACGTAGGATGTTCGAAATAGTAAGATATACCGCTGAACAGGCAGATGAGTGGAACGACTTCGTAGCGGCATCGAAGAATGGTACATTCCTCTTCGATCGTCGCTACATGGATTATCACGCTGACCGATTCCATGACTATTCGTTGATGTTCTATCGCAGTGAACGGCTATTGGCAGTCTTGCCTGCTCACGTCGACGGTGACACGCTTTACACGCATCGCGGACTGACCTATGGCGGACTACTGATGAGCGAACAACTGACGATAGCTGAGACGATGACGCTTTTTCGCGAGTTGAACGCCATATTGCGTGCTGAGGGCTTGAAGCACGTTGTCTACAAGGCCATTCCTTGGATTTATCACCGTCTGTCGGCTGAGGAAGATCTCTATGCGCTTTTTCATGAATGTAAGGCGCACATCACGGCTCGCGATTATTCTACTAATATATTCCTCGGTGCCAACCTGCGCTGGGAACGCGTGCGGCGTCGTGGTGTTACTCGTGCTGAACGGGCAGGCATCCATGTGGAAATTAGCAACGACTACGCAGACTTTTGGCAGGTGTTGGCTGACAATCTTGGCACAAAGTATGGTGTCAAGCCCGTACATACTCTCGAGGAAATAGAGTTGTTACATAGCCGATTTCCAGACAATATTGTGCTGTATCAGGCTGTACGCGATGGTGTTGTATTAGGCGGTGTCGTCCTTTATGTGACGCCTCAGGTTGTTCATGCTCAGTATAGTTCTGCTACCTCGGAAGGCAAGAGCCTTGGCGTCATCGACGCTATATATGAGCGCATTATGCACCATGACTACAAGGATTATCCTTATTTCGACTTTGGACGCTCTACGGAGAATGAGGATGGCAGTGGTCTCAATGAGACGCTCGTGTTCCAGAAGGAGGGCTTCGGTGCCCGTGGCTTGTGTTACGATATCTACGAGTACGACCTATGATACACTATTTACCATTGTGTGACATCAATGCCCGTTACGATTCGGAGATTCGCGAGGCAGTTAGTCGTGTACTTGACAGCGGCTGGTATCTTCGTGGCGAAGTTACCCGTCGTTTCGAGGAACATTACGCCGAATACATCGGTACACGCCATTGTATTGGTTGTGGTAATGGCCTTGATGCTTTGACGCTGATTCTCCGTGCCTATAAAGAACTGGGTGTCATGAAGGACGGCGATGAGGTCATCGTACCAGCTAACACGTTTATAGCTACCATTCTCGCCATCACAGACAATGGCCTTATACCAGTACTTGTCGAGCCTGACATCAATACGCTTCAGATTGACGACCGTTTAATAGAGCAGGCCATCACTGAGCGGACGAAAGCCCTCATGATAGTTCACCTTTACGGTCGTTGTGCCTATAGTGATAGGATAGGAGAGATTTGCTCCAAATATAATCTGAAGCTTATCGAGGACAACGCTCAAGCCCACGGCTGCCGTGCCACTACTCCCGACGCGTTAGCGGCGGGTCTGCACACCGGCTCTCTTGGCGATGCTGCAGCTCACTCGTTCTATCCGGGAAAAAATCTTGGCGCTATGGGTGATGCAGGTGCCGTGACTACCAATGACGACGAACTCGCTGCTATGATTCGCGCGCTTGGCAACTACGGTAGTGAACATAAATACGTCCACGATTACTTGGGTCGTAATAGCCGCATTGACGAACTGCAGGCGGCTATTCTTGATGTGAAGCTTCGTCACCTTGATGATGACAACCAGCGTCGCAAGGAAATAGCTGCTATATATAATAATAAGGTAAAGCATCCCACTATAACCATTCCGCAGTCCGGCCGCGATAGTGTTTGGCATATCTTCCCCGTGTTGTGTGAGCGTCGCGACGAGCTCCAGCAGTATCTGAAAGAGCATGGCGTAGAGACACAAATCCATTATCCCGTCCCGCCACATAAGCAGCGATGTTATGCTTCATGGCATGGTCTTTTGTTGCCTATTACTGAACGCATCGCTGCCCAGGAATTGAGCCTGCCCTGCAACCCTGCTATGACAAACGAAGAGGCCAACCAAGTGGCTGACCTCCTCAACTCTTTCGTATAGTTGATGCGATGCCATAGCATCAAGCAGGAACTATTCATCCAATAGTAGTACGGTAGCGCTACGGGCGGCTTGGGCACCCATGACCAGCACTTGTGCGATGTCAGCGGTCTTCGACGGACCACTGATAAAGGTGCCGTATCCGTAGTCATTCATTTCTATCCGCTTGTAAGCCTCGTGCATGTTGTTGACGATTTGCGACTTAGGGAGGAGGATAACGATGTTCTCGCTGATAAACATCACGGCTTTTTCCTTCATCTGCTGAGGAATCCAGACGCAGGCATTCTCGGCAACACCGAACATGCCACGGATGATGCCGACATCGGTGCCGTTCAGGTCACGGGCGCGGCCAACGTCGTCAGGATTACGTGTGGCAATAGTTATCTCCGGCAAGTTGCTCGCTATCTCCTCGGCATCAGGATAGAGCTCGCAGATGAGTTCATTGATGTCGCGGCCTTTCTCTACTTCGATGGCATTGCCGCCGACACTCTTGGTCATGTTCATAAACTGCAACAGCGGGTCAGGGTATTTGACGGCAGCGATGTCGCTGAGGTCGGGCATGTCGAACTGTTCGCGCACGTTCGCCCTATATTTCTTCAATATGTCTTCTTTACTACTCATAAACTTCATAATTTAACTTCGTTCATTATGACTTTTGTCACGACTCGGCAAAATTCGAACAAGTTCGATTTTGCTCTCGCTGTTCCAAAAGTTCAAACTTTAGTCTCTTTGATTAACTCGTGGAACGGTTTCTTCGGGAATTGCATCATCTTGTGACCCTCAGCCCAGGGATTCAGACCGCAGTTCATGATAGGCGAGGGAATGTAGTTGGCCCAGTGAGCAAGACCCGTACCAAAATTGTATAGACCGGGTGAACCATAGACCATCGACATACCCTTGCACATGAGTTTCTTCTGCGGATTAGCAGTGCCAAAGTCGTCGAGTTGCTGGCGCCATTGGTATATCTGGTCACCGAGATTCACCTTGACAGGACAGACCGTTTGGCACGAGTTGCACAGCGTGCAGGCGCTGACGTTCCCGCTGTGCTTCTGCGGGTCGCGCAACATACCGAGGTTGATACCAATAGGGCCAGGAATGAAGTAAGAGTAGGAATAGCCACCGCTCCTGCGGTACACGGGACAGGTGTTCATGCACGAACCGCAACGGATACACTTCAAGGCTTCCCAATGCTCAGGATTGGCAATCCACTCTGAGCGGCCGTTGTCTACGAGCACGATGTGCATGTGATGGGCTGTAGGACGCGCCTTGCGGAAATGGCTCGTATACGTTGTTGTCGGCTGACCCGTACCAGCACGGCAGAGCATACGCTGGAAGACGGCGAGACACTCGTAGTTGGGGATAATCTTCTCCAATCCGATGGCAGCAATGTGCAGTTTCGGACAACTCGTGCTCATGTCGGCATTGCCTTCGTTGGTGCACACCACGATGTCGCCGGTCTCGGCAATACCGAAGTTGGCGCCCGTCATACCTGCGTCGGCAGTCAGGAACTCGTTGCGCAACGACAGACGTGCACGATAAGTAAGAAATGTGGGGTCGTGGTTGCCCTTCTCGTTCGATATACCCTTTTCTTCGAACAGTTCACCCACATCGTCGTGGTTCAAGTGGATGGCCGGCATGACGATGTGCGATGGTGCCTGACCCTTCAATTGGATGATGCGCTCGCCGAGGTCGGTTTCCACGACTTCAATGCCTTTAGCCTCGAGATAAGGATTCATGCCACACTCCTCGGTGAGCATCGATTTCGACTTCACCATCTTCTTGACGTTGTGGTTCTTCAAGATGCCGTAGACAATCTCGTTGAACTCCTGTGCATCCTTGGCCCAGTGCACCTCCACGCCGTTCTTCTCGGCAGCAGTGGCAAACTGGTCGAGATACTCGTCCAGGTGGGTAATGGTATGGCGCTTGATGGCGCTGGCTTTTTCGCGAAGCTGCTCCCATTCGTCCAATCCATAGGCCATATTGTCTCGTTTGGTGCGGACAGCCCAGAACGTGGCGTCGTGCCAGTGCGCATATTGTTGGTTCTTTAAGAACTCCTTGGCGGCGTTACTATGTGATGTACTCATATCATTCGTATTATTCGTAAAATTCGTATTCGTTTATAATCCTGCCGCGAGGATTTCTACTACGTGTTTAAACGCAATCTTCTTGCCTTGCTTGCGGGCTACGCCAGCCATGTGCATCAGACAAGAGCAGTCTGGACCAGTGATATATTCAGCCCCCGTCTGTATATGGCGCTCGACCTTGTCGAGACCCATTTGCGCCGATACGGCCGTTTCCTCGACCGAGAACATGCCGCCGAAACCGCAGCATTCATCGGCACGCTCTGGTTCGACGATGTCTATGCCGTCCACCAATGTCAACAGGTCGCGAATCTTGTTGAACTTTGCCACATGCTGTTCCGATGGGGAGGAGAGGCCTAACTCACGAACACCGTGACATGAATTATGCAGGCTCACTTTGTGCGGGAACGTGCCTAACCGCCTGTCCACTTTCACCACGTCGTGCAAAAATTCCACCACGTCCATGCAGCGCCTGGCGGTTTCGCATTCGTGGTTCAGCAGCCGCGGATAGTTCAGACGGATGAATGCTGTGCATGACACACTTGGTGACACCACGTAATCGAAGTCCATAAACTTCTCCTCAAATTTCTCGGCCAGTGGAATGGCTTGCTTCTCGAACCCCGCGTTGGCCATGGGCTGACCGCAGCACGTCTGTTTCTCTGGATATGTCACGTCCAACCCCAGATGCTTCAGCAACTTATATGTTGCCAAGCCCACCTCTGGGAAGACGGCATCCACATAACAGGGAATAAATAATCCGACTTTCATATAAATTCTCAATTCTTAATTTTCAATTCTCAATTAAATCACGTGCAACCCCAAGAACACCATCAATCCGTTCATCAGTATCCAGAAAATGGCGAACGGCATGGTCTTGCGCATGATGTCACCGTCCTGTCCTTCCATGTCGCAGGCGGCCGTAGCAATGGCGATGGACTGTGGGGAGAGCAGCTTGCCACCCTCAGAACCTGCACAGTTGGCAGCGGCCAGCCAGTTGGTCTCATTACCTGTGACACCAAAGAAGGTACCTTGGTTCACCAGCCCAAGGTCGCTGGCAGCAGTAGCCTGCAACTTACCAAACAGGATGTTGGCATTGGTCGCACTACCCGTTACAAAGGTGCCGATAGAACCAATCAGCGGCGCGAAGAACGGGAAGGCGGCACCGGTAAGCAATACGAGGCCCTTGGCAATGTCGTTAGTCATGCCGGTGTTGTTCATCAGCATTGCCATTGCCACGAGGCAGCAGATGGTGCCCACGGTCTTCTGCAAATTCAGCGTGGTCTTCGCCAACAGCTTCATGAGTTTGCCGAATGACATGCCCTGAATGAGTCCACCGATGACGGCACCGAGGAAAATCATCAGGCTAGGATTTGCCAGCCATGCAAACGAGAATGGTTTAGGGGCTCCCTCAACAGAAAGTACAGGTAAATTGAACTTTGTTACAAGTGTTGAATTCAATAGCTCATTAATAGGAGGCACGATTCTGCTGCTAATAAGGATGAAGAAAATAATCAAACCATAGACACTCCATGCCTTGAGGGTCTTGGCAGCACCGAACTTCTGATGCTCTACATGTACAGTGTCTTTTTCTGCCTCGTGGCGCAAGAAAAGCTTGTCGTAAAGCAACATGGCGCAAATGGCGGCAACCGATCCGAGAATGGCGGGTGTCTCTGGGCCGATGAAGTGGGCACAGCAGAACTGTACGATGATAGAACAGGTACCAACGAACAGTGCGATGGTCAGGTTCTTCACGATTTTTGTCTTGTCTGTCATCATCAGAATGAGGAACGGCGTGATGTAGAACATTAACGAAAGCTGTAATATAATAAAAGTAGCCACCTCACAGAGCTCTTCAGGTGTGGCTGTGCCACTAGCGGCAACCTGATTAGCCAATGTTGTAGCAGGCAGACCTACTGCTCCGAAACCTACGGCAACGGTATTGGCAACAAGACAGATAACAGCTGAGAACATCGGTTTGAAGCCCAGCCCAATGAGAATGGCGGCAGGGATTGCCACGGCAGTTCCAAAACCAGCCATGCCTTCGAGCACGCCGCCCAAGCCCCACGTCAACAGCAACACCAGCAGTCCTTTGTCGGACGTCATTTGGATGAACTGCGTCTTGATGGTCTCAATCTCCTTCGTCTCGCACAGGATGTTGTAACTGAAGATGGCGCAGATGATAATTAGGATGATGGGGAAGCACGCCTTAAGGAATCCCTCAATCACCGACCATAGCGTGATGCCGTAAATGGAGGTCTCGGCATACTTTTCGGGAATGATGCCCATATTCGGCACGGCGAACAGAGCCAGCAGAATGGTAACTACCAGCGTGACGATGGCACTGCGGTAACCAGACACTTTGAAGCCCATCATCAGTACGATGAGCAACACAATTGGGATGACGGAAATTAATGCTGTCATAGGGGTTTGTACTATTTTGTGATTAGTTATATAAGTTTTGGGCAAATATACGCATTTTTTTTCAAATAATGCATCTTTTCCATTTTTTTTTCGTATATTTGCCGCAAATAACTAAACTTTTTTTCCTATGCTACAGCATTTTCTATCAGAACTGAAGCAGATAATTCCTGCTGAACGTGTTTACACCGATGAGCTCCGCCGATTGGGGTGGGGGACGGATGCCAGTTTCTATCGCCAGATTCCACAGGTTGTTATTCGTAGTGACAATGAAGAGGAGATTAGCCACATAGTCCAACTTTGCCGGAAACATAATCTGCCTTTCACATTCCGTGCGGGTGGTACGTCACTGAGTGGTCAGAGTTGTACGGATAGTGTACTGATTGTGGCAGGTAAACATTGGGAGAAATATTCTCTTGCCGATGACCACGAGACCATCACTCTTCAGCCAGGCATCATCGGTTCGAGGGTCAACGAAATCCTGAAACCTTACGGACGCGTGTTCCCACCCGATCCGGCATCGATAGGCTCGGCCATGGTGGGTGGCATCGTTGTCAACAACGCTTCGGGCATGAACTGCGGTGTACATGCCAATAGCGACCGTATGCTCAAGTCAGCCCGTGTCATACTGACGGACGGCACCGTCCTTGACACTGGCGATGCTGCCAGTCGTGAACAGTTTGCCCGCTCACACCCTGAGTTCATTGCTCGTATAGAAGGTCTGCGTGACAAGGTGCGTGCTGATGATGAGCTTCGCGCGCGTATATTAAAAAAGTATAGCATCAAGAACGTGACGGGTCTGAATCTCCGTCCACTGGTGGCTTACGACGATCCGTTTGACATCATTGCACACAGCATTGTCGGTTCCGAAGGAACATTGGCCTTCCTTTCCGAGGTGACCATGAAGACACTGAAGGACTATCCCTTCAAGGCATCTGCAATGGTTTACTTCATGACGATGAAGGAAAGCTGTGAGGCCGTTGTCGCCATGAAGAAACTGAAGGCGGGCGACGAGGACCTTGAGATGAGTGCCGAGAACCTAATGGTGAAATCGGCCGAGATGCTTGACTACAAATCGCTGTCGTCAGTAGATGACCCAGTATATTTGCAGTATCAGAAAGATGTAGATGCAGGCAAGATAGAGGGCGTTGAACCTGGCGATTACCACAATTTGACAGCCATCTTGACAGAAACCAAGGGTATCACCCACGAACAGTTGCTACAGAAGATAGAGAAGATTAAGGAATGTCTGGGGCAGTTCCGTCTGTACATCCCTGCCGACTTTACCGAAGATCCTGCCGTCTATGGCAAGTACTGGGCCATTCGCTCTGGTATCTTCCCCAGTGTTGGTGGTACGCGCCCTGTCGGCACGTCGTGTCTCATCGAGGACGTCGCCTTCCCCATAGAATCACTTCCCGAAGCAACGGTGAAACTGCAGAAGCTGATTGCTGACCACGGTTACGACGATGCCTGCATCTACGGCCACGCCTTCGAGGGCAACTATCATTTCATCCTGAACCAGAGCTTTGCCGACGAGCACGAGGTGGCCCGCTATGCCGAGATGATGCGCGACGTAGCCCGGCTCGTGGTTGGGGAATACGACGGTTCGCTGAAGGCCGAGCACGGCACGGGCCGGAACATGGCTCCCTTCGTGCGCTATGAATGGGGCGAGAGCGCCTACGAGGCGATGTGCGAGCTCAAGTCCATCTTCGACCCCGAGGGGCTGCTCAATCAGGGCGTCATCTTCAACCCCGACCCCGACTGCTTCATCAAGCATCTCAAGCCGCTGCCCCTACTCGGTTTCGACTTCTCCCGCATCCCCGACGGCGGACAGAGCCTGATGCACCCCTCGCGCTCCACGACCCGCAAAGTCATCGGACAGGTGAAGCGGGCCGACAAGTGTATCGAGTGCGGATTCTGCGAGGTGAACTGCATGTCCTGCGGGCTGACGCTCTCCTCGAGGATGCGCATCGCCGTACAGCGCGAGATACGCCATCTGGCCGCCACGGGCGAGAATCCCAAGCGGCTGGCAGCACTCAGAGAGCAATATCGATACTATGGCGACCAGACGTGCGCCGCCGACGGACTCTGCGCCACCTCGTGCCCGATGAAAATCAATACGGGCCAGCTTGCCCATCTCCTCCGACAGCTATCC
>JAEEGL012536426.1_pt1 | contig 10610 bp, 9 predicted proteins | sample 9134231 | NCBI WGS metagenome assembly JAEEGL01 (sample SAMN16246548, study PRJNA631951) | gut metagenome | biome: gut microbiome; feature: rumen; material: fiber-attached | host: Bos | place: Iran: Karaj | collected 2018-10 | reverse complement strand
TTAAACAGCGCCGCATAGTCCAGCGTATCCACAAAGGGCTCGTCTGACGGCTTCGGGGTATCCGGAAACTCCTCGACAACTTTTCTTTTGGGCCTTTTCCCGACCGCATCGCCGCTGTCGGCGTCAGGGCTGGCAGAAGGCACAGGTTCCGACGTTTCTTCTTCAGAGTCGGCTGCAGGAGCGGCAGGCTCGCCGCCGTCCTCTTCTTCAGCCGCCGTCTCTTCGGAAGATGGAATTTCTTCTGTCACTGCTTCCGGTTCCGCTTCCTCGTCCTTTCCCCACAGGAGGGCGCCCCAGGAAAAGTCCAGCTTTTCGTCCTTTGCTTCCGGTTCGGGCAGAACCTCTTCCGGTGCGGATTCGGGACCGATTTCAACCTTGTGCCAGTCCGTTTCTTCGCGGGCTAAGGGCTCTTCCGGGGCAGCAGAAGCGTCTTCGGCAGTTTCGCCGGAAGTCCAGAATTCCTGCATGATATCGCGGATGGAGTACGGAAGGTCAAAGTTCAGGTCTTCGATTTCCTCGGGTTCTTGCTCTTTTGGCTCACGCGGAACAGCTTCGGCGATGTCGGCTAAACCCGAAACGAGACTGGTCTCCGGGAAACTCTCCCAGACGGCAGACGATTCCTCCTCGGCTTTTGCAGAAACGGTCTCACCGGGAGACGGACGCTCGGCAGGGATGTTCTCGTCCGTACCGGTCCGGTCCTCCTCTGTGACGATTTCCTCAACCAGTTCATTTTCCCGGTATTCGTCCAGAATGTCGTGGATGGACCAGGACGTATCCTCCGCGGATTCGACATCCTCTGCGGCTGCTTCGGCCGAAACGCCTTTTTCCTGTTCTGCAGGCGCGCTCCACGATTTCGCATCCTCAAGCCACTGAAGCAGATCGTCCGTCACGGATTCTTCTTCCGTGACGCTGTTCTCATTCAGGGCAGGCTCCGCAACGGCAGGCAGCACGCCGTCCGCTTCCGTATCGGAGTCTTCTCCGTCCAGATCGAAGTCTGTCTCCTCGTATTCATCCCAGAACTGGGAGATGATTTCGTCAACAGAATACTCCGGCGCTGCCGGCGTCTGTTTTCCGGAGGATTTCTTTTTCTTCTTCCGCTTCATACATACCCCATCCCGCCGCAGATACGGCGTTTTGATGCCTGTTTACAGTCTAAAAACTATTATTTGCCGCTTTGGTCCCTGTTCTCGCGCTGGCGCAGCACTTCGTACATCACAATGGCCCCGGCAACCGAAGCATTCAGGGATGAGATTCTCCCGTGCATCGGCAGGGAAACAATAAAGTCACATGACTCCCGGATCAGCCGGCTCATGCCGCTGCCCTCTGAGCCGATAACCAGTGCGACAGGCCCTGTCATGTCGGTCTGCCAGAGAGCGTGGTCGCCGTCGGCGGCGGTTCCGTACACCCAGACTCCGGAAGCCTTCAGCTCATCCAGGGCGTTGCGCAGGTTCGAGACCCGCGCTACAGGCAAGTGCTCGGCCGCGCCGGCCGAAGCCTTGTTCACCACGGCTGTCAGCCCCGCACTGCGGCGCTTCGGAATCACAACGCCGTGCGCGCCGGCGCATTCCGCCGAGCGGATGATTGCCCCAAGGTTGTGGCTGTCGGTAATCTCATCGCAAACCACCACAAAAGGGTCTTCTCCCAGTTCCTGCGCACGATCCAGAATGTCCTGAACAGTACAGGATTCCTGCACTGCGCAAACCGCAATGACGCCCTGGTGGGCGTGCGTCTGGCTCATGGCGTCCAGTTTGCGGCGGTCGCATTCCGTGACCGGGATACCCCTTTCCCGGGCAATGGTCGAAATAAACCCAAGGGTGCGGTCGGTGTCGCCGCCCGCAATATAAACCTTGTCGATGGGCCTACCGGCACGCAGCGCTTCGGTAATGGCATTGCGGCCTTCAATCAATTCATTCTCAATGCCGGTTTTCTGTTCCATACGGCACTCCTGTATCCCTATATAATCGGGACTCCACAAAATATTCGAAATCAAATTACAATATAACACAAGATACAGAAAATGGAAAGTATCTTTTCTCACTTCTTTCAGCCGATACGGGCAAAAATTCATATTTTCCTGTGGACTTTTCCCGACGAAACGATTATAGTGAAACTGAGTTTGTATGTTCTTTATTATATTATTGTTCTCAATCACGTTTATCGGAGGAACTGCAAGTGAAAGACCCTATGCGCCTGATCGACCGCTTCTGTTACAAGCATCCGAATTTCGGCATCCCGAACCTGATGCGGTACCTGACGATCGCAAATGTCGCGTTCTGGATTCTGGGCGCAGCAAACAGCACGCTGCTGTCCTACCTGAGTTTTGACGCCGCCCTGATTCTTCGGGGTCAGGTCTGGCGGCTGGTGACCTTTATGCTCTATCCCCCCAGCATGGGCATGCTCGCATTCCTGGTGTTTTACTTCTACTACTGGATGGGCAGCACGCTGGAGCGCTACTGGGGAACCCCCCAATTTAACGTCTATATCCTCATTGGCTGGGCGCTGACCGTGGTCTACGGATTTCTGGTCTATTTTCTCGGCGGCTACCGCATCCGCATTGACGCACAGTATCTGTATCTTTCCATGTTCTTCTCCTATGCGGCCCTGTTTCCCGATCAGATGGTGCTGCTGTTCTTTATCATTCCCATCAAGATGAAATATCTCGCCCTGATCGACGCAGTATATTTTGTGATGGCGGTTGTGTCCAACCCCTTCCCCGTCAATCTTTTGCCGGTTGTGGCGGTACTGAACTTTTTCCTGTTCTTCTACGGGGCGCTGCTGCGGCTCATCCCCAAAAAGCCGAGCAATTCCACCATCAATTTCCGCAAGGCGTCGCGAAAAATCCGACAGGAGGAGCAGAACCGGCTCTATCACCACAAATGCGCCGTCTGCGGCCGCACCGACACGGAGTACCCCGGGCTGGAGTTCCGCTACTGCTCGCGCTGTGCGGGGTACCACTGCTTCTGTGCCGACCACATCAACAACCATATCCATTTCACCGAATAATTTTTTGGAACATAAAAGGAAACCGAAACCATGAAAAAGAATTCCGAAACCGGAACCGCCGCTTTCTCTGCCTCCGCAAGCACATTTGACGATCCTGCTCTGCTGCAGGACATCGACCGTTTTGTTCGGGTAAACGAGGCCGCCATAATTAGGGACATTGCCCGCCTGGTAAGCATCCCCAGCGTGGGTGGCCCGGCCGAACCCGATGCGCCTTACGGCGCCGAACCAAAGCGCGCCCTGCTCTGTGCCCTGCAAATAGCCGAAGAACTCGGCCTGCAGACTGTGAACTGTGAAAACCGCATCGGCTACGCCGTGATCGGCGAAGACCGCGAACCGGGTTACCTCGCCACGATTACCCATGTCGACGTGGTGCCAGCCGGCGACGGCTGGCCTGCCGACCCCTTTACGCTCCGTGAGCAGGACGGCTGGCTCCTGGGCCGCGGTGTCATGGATGACAAAGGGCCTTCCGTTCTCTGCCTGTATGCTCTCAAATATCTGAAAGACGCGGGCGTCCCGCTGCGTTATCCGATCCGCGCGCTGCTGGGCAGCAATGAAGAGACCCATATGCACGACCTGGAATACTACCAGGAACACCATCCCGCTCCCCTGTTCTGCATCAGCCCCGATGCGGACTTCCCCTTGATCTGCGGGGAAAAGGGCATTTATCACGGCAGGCTGATTTCCCGGCACTTGCCGGTCAATGTACTGGAGATTTCCGGCGGCGTCGCTGCGAATGCAGTCCCTGCCAAAGCGACTGCACGCGTCCGCGCGGAGCGTCTCACCGGTACGGCCGCCGTCACCGCCGAGGAGCTTGAGCCGGGGATCTGGGCGCTCAGCGCTGCGGGAATCAGCGGACACGCCTCCACGCCTGAGGGAACCGTCAACGCCATCGGCCTGCTGGTTGATTATCTGCTGGAACACAACATCCCGGACGCCGGTGAGCGCCCGTACTTTGAGCTGATTGCCCGGCTGCTGCGTGTCACGGACGGCAGCCTCCTTGGGCTTCAGAGCTCCGATGACTTTTTTACCCCGCTGACTGCGGTGGGTGGGAAGATCACCACCGGACCCGACGGACGGATCTCACAGACCATTGATTGCCGCTACGGGCTTTCGATGAGCGGCGAACGCATCACGGGGCTGCTGCGGGAAGCCTCCGGGGATTTTGCCGATGTGATTGCTGACGCGGACAGCGTTCCCTTCTGCATGGATCCGGAAAACCCCGCCGTCCGCGCCTGTATCGACAGCTACAACCAGATTACCGGTGAGGACGCCCGTCCCTTCACCATCGGCGGCGGGACCTATGCAAGGCACTTCCCGAACGCGGTCGCTTTCGGTCCGGAACATCCCGAGCGCCCGGCTGCAGACTTCTGCGGCCCGATCCATGGGATCAATGAGGCTGCGAAAAAAACCGACTTTATGGAAGCCCTGCGAATTTACATCCTCGCCCTGATGCGGCTGGAAGCGCTGGACTACTGAACGCTGATGGGCAAACGTTGCTTTCTTGTCTCCGGCGGTGACTTCAGCCCGGTTCCCCGACCCCTCCCCGACGACTTTGTCATTGCCTGTGACAAAGGCTACACCTACTGTGAGAAGCTGGGGCGGTCTCCCGACCTGTTGATTTCGGACTTCGATTCGTACAGAGGGCCGGTGAACACTGCTGTGCCGCTTGCAGAGTATCCTTCGGAAAAGGACGATACCGACACCATGCTGGCAATCCGTTACGCCGTTGAGCACGGCTTTCAGGAAGTGCTGCTGAGCTGCGCGCTGGGCGGACGGCTGGATCACCTGTACGCGAATCTCCAGTCGCTCGTTTTTGCCCGCAGGCACGGCCTGGCCGCATCGCTCCGCAGCGCAGATACTGAAGTGTACGCCCTTCAGAAAGAGAGCATGGCGTTTCCCCGCCGCGAAGGCTGGTCGCTTTCCGTTTTCGCGGCGGACGGGCCGTGCCGCGGCGTCAGCATCACGGGGGCCAAATACCCGCTCGCCTGTGCGGAACTCCCTTCCTCGCTGCCGCTGGGCGTCAGCAACAAGTGGGCTTCCGATACGGCTGAGATCTCAGTGGAGGAAGGCGTCCTGCTGGTCATCCTCTCGCGTTTCTCTCCGGAGGAAGACGCCGCTGAAACGGCGTGATTCATCCATTCCTTTCAAACACACAAGGCCGTCGTCAACCGCTCCGAAAAACGGACCCGCCGGATTTCGAAAGATGAGGTGACAGGATTGTTCGATCATGACATTTGCGTTCTCTCCGTAAAAAGTGACGCCGAAACGGCAGAAAAGCTTGCCGCGAGCATTGCAGCCTACCGCCTGCCCAAAAACACCGCGCTGCCGGACCCTGAGCTGGACTACCGGCGCATCATTCTGGATACCGATGAAACTCCGTTTGACGACACCGTCGCAGAGCGTCTGAACGCCTGCCGTTTTCTTGTTCTGATCTGCTCTCCCGAGACAAAGAACAACCCTGCCATCCTGGGCCGGCTCGCCTGGTTCCGGCAGATTCGCAACAACGAAAACATCGTGGCCGTCATCGCCGCTGGCGAACCGGTCGACTCGTTCCCCGAAAGCTTCATCGAAAAGAAAACCGTCCGGCGGATTCTCCCGGACATGTCGGTAGTGGAGCGGGTGGAGACGATTGAACCCATCGCATCGGATTTGCGTGCCAGCAACCCGGCGCAATGGCGCAGGATGCTGCACTATGAAACCGTCCGGATTGTCGCTTCGGTGCTCGGGCTGCATCCGGACGCGCTGGAGCAGCGACACCGCCAGCGCCGGAAACGCGCCCTGATCACGGCGCTTTCGGTTGTCGGCGCCGCCTGCCTGATTGCCGCCGGGATCTTTCTTCGGCTCGGTTTCATTGCAAAAAACGAGGGCGACATCGCCGCAGAGCAGACGCGCCTCAGCGTTGAGATCGCTCAGCGGACCATGGTGCAGCTCCCGGAGAGTTTTGCCGGTGAGGAACAGGCGCTGGATTATATCGACGAGGCAATCGGCAACGCCAGGTCTTCTTTGGATGAGATCGGGCTCGGCAGTCTTTTGGATGACGCCGCAGCCGAGGATGCCGGCTGAAATCATATCAGCGCATCGGAGCCTGCGGTGAAATGGTGAAATGAAAAAGCGGAAAACTCGCGGCAGAGCCGCGAGTTTTCCACTCTTTAAAAAAGATTTGACGTCATGGCGGAAAACAGGTAAAATAATATGATTCATTCCGGCAAAAGCTTCGGGATCAGGAAAGGAGAACTGCTGTCTGTGGAACCGCTTCATTTTCCATCCGTTGCGGCCATCGGGCATGCGTATCTTATCTCCTCCTCCGCCCGGGCGGACGCTGTGCGTGCCGCAAAAATGCTGGCCGGCGCGGCTGTCTGTCTGGCAGGGCATGACGTTCCCTGCGGGGTATGCCGCGGCTGCAGAAAAGCTGCTTCCGGCAGCCATCCGGATATCATTCCCGTTGTGCGACAGACGGACCGAAACGGGAATCTGCGACGGGAACTTACCGTCGACCAGATTCGCGAACTGGCTGCAGACGCTCAGGTTCTGCCCAACGAGGCTGAGCGCAAGGTCTACATCATCGAAGAAGCGGAGCTCATGAATCTGAACGCGCAGAACGCCGCGCTCAAGCTGCTGGAAGAGCCGCCCGCCACCGTCATCTTTGTGCTGTGCGCGGTAAACTCAAATCAGCTTCTGGAAACCGTGCGTTCCCGCTGCCTGACGCTGAGCGTGGCCGGCGGAGAGGAAGCTGCCGATGAGGACAGCAGGAAACTGGCGGACGGCTTCCTGACCGCGGTGCGCAGCGGCGACCGCATCCGGCTTTACCGCTGGCTTGCCAAGAATGAACTGAACAAAATTGATCTGACAACGGATTTTATAGAGGCCGCTCTGCAGCGGACCGCCGATATGCTGTGCGGGCGGGCTTCCTGCGGGAACCTGATGCCGGAACAGCAGATGCAGCTGTATCGTCTGCTGTCGCAGTGCGCAGATTATCTGAAAGTCAATGTCAATCCAAAACACATTTTCAGCCTGCTGGCTGCGGGGGCGCTGGAGTCATCCGTGCCGCCGCATTCCGGGCTGTCAGAAACTGGAGAATCGGAATGACCGAAGTAGTAAGCATTAAATTCAAAAACCGCGGCAAGGCCTATTATTTTGACCCTGCCGGTCTTGAAATTCAGGTTGGCGACTCGGTGATTGTAGATACCGCAAACGGCATGGAACTGGCTGTCTGCAGTCGCGAGAATCACCCCGTGGAAGACACCGCGGTCGTCCAGCCGCTGCGCCGTGTACTGCGCAAGGCGACGCAGATGGATCTGCGCGCCGAGGAGCTTGCCCGCCAGAAGGAACAAAACGCCATGGCCGTCTGCCGGGAAAAGATCGCCGAGCACGGCCTCGAAATGAAACTGGTCGACGTGGAATGCAACTTTGAAGGCAGCAAGACCACCTTTTTCTTCACCTCCGACGGCCGCGTGGATTTCCGCGCGCTGGTAAAGGATCTGGCTGCCATCCTGCACAACCGGATTGAGCTGAGGCAGATCGGCGTCCGTGACGAAGCGAAGATGCTCGGCGGGCTCGGCATCTGCGGCCGGCCCTACTGCTGCAACCTGTTTATGGACGACTTTCACCCGGTTTCCACGAAAATGGCGAAGGTGCAGTCGCTGTCGCTGAATCCGGCAAAGATTTCCGGGAGCTGCGGCAGGCTCATGTGCTGCCTGCGTTATGAACAGGAAGCTTATGAGGATCTGGTCAAGAAAGTGCCGAAGCAGGGCGCCTTTGTGGAAACCAAAGACGGCTACGGCACCGCCGTTACGGTGAACCTGCTGCGTTCCACCGTGAAGGTCAAACTGGACGAGGATCGCGACGACATCCTGCATGAATACAAGGACTACGAACTTACCGCCGTTCCCGGAGGCAGGCCGAAAGACGGCTCCGCCCCGCCGCATGTTCTGGAATATGTGGAGCCTGAAACTCCGCCTGCGGATGAGCCGGAGGATGAATGGGCGATCCCCGAATTGGCGGAAGAACCCTCTGAGATTCCGCCGGTCGAAGAAGCCCTTCCCGCCGCTGCGGAAGGCAGCCAGAGAAGCCGCCGTTCCCGCAGCAGAAAAAAGCCCGCGAAGGCCGCCGGTAATTCCGCTCCCGCAGCGGCTGAAAAAAGCTTAAAGGTCTCCGCCGGCATAGAGCGTACCGCTCCGGGAAAATCCGGCGCCGCAGGAGAACCGGCTAAGCAGGCCGACTCCGCCGCAGCGCCCGAGAAGCGCAGAAGCAGGAACCGCAGAAGAAAGATTTCCGCACAGAAAGTGCAGGCCGTTCCGGAAGGAAAAACCGCCGACAGCGGAAAGCAAGCCGGCAACGCCGGGTCGAAGCCGCAGAAGGTGCAGGTACAGCAGAGTTCCGGTACGCACGCCGACGGCAGCGAGCCGAAAAAACAGGGCAGATCCCGGAGACGCCCATTCCGCGGGAAGCCTGCAAAGAAGCCCTCCCAGGATTCCTGAGAGGGCTCTCGCTGATCGATGATGGACAGGCAAAAAAACTGTCAGCCGTTTCAGGGCTTTTCCAGAGAAACTTCGGATTTTCTCTGGGAACTGACTTTTCATAACGAACGCTCCTGGTTTCTTGAGCATAAGGAAGAATATCTGCGCGTGCTGCACGAGCCTTTTCACGCGCTTGCCGAAGACACTGCCTGCAGGATGCGGCAGGAGTTCCCGGAAGCAGATTTCGCACTGCACATTTCCCGCATCTATCGGGACGCACGCAGGCTCTTCGGCCGCGGGCCGTACAAGGATCACCTCTGGTTTACCCTCTTTGACGGAGGCGACCACCGGAACGAAGGCCCCTGCTTCTGGTTTGAGCTTTCCGCTGCAACCTTCGGTTACGGACTCGGGCTGTTCGAGGTCACCCCGACTGAGATGGAAGTCTTCCGAAGCAGCATTGATTCCAACCCCGCCCGCTTCGAGCGCCTAGCGGAAGACGCCGCAAAAATGAGGGGATTCCGGATCATCGGGCCGGAATACAAACGCCAGAAAAAGGATGTTGGGCCGCTGCTGAACCCCTGGTATAACCGAAAACGAGTCGGACTGGAGCATATGGAAGATTTTGACCCCGCAGCGCTCGGTCCGGAACTGCCGGAAATTCTGTGCAGTGCATACCGGCGTCTGATGCCGCTGTACCGGTACCTGCTGACCTGCTGCCGTGCGGCGGAGCTGCAGAACACGGATGAACTGAGGAGGATGAATGATGGAAGCTGAGAAGCAGTTGAAAGTCTCGGTCATTATGCCCGCCTACAACTCCGAAAAGTATATTGAGCGCTCCATCAAGAGCGTACTGAGCCAAACGCATTCCGCACTGGAGCTCATTGTCGTTGACGACGGTTCGACCGACCGTACGCCGGCCATTCTCCGGCGCCTGGCCTCCGGAGACAGCCGCCTGCGTGTTGTGCGGACCGAAAACCACGGTCCCGCCCTGGCAAGAAACGTCGCCCTCGAGCAGGTTGCGGAGGATGCAGACTTCGTCACCTTCATTGACGCCGACGACGAACTGCTGCCCGACGCGCTTTCCTATGCGCTGGAGCCTGCAGGTTCCGGCGCCGATCTGATCCTGTTCGGGTTTTCCATTGTGGAGGCGGACGGGAAGGAACGCGAGTATCACGAATTCGACTGCCTTGTCCGTACACAGGACATGCGCACGGCTTTCCCGCGTCTATATAAGGCAAACCTGCTGAATCAGGTTTGGGCAAAGCTCTATTCCGCACGCATTTTACGGGAGAGCAGCATCCGCTTCCAGGACTATCTTTGGGGCGAAGACCGGCTGTTTGTATTCGATTATCTCGAACATTGCAATCTGATTGCCGTTCGCAGTGAATGCAAGTATCGCTACATCATGCACGCCGGCGAAAGCCTCATCTCACGCTTCTATCCTAAGAAGTTCACCGTATGCATTGAGGCGGATATTCGCGCGCAGGAGCTTTGCCGCAAATACGGCGTGGCGGACGACGCCGACCTGCGCTACATGTTTGCAAAGTCGGTCTTTTCGTGCATCACAACACTGTTCTCGCCTTCCTGCACGCTCTCAGACGAGGGGCGGCTGATCTACATCAACGAGATCCGGGCAAACCCGCGTGTGCAGCAGCGATGCCGCGACACTTCTGGCGGCGCACCGGCCAACGCGCTCTGCCGGGTTTTGCGCCGGGGCAGGCCGCGTGTGATTCTGAACACCTTCCGCCTGGTTGCCGCAGTGGGCGAACAGGCTCCAGACCTCTTTATGAAGCTGAAGCACCGGAAATAATCACCGCTTTTGCCCGACATAAACAAAAAGGAAACCGCATTCCTGCGGTTTCCTTTTTTCTATGCAGTTTCAGTCCTGGGAAATCTACGACAGATTGCCGCTGAGTGCAGCCATCAGTTCCCTGGTCGGAACGATTTTCCAGCCGTCGCGGGTCAGCATCAGCTGAACGCGCTGCCCGACGGAACTGTAGTAATTCTGCGGGGACTTCAGCAGCTCAGTCATGGCCCTGTCATAGGCGAGCCCGGCAGCCTCAGGACGGTAATCTCCGTTTTCATCATAGATCTGGCTGCGCGCCATGGTATGGCCCATCTCCAGGAGCTGTTCGCGTGTGACGCGCTGCA
>JAEEGL011019093.1_pt1 | contig 10610 bp, 13 predicted proteins | sample 9134231 | NCBI WGS metagenome assembly JAEEGL01 (sample SAMN16246548, study PRJNA631951) | gut metagenome | biome: gut microbiome; feature: rumen; material: fiber-attached | host: Bos | place: Iran: Karaj | collected 2018-10 | reverse complement strand
TGGCGGATATCCTTGGCCGCCTGCGCGGCGCTGGCGCCGTCCGCGTCCTAATTACCTATGCCACGGCGGGGGAGCGGGTGGCAGCCACCGTCAGCACGGTGGACGAGAGCGTGTCGGAGACCTCCGGCGGCACCGCAGCCACCCACAGCCAGCAGTCTCGCCAGATGCGGCAGCCGGCGACTATCACCACCGAGGGAGGGCAAAGCCCCATCATCCTGGTGGAGAAGGAGCCGGAGATCCGAGGCGTCATCGTGGTGGCCCAGGGCGCGGCGGACCCCGCTGTGCGAATGAGCCTGCAGCGGGCGGTACAGGCGGTGACGGGCGTGCCCCTTTCCTGCATCGAGGTGTTTGAAATGGAGGATTCGTCATAGAATTGAGCATGGAACCGGTATTCCCAAAAGCGACAACATTCGATAAGGAGGAAGAAACATGAGACCATCGATCCAAAACATGAGGAAACTGCTGAATCGGCGCACCATGACGCTCTTTGGGGTCTGCCTGCTGCTGCTGGCCGCCGTCGTCGCCAACGTCATCATGAACCGAAACGAACAAAAGACAGCCCGGGCAGATACGGGCGCGATCAGCGTGTCCGCCCCCGGCGCGCAGGGGAGCTTCTTTGACATCTATCGCAGCGAACGGGACAGCGTGCGCACGCAGGAGCTGGCGTATCTGGACGCCATCGTGGCTCAGGGCGGGGACGAAATCACTCTGTCCGAAGCCCAAAAGCAGAAGATGACCCTGGTGGGCTGTATGGAATCGGAACTGAACGCAGAGAATCTGATCCGCGCCAAGGGTTTCGAGGAGGTGATCGTGTCCATGCACAACGGGTCCGTGAACGTGATCGTGGACGCGGACGCCCTCACCGACGAGCAGGTGGCGCAGATCCTGGACATCGTTCTTCGCGAGACCGGAGAAACGGCGGATAATATCAAGGTATCAACCGCACAATAACGGGTTGCCTTTTTCGTCGGAAGTTGGTATACTATTAGCGTATCAATGTGTCCAAAAACTAAAGGAGGTCAGCACAATGAACGAAGTCGATACCAACATCGAAAACATCCAGGGTGGAAAGATCGTATTTGCTGAGGACGTGGTGGCGACCATCGCGTATCTGGCGGCCAGCGAAGTGGATGGCGTCCATGCCATGATCGGCACCACCATGGAAGGGCTTTCCGAGAAGCTCGGCAAGAAAAACTATACCAAAGGCGTAAAGGTTGAGGTCGGCACCGAAGAGTGCGCCTGCGACATCACCATTATCGTCAAGTACGGCTATCGCATTCAGGAAGTGGCCCAGAAAGTTCAGTCGGAGATCAAGAACGCTATCGAAACCATGACCGGTCTTCGGGTGGTGGAGGTCAACGTCAACGTGAACGGCATCTATTTCGAGCCGGAAAAGAAGGCGGAGCCCGTGGCGGCCGAGCCCGAACCCGCGCCCGAGCCGGAAGAGCCCGCCGCGCCTGCGCCCCGTGTGAAATAATTTTACCAGAACGATTTCGGCCGGAGCCCGCCTCGGCGCGGGCTCTTGCCGGTTGGGAAAGGGAGGAAGCTATGAAGCTGTTGGACCGGATGTTGCTTTGGATCCTGTCGGTGCTGGCGGTGGTCCTGGGGCTGTTCCTCATCCTCCTGGCGCTGTTTCCGTCCGTTGCATGGATGCAGGTGCCTGCCGTTCGGGTGACGGTGGGCTTGCTGGCGCTGTTCAGCATCCTCGCGGCAGTGGCGCTCCATCTTCGGCGCGCTGTTCGCAAGCGGGGAGAAGCGGCCCTGGTCAGCGATGGGGAAAACGGCAGCGCCTATGTGAACCTGAACGTGATCAGCGACATGGCCAAAAGGATCGCCCAGGATGCAGAAGGCGTCCGCACCTGTAAGAGCACGGTGAAGAACAACGGCAGCGGCGTGGATGTGGAGTTGGAGATGGCTTTGAATCCCGGTGTGGCCGTGGCTCCGCTGGCGGCCATGCTGCAGGAACGGATGAAGAATCGGATTTTTGAGATGACCGGCATACATGTGGGGAAGGTCAGCATCGTGGTGGAGGCTGCCGCTGAGGCGAAAGCGCCCAAGCAGGCGGCTGCGGAGCAGCTTCCCAGCCGGGTGAGGTAAAGGGACGGGCTATGATGGATTGGTTCAAAAAGTTTTACGGGGAGCATAAATGGCTCACCATTCTGGCGGCGGGCGCTCTGGTGCTGGGGATCCTGTTCCTCTGCATCGGCTTTTGGCGCACGCTGCTCCTTGCGGCCCTGGTGGCCATCGGCGTGCTGATCGGCACGCTGCTGGATCGGGGCGGCTGGCCTGCGGTAAAGGATTTCTTTGCCAGCATTTTTCAAAAAAGGTAAAGGGCGGATATGAATCGTTCCCTGGCGCGCGAGATCGCGATGAAAATGCTCTATGCCGCTTCCTTGGGCGGCGAAGAGTCCATGAGTGAGGTTTTGGAGCAAAGCGAGCAGGTGGATACCCTCGATGACGGCGACAAGACCTTTTTGGAGAACCTCGTTGCCGGCGTGAACGGCCGGCGGGAGGAGTTGGATGGCGTTATCGAAAAGCATGTTCAGGGCTGGGCGATGAACCGTCTGGCGCGGGTGGATCTGACCATCCTGCGCATGGCCGCCTATGAGCTCATGTATATGCCGGAAGTCCCCGTGGGTGCCGCCATCAATGAGGCGGTGGAGCTGGCCAAGGCATACGGGGAGGACAAGTCCTCCGGCTTTATCAACGGCATCCTGGGCAGCGTGGCCCGGGAGCATCGCAGCGAATGAAAGGGGCGGCGCTGGGCATCGACACCAGCTGCTACACGACCTCGGTCGCCTGCTTTGGCGGTTCCGGCGTCCTGTACGACGGGAGGATCGTCCTCCCCGTCCGGCAGGGCGAGCGGGGGCTAAGGCAGTCCGAGGGCGTTTTTTTGCATACTCGGCAGCTGCCGCCGCTGGTGGAGGAAGCGTTTGCCGCCGTGTCGCCATCGTCGATCGCCGCTGTGGCCTGCAGCCGTGCGCCGGTGGATCGGGCGGATTCCTATATGCCCGTTTTCCTCACGGGCCTGGGCGTGGCCCGGGCGCTGGCGGCGTCCCTGGGCGTTCCCCTGCATTTGCTGGACCATCAGAGCGGCCACATCCGCGCCGCGCTCATCGGGAACGAAAAGCTGGCGGAAGCGCCCTTCTATGCGGTGCACCTGTCCGGCGGCACCACGGACCTGCTGTCGGTGGAAAGAAAGGCTCCGGGCGCCTTTGCCATAGAGCCCCTGGGCTGCAGCGAGGACCTGCATGGGGGTCAGCTGGTGGACCGGGTGGGGGTCTGTCTGGGGTGCGGCTTCCCGGCGGGGAAGGAGATGGAAGCCTTGGCTCGTCAGGCAACGAAACGGGATCTGCGCATCCCGGCCTCCGTGCGGGATCTTTCCTGTTCCCTGTCGGGGGCGGAAACGGCGGCAAGGCGGGCGTTGAGCCAGGGTCAAACGGCGGCGGAGGTCGCCTACGGCGTTTACGATCTTCTGGCCAGGACCCTTACCCGGCTCTTGACCAACGCCGTCCGGCAGCATGGCGAACGGCCGGTGCTCCTGTGCGGCGGCGTGGCCTCCAGTCTGCTGCTCAGAGAGTTGCTCCATGAGCGGTGCGAACTGCCCCTTTTCTTCGGAGAGAGCCGCTTCAGCAGCGACAATGCCGTGGGCGTAGCGGCTTTGGGATATGACCGGGAGGTGGCCGGATGACGGATCTCAAGCCGGTTTTCACCGTATCCGAATTGAACGAATATGTAGACCTCATGCTGTCCCATGACCCCTATATGGGAGAGCTCACGGTGACGGGGGAGATCAGCGCTTTCAAGCGCCATACTTCCGGTCACCTGTATTTCACGCTGAAGGATGACGCCGCCTCCGTGCGTTGCGTCATGTTTCGCCCCAACGCCCTGCGCCTGAGCTTTTTCCCCAAGGACGGCATGTCTGTCCGCATCGAGGGCCGAGCGGGTCTCTTTGGGCGGGACGGGGCGTTCCAGGTCTATGCCGAGCGCATGGAGAAGACCGGGGACGGCGCGCTGTATCAGAAGTTTTTAGCTCTGCGGGAGGAGCTTAGACGGCGCGGCTGGTTTGATGAAGCCGGGAAGAAGCCCATTCCCTTTCTGCCTCGGGCGGTGGGCGTGGTGACCTCCGGCACCGGCGCTGCCATCGAGGACATCCGCAACGTCATCGCCCGCCGTTTTCCCAACATGCCTATCGTTCTGTACCCCGTAGCGGTCCAGGGGGAGAAGGCGGCCGGAGAGATCGCCTCGGCCATCCGCCAGGCAGACCGGGAGCGGCGCTGTGACGTGCTGATCGTGGGCCGGGGCGGCGGATCCTTGGAGGACCTGTGGGCCTTCAACGAAGAGGTCGTGGTGGCTGCGGTCCATGATTGCGGCCTGCCGGTGATCTCCGCCGTGGGCCATGAGATCGATTTTTCGTTGACGGATTTTGCAGCGGACCTCAGAGCGCCCACGCCCTCGGCGGCGGCGGAGCTGGCGGTGCCGGAGCTCGGAAAGCTCGTCGACCGCCTGTCTCAGAGCCGGGATAGGTTGCGTTCGGCCCTTTTGCACGGCGTGGAACGGAAGAAGGACCGACTGGAACTGCTCATCCGGCGGCGAGGCGGACTGGCAGCGGAGCAGCGTCTGCAGCAGGAGCAGCAGCGGCTGGATCAATGTCGGGACGCTCTGGAGGAAGGGATCGAGCGGCGGCTGCAAAAGCTGCAGGATGGGTTGATCACCGTGAAGGCGCAGCTGAAGGCGGCCGATCCCCTGGGCGCCCTCGACAGGGGCTTTGCCCTGGTATATGACGGAAAGAACGATATCGTTCGCAGGGCGGATGAGACGGACGTCGGCGAGGGGCTCACCCTTCGGTTCCGGGACGGCCGTGTGAGGGCCGACGTGACGGGAAAGGATATGTATGAAAAAGAGTGAAAAGACCTTCGAAGAGAAGATGACCGAGCTGGAGGAGCTGATCGCTAAGCTGGAAAGCGGCAGCGTGCCGCTGGAAGAGATGGTCGCCTTGCATGAGCGGGGCATGGCGCTGTACGACAGCTGTGCCAAAGAGCTGGCAGCCTTCGAAAAACGGCTTAAAAAGCCGGAGGCGGAGCAATGAAGGACTATTTGTCCCTCATAGAAGCGGCTCTGGATCGCGGCAGCGCGGCCTTTGAGCTGCCGGAACTCTTCCTCCGCTCCATGCGGTACAGCCTTCTGTCCGGCGGCAAACGCATTCGGGCCTGCCTGTGTCTGGCCTGCTGCGAGCTCATGGGCGGTCAGGCGGAGGACGCTTTGCCCTTTGCGGCGGCGTTGGAGATGATCCACGCCTATTCCCTGATCCATGACGATCTGCCCGCTATGGACAACGACGATATGCGGCGGGGCAAGCCAAGCAGCCACAAAGCCTTTGGCGAAGGGAACGCCATCCTGGCGGGAGATGGGCTCCTCACCATGGCCATGCGGCTGCTGTGCGATGTGCCGGGGCAGGAAGCGGCCAAAAAAGCGGTCTTTCAGGGCGCATTGGAGATGGCGGCGGGCCAGAGCTTGGACCTTAATGTCACCGCGCGGGATCTTCCCTCTCTGCAGCGGATACACGATCTCAAGACGGGAGCCCTCTTTCGCTCGGCCTGCCTGTCCGGCGCCTATCGCGGCGGCTGCGACCAGGCGGAGGCGGAGAAGATCCGTCTCTTTGCGGACAAGCTGGGGCTGCTGTTCCAGATGACCGACGATCTGCTGGACCGGGATAAAGATGCGGCAGAGAACAAGCTGACCTACGTGACCTTGCTGGGCACGGAGGAGACCCGGCGTCAGATCGATTCCCTCAGATCGGACATTCACGGTATTTTGAGCGAGTATAGTGGAGAAGCGGCGGCCTATCTTGCTGCCTTGACGGACCGGGTCGCTGTGAGGAACGTATGAAGGAGTATCCCCTCTTACAACAACTGAACAATCCGAAGGACGTTATGGCCCTGCCGGCGGAAAAGCTGCCCGCTTTAGCCGAGGAGATCCGGGGCTATATGGTGGATTGCGTCTCCCGGAACGGCGGGCATCTGGCCTCCAGCCTGGGAGCGGTGGAGCTGATCATTGCCCTGCACCGAGTCTACACGGACGAAGGAGATCGGCTCATCTTCGACGTGGGGCATCAGTCCTATGCCCATAAGATCCTGACCGGGCGGCGGGACGCCTTTCGGACCCTGCGTCTGGAAGGCGGTCTCTCCGGCTTTCCCAAGCGGGAGGAGAGTCCCTATGACGCCTTCAACACCGGCCATGCCAGCACATCCATTTCCGCGGCCCTGGGCATGGTGCGCGCCAAGCACCTGCTGCACGAGCCGGGCCATGTGGCGGCTGTCATCGGCGACGGGGCGTTGACCGGCGGCCTTGCCTACGAGGCGCTAGACGACGGGGGCGACAGCCGCCTGCCGCTGGTGGTGGTCCTCAACGACAACGAGATGTCCATCTCCAAAAATGTAGGCGCCATGAGCAGAAGTCTGTCTCGCTTGCGGGCCAGCCGCGGGTATAATCGCCTGAAAAGGTTCGTGGTGCGGGTGCTGGAGACCGGCACGGTAGGCCATAGGATGTCGAAAAATCTGGAAGGATTCAAGAACCGGATCAAGCGGTTTGTGCTGCAGAATACCTTCTTTGAAGAGATGGGCTTCACCTATCTTGGCCCCATAGACGGTCATGATATCCCCCAGATGGTGGCCCTGCTCCGGGAAGCCAAAGCGCTGGAGCGACCTGTGGTGGTCCATGTGATCACCCAGAAGGGCAAGGGCTACAGCCTGTCGGAGCGAAACCCGGAGAAGTTTCACGGCATCGCCCCGTTTTCGCCGGAGACGGGACATGTGGCTTCCTCCAACACGCCCTCCTGCTCCCAGGTTTTTGGAGAAACCCTGCTGGAATTGGCACAGGAGGATGAGCGTATCGTGGCCATCACCGCCGCCATGCGGGACGGAACAGGCCTGCGCCCCTTCTTCGAGAGGTTCCCGGACCGGGCCTTCGACGTGGGTATTGCGGAGGAACACGCTCTTACCATGGCTGCCGGCATGGCGGCGGAGGGTCTGAAGCCGGTAGCGGCCATCTATTCCTCCTTTTTGCAGCGGGCGATAGATCAGGTGTATCATGACGTCTGCCTGCAGAAGCTCCCGGTGGTCATCGGCGTGGATCGGGCGGGCCTGGTGGGCCAGGATGGGGAGACCCATCAAGGCATCTACGATCCCGCCATGCTCTGCGCGATTCCCGGCCTGTCCATCTACGAGCCGGCTACCCTTTCCGAGCTGAGAGCCATGATCCGCCTGGCGGTGGCGCGGGGAGAGCCTGCGGCCGTTCGCTATTGTCGGGGCACCCTGCCCGAAGGCGCCGGAGAGGAACCCGTGGTCTACGGCAAGTGGGCCACCCTGCGGCCTGTGTCGGACGTGGTGATCCTGGCCGCCGGTCCCCTGGTGCAGATCGCCCGAACGGTGGCGGAAAAGCTGAACTGCGGGTTGGTGGAAGCCCGATTCTATAAGCCTTTGGATTACGAACTGCTGGATGAGATTAGGAAGCAAGGCTGCAAGCTCATCGTGGCCGAGGAGAACGTGGCGGCCCTCAGCCTGTATGTGGCGGTCTATTGTCCCGAGCTGACGGTCAAACCACTTTGCCTGCCCGATGGGCCGGTGCCGCAGGCCAGCGCAGCCAGGCAGCGGACGTTGGGCGGTATCGACGAAGCGGCCATGATCCGGGCCGTACAGGAGCTCAGAGCGTTCCATGGATAAGAAACGATTGGATGTGCATATGGTGGAGGCGGGCTTAGCCTCCTCGCGGGAGAAAGCCCGGGCTATGATCATGGCCGGAGAGGTCTATGTGAACGGCCGTAAAGCGGAGAAGGCAGGGGAGGAAGTGCGGCCGGAGGACGTGGTGACGCTGCAGGAGGACCCCATTCCCTTCGTCAGCCGAGGCGGACTGAAGCTGGACAAGGCACTGAAGGTGTTTCCGCTGACGCTGCAAGGCAAGGTGTGCCTGGACGTTGGCGCATCCACCGGCGGTTTCACGGATTGCATGCTGCAAAACGGCGCCAGACACGTCTGCGCTTTGGACGTGGGCTATGGGCAGCTGGCCTGGCAGCTCCGCAACGATCCTCGCGTCACGGTCATGGAGCGTTGCAACGCGCGCTATATGGCGCCCGACTGGTTCGACGGCCTCTTTGATTTTGCGTCCATCGACGTATCCTTCATCTCCCTGAAGCTGATCCTGCCGCCGCTGAAGGCGTGCTTGCAGCCCGGGGGGCAGGTGGTGGCCCTCATCAAGCCCCAGTTTGAGGCGGGACGAGGCCAGGTGGGGAAGAACGGTGTCGTCCGGGAAGCGTCTATTCATAAGGATGTATGCATACACATAATGGGGTTTGCACAGGAGCTGGGATACGTCGTGCGGGATCTATCCTTTTCACCCATCACAGGCCCGAAAGGAAACATAGAGTTTTTGCTGTTTTTGCAGAATCCTGAGGCAAACGCCCCGACGCAAACTGACAATTTTGAGGAGAAAGTGACCCGGATCGTCTCGGACAGTCACATATTTCACATAAATTGTTAAAAAATTATTCATATATATATTGAAATTTCGGAAAGTATACTGTATAATACATCTGCAGTATTCATCCGAGGATAAGACTTTGTATCTGTTCTTTGCGGCGAATCCTAAAAAACCGGCCACTTTCGATGCGCGAAAGCGCTTGATGGATGCAGCATCCAGCTGCGGGTTTTTATGCGCTGAGCTGGAAGAGCGCGTTCCTGCGGCCGGAGAGGACGGAATAATCATCGTCATCGGCGGCGATGGTTCCATCATCCGGCAGGTGCCGGTCGCTTTGGCGGCGCAGATGCCGATCCTGGGCGTCCATTATGGGCGCGTGGGCTTCTTGACGGAGCTGACTGAAGAAGGCTTTCTGGCGGCCATGCCGAGGCTCAAAGCCCGGGACTACCAGCTGGAGCAGCGCGCCATGCTGGATTGTCAGGTCAGCACAGGGCGGGTGTACCAGTGCCTGAACGACGCGGTGCTCTATAAGCTCTCCTTCTCCGGCGTCACGGAGATCGACGTGCGCATCGACGGCAGGAGCGCCTGGACCGTGTCGGCGGACGGGGTCATGGTCGCCACGCCCACGGGTTCCACCGGATACAACCTCTCCGCCGGCGGCCCCATCGTTCCGGAAGGGGTGGACGCCATGGTGATCACGCCCATCTGCCCTCACAAGCTCCATGTGCGGCCCGTTGTGGTTCGCAGCGACAGTCAGGTGGAGCTGCTGGAGCATGACGACGGGATGGCGGCCATGGACGGGCAGCGGGTGTGCCGGGTGACGAAGGGAGAATCCCTTCGGATCACGGGATCGAAGAGGCGAGTCTCTTTCATCCGATTTGAACAGATGGACCTATACAGCCGTATTCAGGAACGGCTGACGTAAATTTTTTATCGAGGCGAAACTATGAAGACGAAACGACATGCCATGATCATCAAAATCATCGCTTCCCGGGATGTGGAGACCCAGGAAGAACTGGCGCGGCTCCTGGGTGAGCAGGGGTTCCAGGTGACCCAGGCCACCGTCTCTCGGGACATCAAGGAACTGAGGCTCATCAAGGTCCTTACCAGCGAAGGCCATTATAAATATGCCACTGTGGAAAAGGCGGAATCCGATCTGCAGGAGCGATTCATCCGCCTGTTCTCCAACTGCGTGCTGTCCATCACCAACGCGGGCAATCTGGTGGTCATCAAGACCATCTCCGGCAGCGCTTCCGTGGCTGCGGAAGCCATCGATTCCCTGAAGTGGCCGGAGATCGCCGGGACCATCGCCGGGGACAACACCATCTTCGTGGCGATTCGGGAAGGCAAGAACACCGTCGAGATCATCAAGCGGTTTCAGAAGATGATGAAATAAAGGAGCGTACACGATGCTCAGGCATCTCGTCATAACCAATATAGCATTGATCGATAAGCTCTCCCTGGACTTCGAGGAGGGCTTTTCTGCACTGACAGGCGAGACCGGCGCCGGCAAATCCATCCTCATCGAAGCGGTGGGTCTGGCCCTGGGGGAGCGGGCATATCGGGAGAGCATCCGTACCGGCGCGCAGAAGGGGTCCGTGGAGGCCCTGTTCATCGTGCCCGAGGGCACGCCCGCGGCGGAGTATCTGCTGGATCAGGAGCTGTACGACGGGGAGGAAGTGGTCCTCTATCGGGAGCTGTATATGAGCGGCAAGAGCGTCTGCCGGATCAACGGCACCCTGGTCAGCGCGGCGGAGCTGAAAACGGTGGGGGACATGCTGGTGGACATGCACGGCCAGCACGCCCATCAGTCGCTGCTGAATGAGAAGACTCACCTGGGGCTCCTGGACGCCTTTGCCAACAGCGACGGGGATGGGCTGCTCACCCGCATGCTGGCGGAGCGAAGCACGGCCCTGGACGCCCGCAGCGCCCGGGAAAAACTCCAAAATAGCATGAAGGAACGGGCTCGCCGCCTGGACGTCATCGCCTATGAATTGAAAGAGATCGACGGGGCGTCCCTGGAGCCCGGCGAGGAGGAGCAGCTTTCGCTCAAGAAGAAGCAGCTGCAGAACTTTGCCGCCATTGAGGAGAATTTGCAGGCGGCCTATGACTCCCTCTATGAGGAGCAGGGCGCTCTT
>JAEEGL010949337.1_pt1 | contig 10610 bp, 9 predicted proteins | sample 9134231 | NCBI WGS metagenome assembly JAEEGL01 (sample SAMN16246548, study PRJNA631951) | gut metagenome | biome: gut microbiome; feature: rumen; material: fiber-attached | host: Bos | place: Iran: Karaj | collected 2018-10 | reverse complement strand
TATTTTGGACAAATACCCAATGATAAAAGTTATAGGACTTGAAAAGCCTTCTTTATACAAAGCGAGAATTTTCCTTTTTGATAAAAGCAAGTCTGATTACATTTATTATGTCGATGATGATGACATTATTCCAAAAGGATTCTTTCAATATGTCAGCGATATAATTGCAAAAACTGGAAAGCTTGATTTATATAGGATTCCTTTACAAATCTTTTACGATGATAAATGGGATGAATCTCTTAGAAACCAAACATACAATAACAAATTCTTTTTAGAAACAAAGGATCAGTTCTTGAAGAAGTGTTTTAATGGCACCTACCATAATGGCGTTGTTCATTTATTTATCAAAAATGTTCTTAAACCAAAATGGTTTGATGTAGATGTTTTTCAAACAGAAGACAGACTAATCACTTTCTCAATTGCCAATGCAGCAAATACAGATATTTGCATAATTGAAGATGCGTTCTATTTGTATAGGAAATATCCTGATTCACACTCCAGAACTCTTAATTTCTTAAAGGGCCGAGATGATTTCATCATAGTCAACAATTGTTTAAAAGAATACATGAATACAAATGACTTAATACTTAATGCAAGCGCAATTATTTTAAGAATGATCAGCCATTTGAAATATATCAGTTCATCCAAACAATTCAATAAAGAAAACTTTAATAAGATTTATTCAAATGATGGTGTATGGGAGTATCTAGATTTATTTTTGAATAATAAAAAATTGTTTAAACAAATCAATGGTAGTTTTGTTTTGCTCCTCACAAAACTAATAAAAAAGAAACGTTATTCCACTATCAAATTATTAGTTGTTTTAAAGTGCAAACAAGAAATAAACAAATACGGTAAAATTCAATTCTAAGTATTTAAAAACAAGCAACGCTATTATTTGGCAATTGCTTGTTTTTTATTACTCTTGCGATTCTTAATAATTGTCTTAATGTAATCCACGATGAAGTGAAGACTTTTATTCTTTGTAATGATTACAATTGCGAAGTAGATAATGATTCCAGAAACTATTTGAATGACTAATAAAAGCCACGTAATTTTAATTGGAATATAACCAATAAAATACACAGCGACACACATAATAGTAGCAGGTATTAAATTGACACAAATATCCCATACTTGATCTTTAAATTTATAATTGATTAATCTTCTATTAGGGATGGAGTTCACTATTATTGCTACTGCTGTTGTAAAGAAACCAGAAATCGCTAAAACACGAGGATCTTTACTCAAAAACATAAATACAGCCAAGATGACAAAATATAATGATTTTTTAATTATTTCCATTCTGAGATAAATATCGCTTCTGCCCATAGCTTTGATGGTTTCACAATTGCCGATGTTAATCATTGTAAACATTCCGGTAATAGAAAATACTTTTAAATAAAATGATGCCTCTATCCATTTATCGGTTAATAAAACCAAAATAAGATTATCGGAGACAGCAAATAAACCAAGCATACATGGGAAGGCAACAAAAGAAGTTATTTTAATAAACCATCTAGTCCAACTGAGAAGCTTTTCCTTATTATCTTGGTGTTTGGACATAACAGCAAAGAATACAGAAGATAGCGTATTTGTGGTTGTGTCTGAAATCAAATTAGGTATGCTTGATCCTTTTGTGTAGTAAGAAAGGTCGATAGAAGTAAATCTTAATCCAACAAATAATGGTCTTGCTTGATGATAGCCAGTATTAACAAGAGATGAGACAAAAACCTTCCAACCATATTGCCAAAGAGATTTGAGTCTTTCTCTAGAAAAGCGGAAAACCAAACGTAGCTTGGCAACAAAAATAAGAATAATTGTATCTACAATTGCATTAATCATTTGTTGAGCAATCAAAGCCCAAGCACCATAACCTTTTAAGGCCATGACTATGCCAACTGCACCTGAAACAACAGTTCCACCTAATGTGGCAAAGAAGAATTTTCTAAATTGAAGTGTGGACGATATATACGCACAATAAATAGATTTAACAGCATTAATAGGCAAAATGAGAGCCATTACACGTATGACATTAGTTAATAACGGTTGATCATAAGCAATTGCAATCTGTGGGGCAAATTTATAGAGAATGACATAAACAATGAACGAGATAGCGAGCGAAACATATAAAACAGTTGAATAGTCTTCCGGGTCTGCTTTTTTCTTTTGAATCAAAGCAGCATTCAATCCACCAGAAATGAGAACATTAGCGAAAGCGAAAAAGATGGCAACAATCGAAACAACACCATAGTCTTTTGGCATTAAAATACGTGCCAAGACAATTGAAACAATAAAAGAGATTCCTTGGGCAAAGAATCTTTCCAAGAATTTCCATATTGTTCCATTTATGGCTTTAGTTTTTAAATCTTTGATTTCTTCCATATTTTAGGCAACAAAGTGCGACATTTATTGTATTTCAAAAACAATAAAATAAAAAGAGATAATAGTTTTATGCTGATATCAAAACTGAAAGAATTCAATTTTAGTCGTTAAAGCAAGCGAAAGTTTTTTTGTAATTAATTTGGTCGATGTGTAATTTGTAACGGCATCTTTGTGGTTGCAATATTTGAGCGTTATGAAATGTTTTTAAATCGGAAAAATCTATTTTTATGCATCTTGAATCATCAAAATCAAATCGGGACATAATAATGAAGTTTGTCAAATTTAATGCTTTAATTTTATTAATCCGTTCTATTACTAATTCTTCATCTAAATCATTAGTAAGATTAAAAACATAAAACATTTTTTCCTTAATGATTCTCTTTTTTCTCCTTTCCCATTGTTCAATAGCGGTAGAAAAAGATTCATCATGCATAAAATGAATTTTCACAAGGTCATCACCGCCGCCTAATAAACCAACAGGGTAGTTAAACTCGCTATCAATCTGAATCAAATCAGAAGATAAATAAAAATCCAAATTCTGAATCATCCTACAGTAATCATCAAATTCGATATAAAGATTAATAAATGGTGAACAGAATTGCTTTCCAATTCTGTGGTATATAACGCCGCCGCAGCAGTCATTACTTATAATTGTAAAGTTATTAGGAAGTCCTCTTTTTAAATTGCGAAGATAAGGAAAAGATACGATTTTCCAAAAGACATCAATAATGTGTTTTAAAAGTTTCTTTATGAGTTTTTTCATCTTTTATTTGTCGCTTTCATTTTTAGTGCAATATAAAAGAGGGAGAAGAGTTTCATTTTTAGTAATGTGTAAAAAATCTTATTTTTTGAGCCACTTATCATTTTCTTTTGAATGCCTAGTTTTTTTAAAAGATTTTCTCTTACAAAGATAAATGCCTCTTTAATCTCTTTTTTCTTTCTTCCGGCATGCAATAATATAGAACAAAAACCAAAAAATTTAACTCTTTTGCTATTAAAGATAAGATTTCCGTCAAAAAGTTGAGACGATAATACAAAGTCATCCTTTAGAATGAAACTCTTAATAAATCTTTCAAATGTCATTGTGTGGGTCAAACCAGATTCATTGATGCAGTAATGGTATCCACACAAAGAAGAATCAAAAATAATGGTTTTAGCATTTTTGATGATTGTTGATGAAATAATCCAGTCATCACCATTAATACTATTTAAGTCAGAAATTTCTTCTATCTTAAATAATTCTTTCTTAAAAATCTTTCTCCAAAGAGTATTCAATGAATCTGTACAATAAAAATATTTTAGATAATTACTTTCATCAATAAAGGAAAGATCATTATTAATTTCACATTTAGCGGTACTATCTTTGTAATAAGAAGTAAATATTAAATCTGGGTAATTATGTTCAAATATAGAATTGGCAATTTTGTTAATGAACCCATCATCAATATAATCATCAGAATCAATGAAAAATATGTAGTCACCAACCGCGTGTTGAAGAAGGAGTTTTCTAGCTTCTAAAACATTTGGTTTATCTAGATTAATTACTTTTATTTTTTTATGTGTTTCAAGAGCGTTCAAAAGCAAGTCTTTATCAGAGGGACAAGATTGATCACAGATTAATATTTCATAATCAAATTGGTCGTTGTCAATTTTTGTTTCAAGTGAATTCAAACATCTAACAACCGAATCATTGAACCCATAATTTGGAATTAAAATTGATAACAACATTTGGTTTTATCTTCCTTTGGCTGCTCCAAATACTTTTAAAACTGTATAAACAAAGATTTTAATATCCCACCACAAGCAAAAGTGTTCTAAGTAAATGCCATCATACATGGCCTTCATTTCAGGATCCAAATCCCCTCTTTTATGAATTTGAGCATAACCACTTAAACCTGGTCTTAAGATAATGGAACCATTTTCTTTTCTCTTGTTTATAGTAATAACATCTTCGTTGACATCAATTAATGGTCTAGGACCAATAAAAGCCATTTGGCCAACAAAAATATTAAAAAGTTGTAGTGTTTCATCTATTGAAGTAGCACGAAGGAATTTTCCAAAACCAGTCATGCTTTTACCAACATCTTCATCTCTACTAGTCATATGAGGATTCGCATCATTCTTCATACTTCTAAATTTTAAGCATCTAAAAGGTTTTCCGTTCTTTCCAATCCTATGTCTAGCAAAAAATGGATGACCTTTAGTAACTATTGCATTAACAGGTATAACCCACCACCAAAGCAAAACACCGCAAAAGAGAATTCCGATAAGGGATCCCACTATGCTGATAACTCTTTTAAAAGGTAAATATATTTTTTGGCTTTTCTTCATATTTGCAGTGTTTAGATTATAACATCTAAAAAACATTAATAAAGCGAAAAAAGAAATATTAATCTAAAAATGTTTAATGTTCAGCGATGTTTATGTTGGTAAACAATCAGTATTTATAGGGAACGTCAAAAATAGAAGCTAATTTACGAGGCATTTCCTTGAAAGAATCAACTATAATTAACAAAATGTGCTTTTCGGCATAGTATTTTGTGATTTGAATGCGCTCTTGTAATGATAATCCGCCTAAACACATAAGAGCAAAACAATACCATTTCCCAGTTTTATCAGCTCTTGCGGCATCTTGGATTATAGACATTTGAAACAGGTCAGACATAGAACTGCCAATGAATAGACAACGATAATGGTTCAAAGTATATATTTGAGCATCTTTAGACCAACTTGAAGGATTAGACAAATAATTATCGAAATATTCTTTATCTGTCAAAACCAAAGGCGTTTTCCTTTTGTTATATCCAAAAAAACCATGCAAATGAATCACCGTATCAAAAAAACGTTTTTCATACCCATAACCGAAAAACGGAAATAAAGTGGTTTTAAAATCATATTTATATTGCATTTCCAAAAAATTGTCATAATTATATGTCAAAAGGGGTAATGAATTATATTTATTTTTTGCTGCGGCAATAACTTTGATCAAAGAGTTCTGTTTTAACATTAAGTCGTTATATCGACGGTATAAGCAATTGTAAATGGCTTCATAATATTTTTTTGTTAAGCCATCTCTTTCGAGAGTTGATTTTACAAAGGATGAAATCGCATAAGAGGATTCGCTAAGAAATTCTTTTACAGCTTGGCAGTTATCTATGTGGTAAGGATACAAGTATGAAATCATATTATCAATCATATTGCTCCAAGAATCAGCGCCAAACGGAATCGAAACACCATTTCCTAATATCAAAGCAGCCCTTGTGGTGTCACTCACAGAGCCTAAGTTTAGTTTAAAAAGAAGTTCATTGTTTTCAAATACGCGTTTCAATGTTTCTTCAGTAATTATTATTTCATCATCATGTAGTTTAAGAGCAAAGGTATCTTCTTTTTTTATTTCTCTCTCGAAACGATCACGATAAAGCGAAGCTGGTTCTCTATCAATAGTTTGAAGAACACTTTCTTTGTTAATTAAAACGGCGTTTATATAGGCGGCTGGATGTTCAAGACGCAATCGATTGATAAAAGAAGCGCCAAAAAAACCATAACTATTGTTCCATCTTTCGTGGTAGGATTCGTTTTCAAAAGGGGAAATAATAGCAACATAAGCATCTTTATGGTTGTAAAAAGAACCATAATTATAAAAATGTCTTGTATATAATTTTGTTTTAATTTGAATAAATGTCGGACGATTTCCTACACCAAAAAGAGAAAGACCATCTGGAAAAAATAAATCATATGCCGGACCAAGATTGTTGTTTTGATCAATTTCTACAGAAACCGACTCTTGATTGGCTTGCTCAATTAAAGCAAGAATTATAAATAAATATAAATCTTTGTATTTAAGTTTGCTGTCGACGATTACCATATAAAATTATCGAGTCTCTATAAAAGAAAGTCTAGTTTTGCATTTTTTGTTAATGTCTTTTTTTAATTCTTCATCATTAGAGTAGTCATACCCATAAATCCAGTCTGTTTCATACCTACTAGTGACATCTATATTTTTCGAATTAAAAATACTAATTGATAAAATGCTAATTGGTCCACCTCTCTGAGTTTTAGAATAATCTAATGATACAATGGCTTTCATTTTTGCTCTCCTTTGTTATGTTTATATTATTATATATTAAGTAAACTAATGATTTATATACTTTTCATTCAGTTTTTATTGATGATTATTAGCTTTTTTTCATTTATGTAAAGACAAGTAATATATAAAAAACCCTTTAATAATCTCACCGAAATGTTGTGATTTTTAAAGGGAATTTACTAAATTTGTGTGAGTACAACAATATTGATGCAAAAAAGCTTAAATGCAAGGGGGAGTAATACAAATTTGATACATTACTTTGTAATTTCGAGCCCACGACGGGATTCGAACACTATTTTGTGATGTCCTTTTTTGCTTTCTTCATCCTTAAGTTTTTCCACTATCCTTTCCATCGTTTTTTTCATTTCTTCATCGGTGATAAGGCCTTTAGCCCAAACTCTCATCAACATTGACTTTGCTAATTCACACTTCAACAAAAATTGCTCGTGATCTTTAGACATATTTGCTGACTATTATTTCCTCCTAGCAATAATCCTGCCGGGCTTTAATGATTTTGTCAGCAATAATACGTGATTACATATTTTCTTCATCGCGTCTATCGATGTGTGTATAGATATCTATTAATTGATTTAAATCCAAATTGTATATTTCTTCTAATAAACGTTCTCTTTCTTCAAAAAGTTTCTGTGATCTCCGCGAAATGTCCCTGGGCGAGAACTCTCTTAACTACGGATTTCCGCAAGAAAAAAGACAGACAATTTTGTCTGCCTCTAATCCTAGGCTCATCGTTTGGAGCCAGTTATTTCATTTTACCAAAACCTTAATTTATTCTATTCAAAGTGTAAACCCTATTTTTATCGATGCTATCTAACTTTTACATAGTAAGTTCACGAAGGTTGACATAGGGGTTAATGCACTTCAATAAGGATAAACTACTATTCACGTTTGTACTAACTATGATTATTACAAGCGTATATTTTGAGTGAAAATCTTTAAATGCCCATGGAATTTCTAACACAGGCATTTTTGATATTGTTAATTATTTCTTTTTGAATAAAGCTACGAAGTCAGCCCATGTCTTTTTCTTAATGACAAACCAGACAAGAGCGAATCCACCTATACCAACCACTATTGTTGAACCGATAATAATTCCAACTACCGCACCGACTGGTAGTCCACTTTTTGATGGAGTTTCTGGTGTATCTGGATCAACTGGTGGCTCAGGTGGTAATTCTTTTTCACTAACAGTAATTTGATATGTAGCAGTCTTTGTTGCTTCGTTTTCAGTATAAGTGACTGTAATTGTCTTATTACCAGCAGTGCTCATATCAGGTGTGCTAACTGTATAGCCAGTAACTGTATGGCTTGTTTCATCACTATAGTGAGCAGTAACCACCAAACCTTCATAAGTGAATGAATCACCGACTTCAAATGCTGTTTTTTGAGTTCCTGATAAGGTGATAGATGATAATGTAACTGGGTCTGGAATAACTTCTTCAAATGTTGCAGTAACAGTGACATTATGTGCAGGCATCACAAATGTTGTAGAAGCACTACTTGCATCAGCAAATGTTACATCTTCTGATGTCCATCCAGCAAAGATATAACCGTCTGGTGCGGTATTTGCAGTAACTGTAATTGTTTCTCCTTCTTCTGAAGAAACTGCACTAGCTTCACCATTATTGACTGTAATTGAATATAGTGTTGGTGCATCATATCCATTAACAACAACATTAGCGATTTCACCAGCTTTATGTGTCGCTGTTTCTTTAACACGAACATTATATGTTCCTTCAACTAAACCAGTGACTATTTCACCAGTTCCATTAGTCCAGAGAGATTCTGAACTAAGTTTATATTCCATTAAAGCGGTAATACCACTGATAGTACCATCATTATTATCACTTGTTGTACATTCAGTAGCGACTAATCCTGTAGGAGCAGCTGGACCATCTGCTTTATTAATTGTAGATGTAGCAGCGCTTACGATGCTTCCTGTTTCAATACTACTAGTAACGACAACCTTTAATGTTGTACCAATGTCTTCTTGAGTTAGAGTGTATGTTTGTGAAGTTGCATAAGCAATATTGGCATCATTTCTCTTCCATTGATAAGAAAGAGTACCAGTATTATTAGAGCCAGTCACACTGGCAGTTAATGTTTCACCATATTTTAAAGTACCAATGATTGTCACAGTACCTGTAAGAGCTTCAACAGGAATGTCTTTCCATAAAGCAGTGATATATGTATCAGCATTAACTGTATATAAATCGCCAGGATTGTATCTATTTCCACCAATGGACCAAGCATCAAATTCTTTGCCATCAAGTGGAAGACAATTGACATTTTCTGGTGATTGAAGTGTGATTTGAGTTCCAGCGACAACATAATCTAAATTGCCACTGCCTTGGCCTTCACCAGCACTATAATTAACAATATATTCTGTAGGAGCATCTTCCCAAATTGCATAAAATGCAACGTGGCCAGTTACATTATAAGTTGCACCTGCATTATATTGTGTTCCGCTCGGGCTATTCTCTGCCCAGCATTTAAATTGTTTATCTGTTGGAGCAACAAATGAACAACTGCGCAAATTATAATTTCCTTTTGTGCAATAACTATTGTCCATGGTTCCGCTTCCACCATTAGAATTATAAGAAATGGTTGCGTAAGAAACTGTCATTTTATATTTGCTTCCAGAAGTATCGAGTTCTGTAACAAACTCATCACTTATGTCATAACTATCAGGACCCTGATAATTAATGAATTCAACCGAACTGGAATTTTTGTATAATTCAAAGCCACCACCACATTCATTAAATCTAACTTCTTCCTCGACGGTAATAGCATGAACCATGTCTGTTGAACTTAATGTGTTATATAATCCTACTTTAAATGCACCTGTCGTACCCAAAAGAAGAAACTTGGTTTTTAAAATTTCCTCAACATGATACATGTTTTGCTTTGATCTTCCATTAAGGTTTGGATCGATGGATATTAAAGAAGCATTTTCCTTAACGAATATGCTATCACTGCCACAAATAAGTGGACCAACAATCCCATTAGAAGTTCCTACGACGTTTAAATTTACTCCACCTTTTATTGTTAGAAAGCCAAGCGCTCCATCGCAGCCAACACTACTTAAAGTAACGTCAACAGAAGAATTTGATGTCAAAGTCAACTCTCCATCAGATACATAAAATTCTGCTATACCATCTCCATAATCGCCTTCAAAAACCACTGTCAAACTTCCAGCAGCCTTTGTTTCTATACCATAAGGAGTTGCACCGCCAGAAATAGTCAGGACACCGTCTTCAAACGAATAACCAGTTGGAATTCCTGAACTAAAAGCGTGTTCTCCGTAATTGTCATAATAATACAAATTATTAAGTGATACTGAAGAACCAGATGCATATACAGGTTGAGCATGATTATAAGAACCTAGATTAAGTAATGCACCTAATGGGGCAAAAGAAAGTGCTAAAGCACTAGCAAAGATTATTTTAGTCAGTTTCTTCATATGTCTACTCCTACAAAAGAATCTATTTGAATTTCTTAATATTCCCATTTAATTCTATAAAGAAGAAGGAGGAGAAGCAAGCACTTATAGTGCTAGAGTGCTATCATGAATATCATTTTATTATATAGAGTAAAAACCAAAATTATACAAATAAAGACATTGGCTTAAGGCCTTTAATACACTTATCTTATCTCGCAAAAGACATAAGAAAAGACACCGTATTTGGTGCCTATCTCAAATGTATGGTTGCATAAGGTCAAACTAAATAGATTACTGGTGATACATTTTCGGCACCTTGCGGGATTCGAACTGGTCATTGTGCTGGTTCTTTGAAATTGCTTGCCTTACATAAATGTAATAATTGCCTTAAAAATGTATCAAAACCATAGCGTAAACATAGTTCGATTCCCGTAAGTGCCTTAACTCTTTTTTAATGAGGTACGCCTCCGACAGGAATCAAACTATACGAAAAATATGTTTTGCGAACTGTAAAAAGTTAAAAAATAATAAGATATGTATAAAATACATAGGTTTTTATAAGAAAAAAGCCCTGATTTGTATATCAAGGCTTTAAATCTAAGTTGGTGCGCCTAGCAGGAATCGAACCTGTACGTGTTTCCCCACTAGATCCTAAGTCTAGCGCGTCTGCCAGTTCCG
>JAEEGL010583245.1_pt1 | contig 10610 bp, 11 predicted proteins | sample 9134231 | NCBI WGS metagenome assembly JAEEGL01 (sample SAMN16246548, study PRJNA631951) | gut metagenome | biome: gut microbiome; feature: rumen; material: fiber-attached | host: Bos | place: Iran: Karaj | collected 2018-10 | reverse complement strand
CGATACCGCGCAGTTCGATGAAATGACGGATCACTTCCGGGCCATAACCCAGGAGTTCCACGTCTGAGATACGTTTGATCTCCACCACGTCATCCGCGACCAGGCGGTGTCCGCGGCGGATCAGTTCCAGCGCCGCTTCACTCTTTCCGATCCCGCTCTCACCCAGGATCAGGACGCCTTCACCGTAGATATCGACCAGAACACCGTGCATTGTGATACGCGGTGCCAGCTCATAGCTCAGATAACGCATCAGCTCAGCCATGAAATCCGTCGTAGCCGCCTTCGTACGGAAGATCGGGACGCCGTTTTCAACAGCGACCTTCAGGGTATTGGGCTCCTGGAACGGTGTCAGCCCCCGACAGATGATCAGGCAGGGCGGCTGTGTCATGAGCAGATTTCTCCAGACTCGCCGGCGTTTCGCGAGCGTCATGGACATAAGATAAGAGTGCTCGACCTGCCCGATCAACTGCACACGGTCGGAATCAAAATGCTCATAATAGCCCGCCAGCTGCAATGCCGGACGGTTGATCTCCCGGCTTGCGATCACTTTCCCCGTCAGATCCAGTTCCGGTGTCAGGTTTTCCAGATTGAACCGTTCGCTCAGATCTTTGATAGATATGGAATACAGACCGATCTCCCCCTTTCTTATGTCGATTTACAGGAATGAAAAGTCCCGCGGTCCCAAAAGAGCCGCGGTACTTTGGCTTTATTTCCGGATCGCTTCCAGACGGACCAGCGACCGGCGCAGTGCCAGTTCCGCTCTGCGCATATCGGTATCCGGCGCATGAGAATCCAAACGGCCGCGGGCACGATCTCTTGCGCGCTCCGCACGGTCCGGATCGATCTCCTCCGGCCATTCCGCCGCTTCCGTCAGCAGCGTGACTCTGTCCGGCATGACTTCGACGAATCCCTCATGGACCGCCATTTTCAGATCATGCTCTTTACCGCCATCGTCGATGATCAACGCATGGAAAACGCAGGACTCGATGACGGCCGTCAGCGGGATATGCCCTTTCAGGACAGCCATTTCACCTTCCGTCGTCCGGAAGATCACGCGGCTGACCGGATTCGTATACATGATGCGCTCCGGCGTAATGATCTTCAGTTCAAACGTTTCCGCCATGGCACGCTCCTTTTAGTTTTCGTCCTTATAGCGCTTTACGACTTCATCGATCGTGCCGGCTGTCAGGAAATAGCTCTCCGGGATCTCATCATGTTTGCCGTCCAGGATCTCGCGGAAACCGCGGATCGTCTCGGACAGCGGTACATACACGCCCGGTTTGCCGGTGAAGTTCTCGGCAACGTAGAACGGCTGGGACAGGAAACGCTGGACCTTACGAGCGCGGTTGACCGTCAGCTTGTCGTCCTCGGAAAGTTCATCCATACCCAGGATGGCGATGATATCCTGCAGTTCGTTGTAACGCTGCAACATAGCCTGGACTTCGCGGGCCGTATTGTAATGCTCCTCGCCGATGATCTTCGGATCAAGAACACGGGATGTGGAAGCCAGCGGATCGACCGCCGGGTAGATGCCCAGCTCAACGATGGAACGGGACAGAACGGTGGTCGCGTCCAGATGCGCGAATGTGGTCGCAGGCGCCGGGTCGGTCAGGTCATCCGCCGGTACGTAGACCGCCTGGATGGACGTGATGGAACCCTTGTCGGTGGAAGTGATGCGCTCCTGCAGAGCGCCGACTTCGTTCGCCAGTGTCGGCTGATAGCCAACGGCGGACGGCATGCGGCCCAGCAGAGCGGACACTTCGGAACCCGCCTGGATGAAACGGAAGATGTTGTCGATGAACAGAAGGACGTCCTGTCCGCTCTGATCGCGGAAATATTCCGCCATGGTCAGGCCGGTCAGACCGACGCGCATACGGGCTCCCGGGGGTTCGTTCATCTGACCGAAGACCAGGGTGGTCTTGTCGATGACGCCGGATTCCTTCATTTCGAAATACAGGTCGTTACCTTCACGGGTACGCTCGCCGACACCGGTAAAGACGGAGAATCCGCCGTGCTCGGTGGCGATGTTGCGGATCAGTTCCATGATGAGAACTGTCTTGCCGACGCCAGCGCCGCCGAACAGACCGATCTTACCACCCTTGGAATAGGGGCACAGAAGGTCGACGACCTTGATGCCGGTCTCAAGGATCTCGGTATCGGTGGACTGTTCTACATACGCCGGGGCGCTGCGGTGGATGGACCAGTGTTCCTCTTCCGCCAGACGGTCGCCGCCATCGATCGGCTCGCCCAGGACGTTGAACAGGCGTCCCAGCGTCTTCGTGCCGACCGGAACAGCGATGGGGCTGCCGGTATCGAAAGCGTCCATACCGCGGACCAGGCCGTCGGTGGAACCCATGGAGATGCAGCGTACGATATAGTTGCCGGGGTGCTGGGCGACCTCAACGGTCAGCTTGCTCCCATCCGGCTTGGGGATCTCAATAGCATTGTACAGGGCCGGCAGGTGTCCGGCGCTGAATTGTATATCTAATACGGCTCCGATGATCTGTACGATCTTGCCGCGCATGGCGTTGTCAGGCATGCGTCTTTCCCTCCTTCATATACTGATCACGGCTATTGCTCAAGAGCGGCAGCGCCGTTGACGATCTCGGTCAGTTCCTGCGTGATGTGGCCTTGTCTGGCCCGGTTGTACTGGAGCGTCAGATGCTGCACGATCTCCTCCGCGTTGTCTGTCGCGGAATCCATCGCCGTCATACGGGCGCCTTCCTCACTGGCGAAAGATTCCGCCAGCGAACCGAATACGACGCCGCTTATGTACTTCGGTACGATGTATTTCAGTACTTCGTCTTCGTCCGGCTCGTAATTCATCATGCTCATCTTCGACTTGTCCTCCGGCTCCGGGATCTCCTCGGTGGAGATGGGGAGGAGCTTGAGGATCGTCGGCTTCTGACTGATCGTGTTGATAAATGCCGTATATACTACATACAGCGTATCGACCGTACCTTCGGTCTTCAGCGCTGTGAAACTGTCTACGATCCGGCTGACTTCGTTGTAGTTCGGCAGACTGCTCCTGATCTCGAAGTGCTCGCCCATCTGGTAGCCGCGGCGGGTGAAATACTCGCGGCCGCGCTTGCCGACGGTGACGATCAAAGCTTTTTCCTTGTCTTCGATGCTTCTTTCGAGCAGGCGGCAGATGTTGGCATTGTAGCCGCCGGCCAGTCCACGGTCGCCGGTGATCAGAAGATACGCAGCTTTCCCATCGGCCTTGATATCGTCATTGAGCAGGGCCGAGTTGCGCACGCAGTCTTCCGACGCGGCTATGATGGAACACATGGTTTCGTACACAGATTTAAAGTAGGGTTTGTTCGCTTCCTGCACGCCGCGGATCTTTTGCAGCTTAGCGGTCGACACCAGCTTCATCGCTTTCGTGATCTGCTGGGTCCCGGTGACGGATTTGATCCTAAGCTGGATTTCCCGGGTCGTTGCCATCAGGCGTTACCTCCCATGAAGATCTCCTTAAACTGCGACAGGGCCAGCTCCAGCTCAGTGGCTGTTTCATCGCTCAGTTTTTTCTCATTCGCGATGTTCAGGGCGATCTTCGGATGCTGCTCCGCCGCGAACGGAATGAACTGTCTCTCGAACTCCAGCAGACGATCCACCGGCACGTCCTCGAGGAAACGATGCGTGGTCGCATACAGGATCATGACCTGGTCCTGCATGGACATGGGCTGATACTGCGGCTGCTTGAGGATCTCGACGATGCGCTTGCCGTGCTCCAGACGGGTCAGCGTATCCTTATCCAGTTCAGAACCGAACTGCGCGAAGGATTCCAGTTCGCGGTACTGCGCCAGTTCTACACGCAGGGAAGCCGAAGTGCTCTTCATGGCCTTGGTCTGTGCGGAGCCGCCGACACGCGATACGCTAAGACCGGCGTTGATAGCGGGACGTACGCCCTGGTTGAAGAGGTTGGTCTCCAGATAGATCTGGCCGTCCGTGATGGAAATGACGTTGGTCGGAATATAAGCGGAAACGTCACCGGCCTGGGTCTCGATGATCGGCAGCGCGGTAAGGGAACCGCCGCCCAGATCCTCGGACAGACGGGATGCACGTTCCAGAAGACGGGAATGCAGATAGAAGACGTCGCCCGGATATGCTTCACGTCCCGGTGGGCGCTTCAGCAGCAGGGACATGGCGCGATACGCCACCGCGTGCTTGGAAAGATCGTCGTAGATGATCAGGACATCCTTGCCCTCTTCCATCCACTCTTCACCGATCGCACAGCCGGCATACGGAGCGATGTACTGCAGCGGTGCCAACTCACTGGCGGTCGCCGCGACGACGGTCGTATAATCCATGGCGCCATGCTCTTCCAGCGTACGGACCAGCTGCGCTACGGTCGAGGCCTTCTGGCCGATCGCCACGTAGATGCACAGCACGTTCTGACCGCGCTGATTGATGATGGTGTCGACCGCGATGGCGGTCTTGCCGGTCTGACGGTCACCGATGATCAATTCACGCTGGCCGCGGCCGATCGGGATCATGGAATCGATCGCCTTGATGCCGGTCTGCAGAGGCGTGTCAACGGATTTACGCTCCAGGACGCCATGCGCGATACGTTCGACGGGACGGCTTTTATCCGTAATGATGGGGCCTTTTCCATCGATCGGCTGGCCCAGAGCATTGACGACGCGGCCGATCATGGCGTCGCCGACAGGGACCTGCGCCACGCGGCCGGTCCGCTTGACCAGATCACCTTCTTTGATCTCGTCATCGGGGCCGAGCAGCACCGCGCCGATATTGTTTTCTTCCAGGTTCAGGACCATGCCCGTGACCTCGCCCGGGAACTCCAGGAGTTCGCCGGCCATGGCCCGTTCCAGTCCATAGATGCGGGCGATGCCATCGCCCACTTCCAGTATCGTACCGACTTCGTCCAGGGAAGCCGGGCTCTTATACTGCTCGATCTCCTGTTTGATTATGGAACTGATTTCCTCAGGTCTTAAACTCAACTGTTCTCACACCACCTTTTCTGATCTCGCGCTCAGCTGATCCGGACATCCCGCAGATGGCGGGTCAGACGGGAAAGCTGAGACTTGATGGAATTATCGTAGATCATGTCGTCGAGCCGCACCACGACGCCTCCGATCAAAGAAGGGTCGACCTGACTCTCCAGCAGGATCTCCTTGCCGGAGGCCTTGCCAAGGGTCACGCGGATCTTGTCCAGTTCTTCTGCTGACAGTTCTTTGGCCGAGGTAACGACCGCAACGGCCTGCCGGTTATGGACTCTGTACATATCTTCGAAAGCGTCAAACACCTGCAGCAGGTGCGCGGTACGATCCGCACGGATAAGAACGTGCAGGAAACCCATGAGGGGTTCACCGATCGACTGACGGAAGATGCGCGCTGCCGCGTCCAGTTTCTGCTCCACTCCGACGTTCGGCATGGAAAGAAACCGTACCAGGTCCGGATTATCATCCAACACGCGGCGTACGGTTCGGCTGTCGTTCAGCGTTTCGTCCAGACGTTTCTGGTCCAGCGCCGCATCGAACAGGGCTTTAGCGTATCTTTCGGCAACTATTTCGACCACTCTGCTTCCTCCAATCCATGGATCGCATCCTCCACAAGGCGGTCCGCTACATCCTGATCGACGTAACTGTGCAGCAGCTTCTCGGTCATGGCCGCGGCCAGACTGATGGACTCCTGCTGGATCTCGTCTTTCGCTTTTTCACGCTCCTGATCGATGTCACGTCGCGCGCGGTCACGGATCCGGTCCGCTTCCTCACGGGCGTCCTTGATGATCTGGTTTTCCTTCTCCTTAGCGGATGCATATGCAAATTCCAGGATGGCTTCCTTCTCTTTGGACGCGTTCGCAAGCTTTTCTTCATAGTCCAGACGCAGGGCTTCTGCCTGCTTTGCCTGGTCTGCCGCATTATCCAGCGACTGCTGGATGGCATCCTGACGTTTCTGGAGCATGTTCTGCACAGGTTTGATCAGAAGTTTGGCGATCGCAAAGATCAGGACCAGTACCATGATCGCATGGAACAGGATCTGCATCGGAGCTACGCCAAAATCGATGATGTAGGATTCTTCAGACAGGAGGATCGATCGCAGCAACAAGGCTGTACCCATATTGGATCCTCCTTACTTATTTCCCGAAAATGCTTAAATATCTCGAGACCAGCGGATTCGCGAAGACCAGCATGATCGCGATGAACAGAGAGTAGATACCGGTCGTCTCTGCGACGGCGGCACCGAGAAGCATGGTACGCATGATATCACCGGAAGCGGCGGGCTGACGGCTGACGCCTTCCGCACCTTTACCAGCGGCGAAACCCTGACCAATACCAGGACCCATACCTGCGATCATAGCGATACCTGCACCGATCGCGGAGCAACCAAGGATCAACGCGCTTCCCTGTTCCAGACTATACTCTGCCATAATAAAATCCTCCTTAAATGAATTTCAAAAGTTGATAATTGATAATTCCATGATACAACGACAGCCTGCGCACTACGTGCTTTCGGCTGTCTGCAACTCCTCGAACTTTCGCAGCTCCCGCTGCTTCGTTCTCGGGTTGTTCTCATATCATTTTCGAATGATACCTCGCGTCCTTCGTGCTTCGCACTTTCGTCCGCTCGCAACTCCTCGAACTTTCGCAGCTCCCGCTGCTTCGTTCTCGGGTTGTTGCGGCATCCGAGGTCGTTTCACTCCGCCAGTGTGCAAGCACCCTGCTCCGTGAAAAGACTTCGTCTGCCTTGTATCATTCCATTCCCCCACTTACATAGATCATACTCAGCATCATGAATATGTAACTCTGCAGGACGCCGGCAAAGACGTCGAAGTAGAAATGGAGTGCGGGTGAGATGATGTAGGCGAAGTACGGAAGGAGCATGTAGTAGATGCCCATGATGACCGTACCGGCCAGGATGTTGCCCATGAGACGGAAGCTGAGTGAGATCGGGTTCGCGACTTCGCCGATGATATTGATCGGTGTCAGGAACGGGACCGGTTCGGTCAGTGCTTTGAGCCACTTACCGACACCCTTCTCCTTGATGGCAAATCCTTGTGTCATGAAAAATGTGATGAGCGCCATGCTCAACGTGACCGCGATATCCGCTGTGGGCGGTCGGATGAAATCGATCGTGACGCGGTCCGCGTATGGTACGAACCAGACCAGCAGACCAGACAGGTTGCATACCATGATGTAGATGATTAGGCCGCCGTAGAAGGCCGCGAAATTGTACTTCTGCGGGCCCATGGTATCGCGTGTGGTCTTGTTCAGGAACTCGACCGCCACCTCCATCAGGCCGACGATGCCTTTTTGCGGCTTCAGGGGATCTGCCTTGCGGACTTTATGCCCCACAATGGCACAGAAGATCGTGATCGCGACCGCGATGCACAGGGCATTCCACAAGGAACTCGTGAACACGAACTTCACGCCGAAGATCTTGAAGACTTTGATCACATGTATGTTAAAGTCCATCTCCTCGGCATTGAGCAGCAATACAGACAAAAAATCACCTCCTGCTTATTGATCATCGAACAGCGAGATCTGGTCTTCCATGACCTCGCCAGACTCTTTTTGTTCTTGTACAAAGGCTTCGTTTTCCGCCGCCTGCTCCACGGTCTGCTGCGAGACCTTTTCCAGGCGGCCGCCTTTCTTTTCCAGTCTTTTTCTGGCTTTCAGATTATATGTCTGCCAGCGGTCCCAATCCTGCTCTTTCTCCTCTTCCTCTTCGTCTACCCACGTCTCGAACTGGACGCTGCCGTCATGAGGCGTCTTTTTCTCGAAAAAGCCTTGGATAAAGGTAGCGATTTTCAAAGTGAACATAGCGATCATCGCACTGTACACCGAGATCTGCGGGATGAGTGCGGCACCGGCCAGCACCGCGAAGCTCACGATATACCGGAGCACGTACTGCCAGCGGGCGTACCTTGATGCACTTTTTTCGTCCTTCGTGACGGCATTGCGCACGGTCCTGTCCAGCCAGACGAGCCGCAGCACCGTAAACGCGAAGCCCACCAGGACGCCCAGCCCCCAGGACAATGGATCGGTAAAAAAGCAGCCGACCGCAAAGGTGATCAGACACAGGGCGGCGACTTTCCATGACAGCTGGAAGACCAGGGATTCTTTATGGATCATCTTTTTCCTCTTCCTCAAAGACCCGGTATCCGCTTTCGGCCTTGGCCTGTTTGACCCGATCGCTTTGCTCGATACGGTGGCTTTCCCGCATCGCCAGCATGTACAGATTGCGGAACGCTGCGGCGACACCCAGGACCGCTCCGACCACCGTGATCCACGGCGAGGTGTGCAGGGTCTTATCTAATCCGATCCCACCGAAGACCCCGATCAGGATAGGGATGAGCAGCTGCAGGCTGACCTGCGTCAGCATGGACAGGCTGCGAAACACTTCTTTCGAATCACGCAAAACGATTGCTCCTTACGGCAGATCCAAATCTGCATAATAAGTCATCTTTTATTAAACCATAAACGGCTTATCTTTTCAAGCGTTTTTGGTAAATCTGCTTCTATTCTTCCGTTTCGCCGGCCTCCGCCTTGAGCAAAGCATCCATGGCCATGATCGCCGCGTTCAACTGGACCTCCCCCGGCTCAGCCGTGGTCAGGTATTGCTGCGACAATGACCCCAACTTGTAAAACGGTCCGACGTACCTTTTGTACTTTTCCCGGTCCAGACGGAATCCTTCATAAGCCAACGCCATCGCCATCAAAGATTTGAGCATGGTGCTTTTTCCAGGCAGCAGCGCCGTGACTATCTGCGCCGGGAGATAGAACCCAACGAAGTTGGTGCCGCACCGCGGCGACACCCGCGAAACGGTCTTGACATGTTCCACGTCGTTCGGAAGGCCCTGCTCATGTGCACCGATGACCATGTGCTCCGCACCATGGAACTTGCGCAGATCCCCCACATTGCCCGCGATCTTGTAAAACAAATATCCCGTCAGGCCGATACTGACCAGATCGACGGCCGCGCGACTCTTGCCCTTCGCCTCGCGCAGTTCGCCGACCGCTTCCAGGCCGAGCGCACCAAGCATCGGCCCATTGTTGCCCAGAAGACTGACCAGTCCGCGGACCATGGGGATCTCCTTGGTCTTGCCTGCTATATCATTGGTGGCACGTTTGGTCACTTTGACCTCCGGCATCCCATCTTTGACTGTAACATCTGCTTTATAATGCGGCCCATACAAGGTCATGCCGTCTTTTCTCGAACTACCCGCGATCTTCATATCTTCCTCCGTTGTTGACTTGATCTACTAAAAGACCATTTATATACATGGTATAAAGACCATATGAGCACCTATCATGTAATAGCTCCCAGCACTACATGGCTTGCTGATCTTGAAAACTTCAGCTATGTAATATCCTATCAGTTTTCAGAGCATTTACATGGTGATCCTTCAACCTTTCTGTTGCCATGTAAGGTGATCTCGAATTCGCCAGTTTTGCATATGATTTTACCGGGTCTAAACTTAAAACCAAAGCACGCCATGTAACGATGCCCGCTGCTACATGGCAGATAATTAATCCCTATAACTGCCATGTAATGTCTCATGCATGCTCTTTTCTGAAATCATGTCCCGGTATTAGTATTGTACCATATCCCGGGCCTTGTTGGAATGTAAAAATATTTATACAAAGCCTTGACAGCCCCTCCGGCCTTATGGTATACTAATTTTCGCTTCACAAACATCTATGTTGAAAAGCACATTCCGGCCCGTTGGTCAAGCGGTTAAGACATCGCCCTTTCACGGCGGTAACGGGAGTTCGATTCTCCCACGGGTCACTCCATGGTGCCATAGCCAAGAGGTAAGGCATGGGACTGCAACTCCCCCACCCCCAGTTCAAATCTGGGTGGCACCTTAAAAAACGTCGCATCAGAAATGATGGGACGTTTTTTTGTGCTGATGGTGCTGAGTACCTGATTTGAAAGAAGACTGTTGATCGATCAGGTAAAAAGGCTGCCTAAATGAATACATCCTTCCAAAACAAGCAAGGCGTTATCCTTAAAAAGATAACGCCTTTTTCATAAACTTAGTATCGACGCTGCGCCGGAAGCGGTTCAGCTTTTCACCTCGACCCAATCGAGGTTGTCGTAATCGATCCCGTAGTAATCGGTGATGGCCTTCATTTCGGCTTCCACCTCTTCTCCGTTGCCGTATTCCTTGTCGACGGAATACAGCAACTCCGTGGCAGCAACGGATGTGCCATCGGTATAAGCCATCTCGCCCATGTACTGATAGTCGTTTTCACCGCCATCTTCGAAATTCGTGTAGCGGATCACGGTGAACTTTGCCGTTCCGTCCGCATTAGCAGCATCTGCCTGCTGGATATGATACCCGCGCGCAATGGATGTCGCATACTGGACGTGTTCAGCCTGGATATTTTCCAGATAAGTATCCATATCAAGGCCAATGCTGAGAATGCCAATATGAAGATGGAAAGAATCCCGTTCCTGGTTCAGACTGTCCTCAAATCGCATATCTTCGTTTTCGTCATAGGCAAGGCCGCACGCTGTGATCGGTTTTTCCAGGTCCTCGTTGGATGCGGTTTTAGTGAATTCAAAGTCCTCTACTGTGGTGCCCGCAGGTGCTTCTTCAGATGTTTCTTCAGATATAGCTTCGTCAGCTGAGTCTT
>JAEEGL010365502.1_pt1 | contig 10610 bp, 9 predicted proteins | sample 9134231 | NCBI WGS metagenome assembly JAEEGL01 (sample SAMN16246548, study PRJNA631951) | gut metagenome | biome: gut microbiome; feature: rumen; material: fiber-attached | host: Bos | place: Iran: Karaj | collected 2018-10 | reverse complement strand
ATGGGTGCTGAAGTATTCCATGCTTTAAAGACAATCTTAAAGAAGAATGGTTATGTAACTTCAGTTGGTGACGAAGGTGGTTATGCACCTAAGTTAGGTTCAAATACAGAAGCATTTGAACGTGTTGTTGAAGCTATTAAGGCTGCTGGTTATGAACCAGGTAAGGATATCTGCTTAGGTATCGATGTTGCTGCATCTGAATTCTATGATGAAGCTTCTAAGAAGTACATCTTAAAGGCTGATAAGGGTGAATTTACTTCTAAGGAAATGGTTGATAAGTACTATGCTAACTTAGTTGAAAAGTTCCCAATTATTACAATCGAAGATGGTTTAGCTGAAGATGACTGGGATGGTTGGAAATATTTAACTGAAAAGTTAGGTAAGAAGATTCAACTTGTTGGTGATGACTTATTCGTTACTAACACAAAGAGATTAGCTAAGGGTATTGAACTTGGCGTTGCTAATGCAATCTTAATTAAGGTTAACCAAATTGGTACTTTAACTGAAACTTTTGAAGCAATTGAAATGGCTAAGAGAGCTGGTTATACTGCAATTGTTTCTCATAGATCAGGTGAAACAGAAGATACAACAATCGCTGATATCGTTGTTGGTACTAACGCTGGTCAAATCAAGACTGGTTCTGCATCTCGTACTGATAGAATTGCAAAATACAACCAATTAATTAGAATTGAAGATGATCTAAATGGTCGTGGCCAATTCGCTGGTGTATCAGTATTTGATGGTAAGAAGTCAATTTACTGCATTAAGTAATTAAACGAAACTAAATAAAAGAGGAAGCTTTAGGCCTCCTCTTTCTTTTGATAGGAGATTATAAAGATGATTAATGTTAATGATTTAAAAAATGGTGTTGTTATTGAATACGATGGCAAGCTTATGCAAATTCTAGAATTTATGCATGTACTTCAAAATAAGGTTGCATATGTTAGAGTTAAGATGAAGGACTTAAGAACTGGTTCAGTTATGGAAACAGCTTTAAAGGGTTCTGATTCAGCATTCAAGAGATGCTATATTGATCGTAGACCAATGCAATATATTTACGCAGCTGATGGAATGTTTGCATTCATGGATAATGAAACTTATGAGCAAATTGAAATCCCAGCTGAGCGTTTAGAGTGGGAGAAGAACTTCTTACTTGAAGGATCTACAGTTTCTGTAACATTCTATGAAACTGAAATCTTAGGTGTTCAACTTGATGATAAGATTACTCTTGAAGTAACTGATACTCAACCTGCAGTTAAGGGTGATTCAACATCTAAGAAGGATGCAGTTTTAGAGACTGGTTTCCAATTAAAGGTTCCTATGTTTATTGAACAAGGTGAAAAGATTGTTGTTTCAACAATCGATGGAACTTACGTATCAAGAGCTTAATTTAAGGGAATTCATTTCCCTTTTTTAGCAGCTTAGCCAAGTGGTAAGGCTCCGGACTCTGACCCCGGCATTCACAGGTTCGAACCCTGTAGCTGCTGCCAAATAGTTTACTTAAGGATTCGCTATGAATCCTTTTTTTTGTAAAAAAAAAGAGCTTTGGTAAGCTCTTTTTATATTTTAATTAGAATTTAGTGATTCTTGCAACACCAGTTTTTATTGCTGCATCACTTACAGCCTTACTAACCTCTTCAACGACTCTCTTATCGAAAGCACCAGGTACAATATAATCAATACTTAATTCATTATCTTTAATTATATTTGCTATAGCATAAGCTGCAGCTAATTTCATTTCTTCATTAATCTTTTTAGCTCTAACCTTTAAAGCACCCTTAAATAAACCAGGGAAGGCTAAAACATTATTAATTTGATTTGGATAATCAGATCTACCAGAACCAACAATATAAGCACCAGCTTCCTTAGCATCATCATATGATATTTCTGGAACCGGATTTGCCATTGCAAATACAACTGCATCCTTAGCCATTGATTTAACCATATCTTTAGATACTAAATTTGGAGCAGATACACCAATAAATGCATTTGCATTCTTCATAATAGAAGCAAGTGTATTATCATGGTTTTCTGGAGTATCATAAGTACCCTCATCAATTAATTCCTTAATTAAGAAATTATATGAATCATATTTTTTCTTATCAATTACACCTGTAATATCAAATGCATAGATTTTACCAACACCGATTCTTTTTAGCATTTTAGCAATCATAGAACCAGCAGCACCAGTACCTGACATAACAACTGTCATATCCTTAAGTGGCTTCTTAGTTAATCTTTCTACATTTAAGAAAGCAGCAGCAACGATAATAGAAGTACCATGTTGGTCATCATGGAATACTGGAATATCCATTTCCTTAATTAATCTACGTTCAATTTCAACACAACGTGGTGCAGAAATATCTTCTAGGTTAATTGCACCTAAAGTTGGCTCTAAATATTTAACAGTCTTTATAATTTCTTCAACATCTTGAGTCTTAAGACAGATAGGAATAGAATCAACACCTGCAAGCTCCTTCATTAAGATTGATTTTCCTTCCATAACAGGAATAGCAGCGTAAGGACCAATATTTCCTAAGCCTAATACTGCAGAACCATCAGTAATTACGGCAACCATATTTGATTTTGATGTATATAAATAAGCATCATCCTTATTTTTTTCTATTTCCTTACATGCATATGCAACACCAGGAGTATAAGCAAGTGATAAATCATGTTGGTTTTCAATCTTAACCTTTGATTTAACCTCAAGCTTTCCATTATTATCTCTATGTAGTTTTAAACTTTCTTCCTTTAAATCCATAATTGTTACTCCTTTAAATCAAAAATATTATTACCAAATGCATCAATCGCACATATCATCTTAAATCCATCAACCTCTAAACGCTTAATAGATTCAGGACCTAAATCAAAGAATGCAATCTCTTCAGCCTTTTTAACTGATTTAGCAAGTAATGCACCACATCCACCAGTAGTAATGAAATATAATGTCTTATTCTTAATATATTCCTTAGTACAAGCCTCATCTCTAGGACCCTTACCAATAGTTGCGATTATATTTAATTTTGGCATCATATAAGCAAATTTATCCATTCTAGATGAAGTAGTAGGTCCAATTGAACCAATTACTTGACCAGGCTTAGCAGGAGTTGGACCTGCATAGTAGATTAAAGCATTATTAAAATCTACAGGAAGTGCCTCATTATTTTTAAGCATTCCCTCAAGACGCATATGAGCTGCATCTCTTGCAGTATAAATTGTACCCTTTAATTCAACTACATCACCAACATGAAGCTCATATAATTTATTTAAGTCTTTATTTAAATCAATTATCATAGTATTACCACCTTATGTCTTGATGCATGGCATTGAATATTTACTGCAACAGGTAGGGATGCTATATGGCATGGGTATGTGTTAATCTTTACAGCAAGTGCAGTATTTTTACCACCTAAGCCCATAGGACCAACATTTAGCTTATTTATTTCATCAAATAATTCACGCTCTAAATTTCTAGCATCAATATCATCTGATTCATCATCAATTGGTCTTAATAAAGACTCCTTTGCAAGAAGTGCACATTTTTCTAAGTCTCCACCAATTCCAATTCCTACAATAAGTGGTGGGCATGGACGACCACCAGCACTCTTTATTGTATCAAGAACAAAATCCTTAATACCCTTAATACCATCAGAAGGAGTAAGCATCTTAACCTTGCTCATGTTTTCAGATCCTGCACCCTTAGGACAAATTGTAATCTTAAGGTTACTACCCATAACATGCTTAATATGTACAATTGCAGGAGTGTTATCCTTAGTATTTACTCTATTAAGAGGAGATCCTACAACACTCTTTCTTAAATAGCCCTCAGTATATCCAATTTTAACACCTTTATTTATAGCATCATAAATATCGCCATTTATGATAACTTCATTTCCTATTTCAACAAAGCAAATAACAATACCTGTATCTTGGCACATAGGAACATTTTCTTTTCTTGCAAGCTCATCATTTTCAATTATTTGTGATATAATCTCGCAGCCAAGAGGATTTTCGTTATCCTTTGCACGTCTTAAAACCTTTAAAATTTCATCATCAATTATATTAGCGGCCTCAATACATAACCTTGAAACCTCTTTAGTAATTAATTCTGGTTCTATAGTTTTCATAATTAATCCCTCACTATAAAAATTACATTGATTATTATACAATTAAACTATCTAAAATTAAATATAAATATCTTTTAAATTATAGTATTTTAGAATATAATTGTGAGTGTAGAGAGGTTTTACTTATGAATGCTTTATTTAATAATTGGTATAATAATAAAATAAATGAAAATAAAATATTCAATAACATATCAGAAGAAGATATTTGCTTATTTATAAATAGTACAAAAAATCTTTTATTCCCTGGAATTGATGAAAGAGTTGATGACCTAAAGGAATACTTAGATTCTAAATTATCTGATATCAAATTTTCTTTAATTAGATTATTAACATCTATTGAGAAAATGGAAAATATGGTAATTGATAAGAACTATATTGTAAAGGAATATCTAAATTCACTTCCTGAGGTTGATGAATTAATTAAAACTGATATTGAGGCAATATATCAAGGAGACCCAGCATGTAGATCAACTAATGAGGTTATTTTATGCTATCCAGGCTTCTTAGCTATTTATACATATAGAATTGCCCATGTTTTATATACACTACATGTAAAAATTTTACCAAGAATTATTAGTGAATATGCACATAGTATAACTGGTATTGATATTCACCCAGGTGCTAAAATTAAGAGTCATTTCTTTATTGACCATGGAACTGGTATTGTTATTGGTGAAACTTGTGAAATTGGTGAAAACGTAAAGGTTTATCAAGGTGTAACATTAGGTGCTCTATCATTAAGAGAAGGACAAGCATTAAGAGGTGTTAAGCGTCACCCAACTATTATGGATAATGTAACTATTTATTCAGGTGCGTCTATTTTTGGTGGAGAGACAGTTATTGGTAAGAATTCAACAATTGGCTCTAACGCATTTATTACATCATCTGTTGAGGATAATTCTTTAGTAACAATAAAGGGTCAAAAACAAAAAATTAAAGAATAGAAGGTGTTTATCTTGAAGGTAGAATACTATAAGGAATATAGTCATAATCTAGGAAGAGATATGGAATTTAAGGTATATGGTCATGCAGGAAAGCCATGTATTGCATTTCCAAGTCAAAATGGTAGATTCTACGATTATGAGGATAGAGGAATTATAAACTCTATGAGCTGGTATATTGAGCAAGGAAGAATCCAAGTATTTACTGTTGATTCATTTGATTTAGAATCATGGAGTGCAGATTGGAAAAATCCAAGAGATAGAATGCTTGCTCAAGAAGCATATTTTAGATACATTATTGAAGAAGTAGTACCTAGAATTTATGATATTAATACTTATGGTAATGGCGGTGGTGTCGCAACAGGTATTATGACATTTGGTGTATCACTTGGTGCATTTCACGCTGTTAACTTTTTTTTAAGAAAGCCAGATATCTTTGATGCAGTACTTGCACTTTCTGGAGTATATCGTTCTGAATTCTTTGTTAAGGATTATGCAGATGACTTAACATTCTTAAATAATCCTATCGCATCCTTATCTCATTTAAGATATGATCATCACTATGTTGATTTATATAAAAGAAGCAGAATCATCATTTGTGTAGGTCAAGGTTCATGGGAGGAAGAATGCTTAAATGATACACGTTGGATTGACTCAGAATTCCATCGTTTAGGTATACCTGCATGGGTAGATTATTGGGGTTATGATAAGCCTCATGACTGGCCAAGTTGGTTGGAACAAGTACCTTACTTTTTGTATCATATTTTAGACTAAAAACCTAAATCATGCCCCATATTTTTGGGGTATGTTTTTTTTTGATATAAAAATTTAAAAAAATTAAAAAATAATTATTGATATTTGAAATATTTTTTGTATAATTTATATCGTTCAAGAGTAATACTTGATAATAAATTGGGGCGTTAAAAGTTAATGTTTTAACAAGTTACAAGCCAAAGAAAAAAAAGAATATTTAGGAAAGGAAAAAAATCGAAAAGGCAATGCCTTTTCATTCGGTAAACTGCGTTGGGTAAACCAATTATCGAATTACACAATATCGTAAAGTATTATGGCGATAATTGTGTCGTAGATGGAATCAACTTAGACATCTACGAAAATGAGTTTGTAACTCTATTAGGACCTTCTGGATGTGGAAAGACTACCACTCTAAGAATGATTGGAGGATTTGAATATCCTACATCTGGTGAAATTATTGTAAACGGAAAAATTATTAATGATCTTCCTGCTTATGCAAGACCTATTAATACAGTATTTCAACGTTATGCATTATTTCCACATTTAAACGTTTTTGATAACGTAGCCTTCGGTTTAGTAAACAGAGGTAGAAAGTTCTTAATAGATTTCTATGGAGGCATAGAAAAAGTTAAGGCTGATTGTGTTGAAAATAAAATCAGAATGGGTGTAGATGAAGAAAAAGCTACAAAGGTTACTTATTTTGATATTAGACGCACACTAAAGGCAAAAGTTAAGGAGTCTGTTTTAGAAGCTCTAAAAATGGTTAATCTTGAAGGATTTGAACAAAGAAAGATTGATAAAATCTCTGGTGGTCAAATGCAAAGAGTTGCGATTGCACGTGCAATTGTATTAAAACCAAAAATCTTATTATTAGACGAGCCTTTATCTGCACTAGACCTTAAGTTAAGACAAAACATGCAATATGAACTTAAGGAAATGCAAAGAAATTTAGGTATTACGTTCATTTTCGTAACTCATGACCAAGAAGAAGCAATGGTAATGAGTGATAGAATTGTCGTTATGAAGGATGGTATCATCCAACAACTTGGATCTCCAAGAGATATTTATAACGAACCAGTTAATAGATATGTTGCCAACTTTATTGGTGAATCAAATATCATTTCTGGTATTTATTTAAGACAAAATGTAGTTAAATTCTTAGGTACTGAATGGGATGTATTAGGTTATGAATTCGACGAGGGTGAGGATGTCGATGTAGTAATTCGTCCTGAAGACTGGGATGTTGTTCCTCTTGATCAAGCTAAGGTATCAGGTAGAGTTATATCATCTATATTTAAGGGTGTTCACTTTGAGTTAATTGTTGACATTGAAGGTGTTGAATATGTTGTTCATACATATGAAGATGTTAAGACTGACGATATCGTTGGTTTAAAGATTGACCCATATGAAATCTGCTTAATGAAGATTGATGGTTCTCCTAAGAAGCTTGTTGAAGTAGAACAAAAGGAAGATAAATCAAAAGCAAAGAAGAATGACGCTAATAGTCCACTTGAAAATACAGCAAGAGGCTTTATCGTAGAGGAATAGTATATGCAAAAGGCAGAAAAGAGGGTAATACCTTCACATCAAGTGTCTCACCACCTTGATAGAATGGCTATTCCATATTTAGCATTCTTAACAATATTTGCAGTTTTACCTGCACTTGTAATGCTATTCTTAGTTTTCGTTGATACAGAAGGTATCAGATTCGAAAATATGGTAGCAACAATTACTAACTTTGAAGTATTAACAGAAAGAAGTACAATTATTGCATTCTTTAATTCATTAAAATATTCAGTAATCACAACAATTATCTGTATATTCTTTGGATATGTAATTGCATATGCACTTCATAAATCTAAATTCAAAAATAAATATTTAATATTATTAATATTAGTTTTACCAATGTGGACTAATTTCTTATTAAGAATTAATGCACTTGCTGGTATCTTTGAGCCAAATAATATCATAACTTCAATCTTCGGTATTGAAAAAGGCTTAGATATTATTGGTAAAGCTCCAGATCTAGCTATTTTCTTAGGTATGGTATTTACATATTTACCATTCATGGTAATGCCTATTTATACATCACTTGAGAAGATTGATCCACTTTTACAAGAAGCTGCACTTGATTTAGGTGTTACTAATTTCAAGAAGTTCTGGAAGGTTACAGTTCCTATGACTGCATCTGGAATTGTTTCTGGTTCAATGATGGTATTATTACCATGTTTATCAGGATTCGCAATTCCAAAGATTTTAGGTCATGGTAATGTATTATTAATTGGTAATGTTATTGAACAAAGCTTCATGTCAATGAACTATACTCAAGGTTCAGTTCTAGCATTAGTATTATTAATAATTATCCTTGTATCAATCATTATTGTTACAAAGACAAATAAAGATGGGGAGGGATTAATATAATGGAAGAATTAATTAATCAAAATCCTCAAGGCTATAATCCATCAAACTACGAGCGTGCAACACTTGAAGAATATGGATATAAGCCACATAAAGCATTAAATATGACTTGGAAGATTGTTGAAAAGGTATTAATTGTTTTCACAGTATTCATGTTATATTTCGCAGTAATTATTATTGCAATTCAATCATTCAATTCAAGCGATTCAACTACTGAATTTGCTGGATTCACATTTGATAATTATATTAATATGTTTGGTAAAAAATCTTTAAATGACGCCATTTGGAATACATTTAAGACATCAATATTCGCAACATTAATCGCAACTGTTGCAGGTACACTTGTTGGTATTGGTGCTTATTTCCTACCTCCAAAGTGGAAGGCAAGATTAACTTTATTAAACAATATTCCACTTTTAAATGCTGATATTGTAACCGGTGTATCTTTAATGTTAATATTCTCATTATTCTTACCATTAAATAATGAAATATTCGGTTTCTTTACAATATTAATCGCACATATCTATTTCATCTTACCTTATATAGTACTTTCTGTACTTCCTAAGATGAAAGAAATAGACCCTAATATGCTTGATGCATCACTTGACTTAGGTGTAAAGCCAATGAAGTCATTAAGAAAGGTTATTATCCCTGCAATTAAGGGTGGTATCTTCTCAGGTATGATTTTAGCATTCACTATTTCATTTGAGGATTTCGTTGTTGGTTATTTCACAACTGGTAATGGTTATAATACATTATCAATTTGGATTTACTCATCAATTGGTAGAAAGAGTCTATTCCCAGGTGTTTATGCATTCTCAACTTTACTTACAGTTGTAATGATTGTACTTATTGTTGCATATAACCTATTAAAGAACTATATTTCTAAGAAGGCTGGTAAAAAGTATGAAAAGAAAGCTAATTAGTTTATTATTTATATTTTTATCAGTATTCACACTAGCTTCATGCTCAAATAAGGATGTATTATTATTCCTAAATTGGGGTGAATATGTTGATGAAGAATTACTTGATGCCTTTGAAGATAAGTACAACTGTATTGTTGTAATGGATTTAAGTGAAACTAATGAAATTTTCTACTCAAAGGTTAGAGGTGGAACTACTATATATGACGTTGTTTGTCCAAGTGATTATATGGTAGAAAAGATGTATGAAAATGATATGCTTGAAAAGCTTGATTTCACTAAGCTTGATACATTCGTTAAAAAATACGCTCAATCTGAAGGCGTAGATACAGATAATGATGAAGCATATAATACATTCGTTGATGGAATTACAAGCCAAGATGTAATCAATTATTATAAGAATAATGAATTAAGACTAGGTGTTCAAAACATTTATAATCAAATGAATGATGCTTTAGTTGAAAAGCTTGGTGACAAATATAACCCAACTACAGATAATATTTCAAATTATTTCGTTCCATATTTATGGGGTACTTGGGGTATCTGCTATACAACAAGAAATGCTGAACTTGTTAATGTTGTAAAGAATACAGCAAATCCTTGGAATTTATTATGTAACAAATCAATTTTACCTGCAAATACTAAGGTTGCAATGTATGATTCTGCAATGCATGCATACTTTGCATTATGTAAGTATTTAGGATATGATACACATTCTGAGCTTCCAAAGAGTGATCTTGATAATATCATTAAGGCAATTAAGGATATGGGATACACTTCTTGGGGTACAGACCAAATTAAGAAGAATATCGTATCTGAAAACCTAGATTTAGGCTTCATGTGGACAGGAGATTTCTTATATTATTATGCTGAACAAGCAGTAGAAAGAATTACAACTGCTCTAGAGGAAGAAGAAATTGAAGAGTCAGAAATTGCACAAATGCTTGATGGCTTAATCAATAATGAATCTCAAAGCTATACATCTATAGCAGGAAAAGAATATAAAATCGGATTTGATTTAGTTATTCCTGATGATACAATCGCATTCTGTGATAACCTAGTTATGACAAAGGAAGCTAAGCATAAGGATTTAGCTTACAAGTTCATCGATTTTATGAATTCAAATGGTGTATTAATTGATGAAGAGGATCCTGAAACTGAAGTAACTCCACAATTTTCAAATACATATTATGTTGACTATGATGCGCCAACTAATGCTGTATATGATGAGTTAGTTGCTTTAAAGGATACTGATTTAGATGAAAAATTAGCTCAAATCGAAGCTGGAGAAGATATCGTACTTGAGGATGTTATTTATGATATCGCAATTGGTTATGCATTTGATAAATATTATCCAAAGGATACAACTAAGGGTAAGATTCTAGCAAACTTCGATAGAAAGTATATTAATACAATTAATAAGACTTTAAATAACGCTAAGGTAT
>JAEEGL017076493.1_pt1 | contig 10611 bp, 5 predicted proteins | sample 9134231 | NCBI WGS metagenome assembly JAEEGL01 (sample SAMN16246548, study PRJNA631951) | gut metagenome | biome: gut microbiome; feature: rumen; material: fiber-attached | host: Bos | place: Iran: Karaj | collected 2018-10 | reverse complement strand
GACACTATGCTTATCTACGACCACGGACCACTCTCTGTCGGTGGAATCAGTTTCGTTCCCATCACAGAGGAACCGCTCAATATTGTGAAGACCATTAGGCTTCCAGCAAACGCTCCGCACGGTAAGGCAAAGGTGCGCTTTCTCGTTTCCGTCATTGGCAACGCTCAAGTCAGCGGCTCGATGATTCATGCCGATAGGACTTATTATTTCAGCAATGAGAATATCGTCATTGATAGATTCATGAAATGGATTGAACTTGAAGTTCCAGAAGTCATGAACGATGACGAAAGCAATGCATATTTCGACTGGCGTTTCAATCCCTCAAAGGACTTCGCCGTCGGTGTCGATAGGTTGCGTAACTATCGGAGAACAAAGTATATCCGTGCCAATGGTGACAGACTCAACTTCGCCCCCGAAGGCGCAATGGAAATCCAGTGGTTTCGCGCTGAATAGTCATCGCTGATGACGCGGATAATCTGCTGAGATTCTAAAATATGCGTAGTTTCTTGATATTTTTGCTGCTGTCCTTCAGCACATTTGCCTCATTTGAACTGTTTGAGAACCATCCTGTCCAGGGCATCCTGCGTGAAGGGGCGGAGCTGAAAGCGCAAGGCGGACAGGACGGAAGCGGCACACTGAGGCTCAACGGCATGGCAAAGGCCGCCCAATACGCCTATTCCTATCGTTGGGAAAAGGTGGAGGCTGGACGGCAATATGGCATCAGTTTCGCAACTCTGGTTGCCGATGATTTCCAGGGGTCGGCTATGCTCGTGGTCAACTTTGCCGATGACAATTGGAAATTCGATGCGGGCAGAGTCATGCACAAGTCAATGAACTGCAGTAAGGGACGCTGGATACACCAGCAGTTCATTTTCACCGTGCCCGAAGGCGTCACCAAATGCGAGGCGACAGTGCGTTTGGATAAGGTGCCTAAGGAAAGCTATATGCTTTTGGACAATATGCGCGTCGCCGATGTCACCAACGACAAGGGCTTTTTTAAGGCCAGATTTCTGGACACCATCTTCGACAACTGGACTTTCCTTGGACAGCAGCATTTCGAGAACTATTCCCTGGGGCCTGGCGCTGCTGTCGTGCTGGATTGGAAGCAGGCCAAGGCAGGAGAGGCATTCCTAGAGATACACGGTGACGCCAGCAAGATGCAATATCCACTGATCATATACAATCTTTCCGTGGAGCCTGAAAGAAACTACCGCTTCTCCTGCTGGTACAACGCAAGCAGGCATTTTGATGCCGGCATCAAGCTGTTCATGTTTGAATGCATGGACGCAAACCGCAAGCACATCGACCAGCCACGGGTGGCGGTATGTCACACCAAGGGCGAATGGAAAGAGCTTGTGTATGACTTCAAAACACCTGCTGGAACAGAATTGCTGGACATTATGTTCAATATGCGACATTTCCCGAAGGAGGCTGTAATTCGATTTGACCAACTGAAATTCGAAGAGGGCACTGTGGGACCAGATCTACGGCAGAGCTTCACTCCAGCCGAAAAGACTATGCGCCTGTCTTGCCCCGTCCTTGGCGACTTGGGAGAAATCAACGCCGTGAAAAATGTCTATGAAATCAGCAGAATGGACAACACTTTATTCCGTACGCTTGAAAGCAGGGCTAATGAGGAACTAATAGTCAAATTGGACGATTATCCCGACGGTGAATATATGCTCCACGCAAGAGTCCAACTTTCCAATGGTAAGGAAATGCAAGCGGAGGTACGCCACTTCGGCGTTTACAAAGACCCTTACTGGAAGAACGAACTGGGCATGCTCAAAAATGGCGATGAGGCGCCTAAACTCTGGAAGAATCTCTCAAGAAAGGAAAATGTAATCACCGCCTGGAACGGCGAGTTTGTTTTCGGCAAGGCACTGGAGCTGCAGCAAATCAGCGAGCATGGCGGAACAAGGCTGCTAAAGCGAGGTTTGGCCGTGATGGTCTCGGGAGAGCCATTGGCCGCAACTGGCGACGTCACTTGGACGGATGGACACGCGCGCACCATGGGAACCGTGCCAGTTGCCTCCAAAGGCTTGAAGGGCATCCTCAAAATGACAATGGACTACATGGGATTCGTGCGCTATGAACTGCTAATTCAGAAAGTTGAAGCCAATATTGACAATATAAGCGTGGATTATGCAGTCAATGACGTTGAATTTGTGCATCGTTCAGATGGCTCCTGGAGCGATATGGGCGCATTTGACCTGAAAGCCAATATGCACTGGGAAACAAATAAGCGCTTCCATGAAATGATGATGGGTAATGTGGACAGGGGAATCGCTTGGTACTCGCCAAAGTACCATCCCGCGATAAGCACGTTTGACAACATTGTCACAACCGCCGACGTGAATGGCGATTTCCGTGTACGCCTGGTCAATGCGCCCCTGCAGGCTGGAAAGTTTTCCAGCGTGGAATTCGCGGTGATGCCCTGGCCATTCCGCCCGTCGGCGGACAACTGGAAGCACCTGCGCTTCCGTGCTTTCGATTTCAGCAACTTCAATATGCTGAGCAATATGAAGCCCGTGAAATACGCGGGCATGCCAGCCAGCAGAAATGACGAGATGACAATGGAATACGCCAAAAAGCCAGGCTGGACACTATACCAGATTCCGTTCTACATTACAGACACAATGCCAGAATACCGCTACTTTGAAAATGAATGGCAGGGCTTCCCCGCCAGATACTACCTCCTCTCGAAGAACTTTGGCAAGGGCGCAAAAATGCGCAAATGCGACATGAGAAACCGCCTCTGGCAGGATATGTATTGTTATATGTGCAACGAGTTTCTGCAGAAATTCCCTTGGTTTGGATTCTATTATGACTGCTATGGCGCGGACCTGCTGAACATGAATGGTGAGCAATTCCACCCGTCATTCGAGACAAGGCTGTTCCACGAAAGAATATACCTTACCACTAACACAGCAAGGCCTGGATTCTTCACATTTACTCACGCGGGCGCACAGCAGGCATGTACCTCAGCGGGCTTCACCGACGTCACGCTCATGGGCGAACAATACCGCGCACTCTGCATGGTTCACACATACTATCTGGATTTCCTGACGCTGGATCAGTTCCGCTACGAAAATGCAGTCCGCATCGGACCCGACAGAATGTTCCTCCCGCAATACCGCCAGCCAGACAAAATTGCCTCGCCAGAAATCGCGACGCATACAGTGGGTTTGGCTTATCTCCACAATTGCATGCTCTTCCCAAGCTTCATTAATGCGGATGTGATCAAACGCTCCCTTCGCTGGCTTTATTCCTTCGGTTTGGAGGATGCGCAATTCTTCCCATACTGGAAAAACAGCCCGCACGGCTCGACAACTGGAGACAAAAACGTTCCCATCAGTTATTGGAAAACTCCCAAGGGCTTCTTCGCAACCGTGCTTAACTCCACCAAAGAAGCAAAAAGCGTCAAGGTCACGCTTCCCGAAAACACACCGAACATTACTCTCCTCAACCCCTTGGACGGCAGTGAAACACCTTTCGCCAATGGCTCCGAACTGACACTCCCTCCACGCATGGCTGTGTTTCTCAGAGGACTCCAGTAGCCTAAATATGGCACTTGGCAAACAATAAGCAGTGTTGGCATAACCAAAAAGCATTTCTGAGTTATGATTAAGCCGTCATAACTAGAAAAGCAGCGTTTTATAGTTATAAGACAAAAGGTTTGTGTTCAGATTGGGGCCGCAATTTAGACACGATTCAGGCATACCCTTTTTAACAGTTTGAGCCCCCTAATAAAACTGCAATACTCTCAAACTCCTTCCCCGCACGGCAAGGCAAAAGTGCGCTTTCTTGTCTATATCACGGGAAACGCCCAAATCAGCGGCTCCATGATTCACGCCGACAAGACATACTATTTCAGCAATGAGAATATCGTCACTAATAGATTCATGAAGTGGATTGAACTCGAAGTTCCTGAAATCATGAACGACGACGAAAGCAACGCATATTTCGACTGGCGTTTCCACCCCTCCAAGGACTTCGGAAATACTTCGGTAGTATTATTTATGCATGTCATCAAAGGCCTTAGATGACAGGAAAATAGTCGGTGACGTATGCAGAGCATATTGCCTCAAGGAGAATGACATTTCCTGACTGTGGATTCTTCTTCTAGAAGGCATGAAAAATCCAATCGCTTTTTAGAATTATACGTTATAAATTCTGCAGAAAACAGAAAATAAACAAAAAAGGTCGGCTTTATCAACCGACCTTACAGGTGTATCACCTACGGCATATAGCCTTGTTGTGATAAGATGTGCTATATTATATACCAATAATCAATTCTTGTCAAATTTGAAAACTAAAATAAACGGAGTAAAAATGAAAAGTCGTCTTGGAATTGATCTAGGAACAAATTCTTTAGGTTGGGCTGTTCTGGAAGATGATAAAATCAAGAACTGTGGTGTTCTAATCTTTGAACAAGGCATTCCTATCGCAAAAGGCGAGGAAGCATCTAAGTCTCCTGCCGCTGAACGTAGGGCATTTCGCGCTGCCAGAAGATTGAAATATAGGCGGCGTCTCAGAAAGTACCATGTTTTGAAGTTGCTTATTGAAAACAACATGTGTCCCCTTGAACTCCATGAACTAAAAAACTGGATTTCCCATGGGGTTTTCCCACTGGACAACAAACAGTTCATAGCTTGGCTTGACAGCACGCGGGAAAACAATCCTTATTATTTTAGGGCAAAGGCGGCGACGGAAAAAGTTACTCCTTTTGAATTGGGACGGGCACTATTTCATATAGCCATTCGGAGAGGATTCAAAAGTTCTCGGAAAGACCAAAGTGCGGACGAAAAGACAACTAGTGAACTGAAGGCTAAAATAGACGGTCTAAAGAATAAACTCGACGCCTCAAAGCAGACGTTAGGTCAATTTCTATATGAAGAATACAAGAAAGGAAGCAGATTGAGAAATGAAATCAGATGTGGTCGGATAGCACATTACATCCCTGAATTCAAACGCATTTGTGATGTGCAGGGACTTGACCCTGAGTTAATTAACAAATTTCAAACAGCATTATTTATGCAACGTCCGCTTAGGTCACAAAAGCACCTTGCGGGCAAGTGTCCTCTTGAGAAGAATAGCACTCGTTGCCTGGTAGGACATCCTTTGTTTGAGCGTTATCGGCAACTATCCTTCATCAACACCATTAAAGTTACGGAGGAGGGCTTTTCCGATTCTCGTTTTCTGAATGAACAGGAGCGCTTGGCTCTTGGAAGTCAATTCATGTATAAAGCACCGACTTTCAAGTTTGAACGGCTCAAGAAATATCTTACAAAAAAGTTTTTCAATGAACAGAATGTTGAGTTCAACTATCGTGACGATCATACTGTTGGGTCATCAACATTGACTTATCAACTTCAGCAACTTCTACAATGCGAAGACCTTTTTTCATGGCGTCATGCATATACCGACCGAAGGGGCGGAGAAAAGATTATGGACTTGCAGACGCTCTTTGACGGCATCAAATACTTCACTGAAGACTATGATGAAGATGATGATGACAAAGCATTCAAGAAATTCGCTTGTGAGCGAGTTGGCCTGTCTGAAACGGCTGCTAGTGAGTTAATAAAAATAAAAGTTCCTAAAGGCTATGCACGATATAGTCTCAAGGCGATTCGGAAGATTATCCCTTTCTTGAAAGAGGGCTTTATTGAACGCCATGCAGTCTATCTTGCTAAATTGCCAGATCTATTTGGTGAAGAGCGGTTCGCCGCAAACAAGACGGATATTCTTGCAGATTTCAGACTTTGTGTAAAGGACTATGAATGGGAAAAGAAGAACCTTACTGAACGCGAGCAGAAACAATGCTTGTCTTTGTCTGAGCGCTTCGAACTGGTGCTGGAGGAAAAGTGGAAACTCTCTCCTGCTGATATTGCTCTTCTTTATGCATTCCAAGAGCCCTCTAACTACATGGACTGCTCTAAAGACGGACGTTTGCCTCGTGTGGAACTAGGGATGATATACAACCCAATGGTTCACCGTTCTTTGACTGTTCTCCGTCATCTGGTAAACTCTTTGCGAGCAGATGACCAGATTGGTAGTGACACCGAAATACACATTGAACTTGCTCGAGATGTTAACGACAAAAATAGTCGTATGGCCTATTATGAATACCAGAAGCAGAATGAAGAGAAACGAAAAAAGGCCATAGATGCTTTCAGTGAGCATAACATTATACCCTCCGAAGAACAAATTCTTCGTTGGCGTCTGTGGAAAGAGCAAAATTGCAAGTGCCTCTATACAGGAAGGAACATTGAAGATACTGAGATATTCTGTCCTTTGGAACACACAACCGTCGATATAGAACACACCATCCCTCGTTCTCTCGGCGGCGATAACAGCATGGAGAATCTGACTCTCTGCGATTCACGATATAATCGAAACATCAAAATAGGCAAACTACCGATAGAATGTCCAAACTATCAGGAGGCCTCTGGTAAATATGACAAATCAATTATAGATAATCTGAAGTTGACAGGATTCTATAAGATTTTGGAAAAAGCTGAAAAGAATTATGATGATTTATGCAATAATGCCAAATCCGCATCTTTCGCCAATAGAGAGGTCGCCCGACAACGCATGCTTTTACAGCGATTCGAATTAAAATATTGGAGAAACAAGATTAAGTCTTTTGAAATCAATCGAGATAATCTTGGTGATTTCAGTCGGCGCCAACTGGCGGCAACAGGAGTCATGTCACGACACGCTTTGCAATTCCTGAAATCGGTTTATAGCAAAGTATATGCCAACAGTGGAAGTGTTACCGCCTTTGCACGTCAGTCTTGGGGACTTCAGAAACAGTACGAGAGTAAAGATCGTACCGATCATCTGCACCACGTCCTCGACGCCATTGTCATAGCCGCTCTTAACAAAAGCACTCTTCAATTAATATGCAATGCATTCCATAATAATGACCAATGTAAGTACAATGCGGCTTTGAAAATCAGTTATCCATGGGATAACTTCCCCGAAGATGTTAATAAAGCAGTGGAGTCTATTATGGTCAATCATCTCATTAGGCATAATGAGATGAAACAGACAAAAAAGAAAAACGTCCATCTGGCGGCGCCGCTCCAATTATCCGATGGCAGAGTATTGAAGACCGTTTCTGGGGCAGGTGACACTGTGCGCGGGGCTCTCCACGACCTTACTTATTACGGCTGCATCATGGATCAATCTGGCAATCAGCAATTTGTTCTCAGGGTTCCTTTTTCAAGTGATTCATTTAAATCCATGGCCGCTTTCGATGCTATTGTTGACAAAGGTGTACGTGAAGCAGTCAAGGCCCAGATGCAGGAGTTACTTGATGGCGGTCACAATTTCAAAGACGCCATGAGCCACGATTTTCGCATGAGAACCAAGAGCGGTGAATTTGACGGTCCCGTAATAAGGCATGTTAGAGTTTTCAGGAAAGAGAAAAATCTAATCAAGGTGAAAAAACAAACCAATCTTTCTGATAAGGATTATAAGCAGTATTATTATGCAGCCACGGCCAAGGACAGTAATTTCATGGTCGCTCTCTATCGTCCTGATGGAATTGAACCCAACGTCAAGAAGTACAACTACGATATAATATCTCTTTGGAATTGGGCTCGTGATCATCGTCAGCCAAATTATATTCCTCCAAGCCAGAGAACAAATCAAGGTCATTTTGTTGGCATTATCAATCCAGGGGTTTTGGTTCTTTTTTATAAGGACTCGCCAGAAGAACTTAGGACAATGAGTTTGGCAGAACTGCAAAAACGCCTGTACAAGGTAACGGAGTTTTCAAAAGAAGAGGGTAGAATAAGAATATGCATGCGGTGGCACAGGGAAGCTCGTGCCAAAACAGATGCTGAAAAATCAATGAAAAATGATTATGGTTTCGAGACTTCTTCAAAACTGCCCTTTGATGTAACTTATCCTCTCTTGCGATTGTCTCCCAATAATTACCAAAACCATACTCTTTTTGAGGGCATTGATTTTGATTTGACCATTGACGGAAAGATAAAGTTCAAGGAATAGCATTATGCTGAAACGAACTCTGTTTTTCAGTTCGCAGGGCAGGCTTTCAATAAAAAACACTTTGCTCTGTTATGAATCATTTTATAAGGGAGAAGGTCCAGTGGAAAGGACCTTCCCTCTAGAAGATCTGGGAAGCGTGGTGGTTGAATCAACGCAGATCACCTTGACTTCTTACTGTGTCAATGCATTGGCAGAACACAACGTGACTCTTCTTTTCTGCGATGCTTCTCATATGCCATCAGCACAGATGCTGCCATTTTCGGGAAACTCTCTTACTGGTAAAAATACAGCCGCGCAAATTAACTCAACAATTGCCTTGAAAAACAAACTGTGGAAACAGACAGTCAAGGCGAAGATCATAAATCAGGCTGGATGTCTTCAAAACAATGGGATCAAGGATACAAAGTTGCTTTGCATTGCGGAAGAAGTTAAATCAGGAGACCCAGGAAACTGCGAGGCTGTGGCAGCACGACATTACTTCAGACTTTTGGGCATTGAAGAATCTTTTTCACGAGACAGAGATGGAGAGCCACCGAACAACGCTTTGAATTATGGCTATGCCATATTACGGGCAGCCTGCGCAAGAGCAATTGCTGGTTCAGGTTTGCTATGTTGTATTGGAATCCACCATTCAAATCAGTATAATGCCTTTGCATTGGCAGATGACATTATGGAACCGTTTCGACCGTTTTTTGATGATATGGTCTTTTCAGCAAGGAGAATCTTTGCGAATTCCACATTAGAAAAGGAGCAAAAGGCTCGGCTTCTGACAGTATTGGTTCGAGATGTCCTAATATGCGGAGAAAGACGCCCTTTGAGCAACGCCCTCTCATTTACTACTGCATCCCTAGTCCGTTGTTTTTTGAAAGAAGAAAATAACATTCTGTTTCCAGAGTTTCCTTAATGGCTTCAAACTTTCAAGCATTGAGTAGATATAAACCCATGTGGATTTATGTTATGTTTGATTTGCCGACTAATACCAAACAACAGCGCAAGGCAGCATCCGATTTCAGGAAAGAACTGCTTAAGGATGGTTTTTCCATGTTACAGTATTCTGTTTACATACGTAATTGTGCATCTTACGAAAACACCCTCGTACATATTACAAGAATCAAGAACTTGCTTCCAGAAGAAGGCATAGTATCTATTTTGAAAGTCACAGACCGTCAATTTGGTGACACATGCACTTTTGTAGGTCACAAAACCGCTAAAAAGACTTCAACTCTGCAACAATTAGAGTTTTTCTAGGTTTTGATCTCGTAAAACTCTGTTTCCCATAAGTTAGGTATTTAAGGAGATAGGGACAGAACTTCGCTAGGGCGAATCATCAGTGACCACTAGGTAACTCCCTTCTTCAGGGCTCATTAACTAATATTACTTCCATATCATGGGAATATGATATTTCGTTGAGGACTGATTCTGATGATTTTTTGCTTTTTGAGATGAAAATAATAATATATTATTAAATATAATAATCCTACATCTAGAGACCCAAGAATCTCTAGATGCTAAAGCCTTTTTATCATTTAAGTCGCTTTCATTAAAGATGTTATGACATCAATAATGTAGCACACCTTAAAAAAACATCAAATCACAACCTCTTGTGGTTTCTCAAACGTAATTTTTTTAATGTAGCACACCTTAAAAAAACATCAAATCACAACCATAGCCAGCGTTGTCATAGCTGGCTGTGTAATGTAGCACACCTTAAAAAAACATCAAATCACAACAACTGAACATCGTCGGCGCGCAGGACGCGGAATGTAGCACACCTTAAAAAACATCAAATCACAACCGAGTACCGCGTGCAAACATCCGCAGTGGTAATGTAGCACACCTTAAAAAAACATCAAATCACAACAACTGAACATCGTCGGCGCGCAGGACGCGGAATGTAGCACACCTTAAAAAAACATCAAATCACAACTATGCGATGGCGATGCCGTTCGGGGTGGCGAATGTAGCACACCTTAAAAAAACATCAAATCACAACCAGATTATCCGTGGGTTTGCACCGCGCCTTAATGTAGCACACCTTAAAAAAACATCAAATCACAACCCCTTTGGGGGGTGGTCCGCGCACGTCGCAAATGTAGCACACCTTAAAAAAACATCAAATCACAACTGGCTGTACTGCCAAGAGTGGTTGTTGGTCAATGTAGCACACCTTAAAAAAACATCAAATCACAACGCGGGAACTCGCGGAGTATGCCGTAGAACCAATGTAGCACACCTTAAAAAAACATCAAATCACAACACAAGTGGAATATTGGTTCACAGATAAGATAATGTAGCACACCTTAAAAAAACATCAAATCACAACAATCTGCGCCAAATCCTGCGCCTTGACGGTAATGTAGCACACCTTAAAAAAACATCAAATCACAACATGAAATCACGCCTGACAATTGGGCGGAATAATGTAGCACACCTTAAAAAAACATCAAATCACAACAAGAACTGGTTTGCCGTTCTTGAGTTTCAGAATGTAGCACACCTTAAAAAAACATCAAATCACAACTTCAGGCGCAATCACAGCGTTGGCCTGTTCAATGTAGCACACCTTAAAAAAACATCAAATCACAACTG
>JAEEGL016319234.1_pt1 | contig 10611 bp, 5 predicted proteins | sample 9134231 | NCBI WGS metagenome assembly JAEEGL01 (sample SAMN16246548, study PRJNA631951) | gut metagenome | biome: gut microbiome; feature: rumen; material: fiber-attached | host: Bos | place: Iran: Karaj | collected 2018-10 | reverse complement strand
GCGTCAGCTTCGATCCCAATATGCGGGTATACGTCAACGGCAAGCCTCTGAGCGGCGTCCCGGACGCGCGGCTGAACGTCGCAGGACGCAATTTCAGCCTGTCGCTGCCCGGCGGCCTTACGGTAACGCCCGGCAAGCCCGCGCCCGCCAACACGCTGATCGTGCGGATGAAGGACTTTGACCTCACCGCGGAGCAGGGCACCGGCAAGGACTATGTAGAGCTCAACCAGCTGCGCGAGGGCCCGGACGCCTCCAGAGCGATGATGCGCGCCGGCGAGCTCAGTGACACCGACAAATATTACGTAACGGTATCGACCTCCACCGACAAGTACGGCCGCCCGGCTTACAAGTTCGACGCGTGGGAGGAATCCGGCCTGCGGTTGGTCACCCTGCCGATCTGGGCGGACCTGGACATCGACGGCGACCGCCGCCCCGACCTGACGCTTGACTGGACGGTGCAGAAGCGCGTTTACGCCTTCGCCTCCAACATGCCCACGATCGTTGAAACGCCGGACCGCACCGTAAACGTGAAGATCCTGAAGCCGGACGGCAGCGTATATACCACGGTGCGCTACAGTGTGGACAAAGAACGCTTTACCGACGTGCTCAAGCTGCCTGCCGATACGCTGATCCAAAGCGTGACCGCGGACAACATGCCCTGCACGCTGAATATGAACGGCAGCGTTACCCCGCCCGCCGGGGATACCAGCATCAACTGGACCGTGCGCACCGTTGCGGCAAACACCGCGCTGCGCCTGACCGCGGGAGCGGACACCGTATACGCCGAAAGCGACCTGCCCGCGATGCAGTTCTCCGCGGACGGCGTGCACTGGACCTCCTTCGCCGTTACCGGCTTTGAGAAGGATGCGGACCAAGGCATTATGTACCGCCAGTGCCTTACCGGCGAACCGCACTCCACCGCGGTGCGCACCGCGAAAACCGGCTACGGCGTATGGGTTGGCGGCACCGAAGTTACCGAACGCAACACCGACCTGCTGCCGGTGAACGGCTGGAAGTACGAGCCCGCCACCCAGACGCTTACCCTTTACAATCTCGCGCTTATGGACCGCGGCATGTCCGTCGGCAACGCCGTCCGCGCCTCCATATACGCGAAGCACGGCCTTACGATCGTTGTAAGCGGCGATAACAGCATCGACCCGGGCGAATTGCAGACCCGCAGCGCCGGTATCTATGTGGAGGGCGACCTCGTCCTCACCGGCAACGGCACACTGCGCCTGAACCGAGTGGGTACAGGCATCCAGGCGGAGAGCATCACGCTGGATATAGGCAGGCTGCTGGAATTCACCTATACCAACCTTGCGCTTTCCGCAACCGGCAGCGCCGGCAAGATAGAATACGTGAACGGCAACCTCAGCTTTACACCGTACCCGAGGACCTTCACCGGCGGTACCCAGAACTGGGGCCTGTTCATAAACGGACAGACGATATCGTTTGAAAAAGCCTATCACCGCGACCACCGCTTCTTCTATATCAACGATAAGGTTTATGAAAATGAGGAGGGCGAGGCCAAGCTCAACGAGCTCGGCACGGCGCACGGCTTTAAGCTGAACACGACCACCCAGCACTACGGCGCGGCGGACTGGACCGTGCAGAACCGCGATACGTTCGAGGGTATCTCCTGCACCGACGGCGGCACTTACCGCCCGATCTGCACCGTATGCGGCAAGGTGGACCTCGGCGGCCAGCATGTAGCCGAAGCAGGCACGCACGATCTCGTCTCGTACCCCGCCAAGGCGCCCACCTGCTCCGAACCGGGCTGGAAGGCGTATCAGGAGTGCACCCGCTGCCCGTACACCACGTTTGAGGTCCTGCCCGCCAACGGCCACAGCTGGACGGAGCACGACGCCATAGCCCCCACCTGCACTGCGCCCGGCACCCCCGGCTACCGTACCTGCAGCGTGTGCGGCATCTCCACCCTTGCCTCCGATTACGAGGCCAGCGGCTCCGAGAGCGCGTGGGAGCCCAAAGCCCACGATATCGTCCACGTGAAGGGCGCCGCCGCCACGGAAGATACGCCCGGTGTGATCGAGCACTATGAATGTACCACGTGCAAGGCCGTGTTTGCGGACGCCGCGGGCATGAAACCGCTCACGAAGGATGAGACGGTGATCCCCGTTCCCGGGGAAGAAGAGAGCACCGTGTATAAGCTCGGCGACGTGGATAATGACGACAATATCACCGCTGCCGACGCGCGTCTTGCCCTGCGCCGCGCGGTAGACCTTGAATCCTTCGCCCCGGACAGCCCTGAATTCATCGCCTGCGACGTGAATAAGGACGGCAGCGTGACCGCCGGCGACGCAAGAAGCATCCTGCGCGCCGCAGTGGATCTGGAAGACCCAAGCACCTGGTAATCAGCATAATCCCCGAGCAATGCAAATCCCCTGTGCCGAAAGGCATGGGGGATCTCTTTAGTTTGGAGTAAAAATTGGAATTCAGCGCACAGCGCTAAATTCGAGTAGCTAGTAGCTAGTTCCTAGTTGTTAGTTGAAAATTCTTAAAACCAGCTACCAGCAACTAACAAATAGCTACTCGCGCCAACGGCGCGTTAAACTGAAATCTGCATCACGCTTTATTGCAAAAACAATTCAGATACGCTATAATACGTATGAAAGATAAGTAAAGCGCAACGAACGGAGGGGTGCAGGGTGAAAACGAAAAAGCGGCCGGACGCGGCGTGGTTCTACGCTGCGGGCATACTGCTCGTGCTGCTGTTCCGGCTGACGGCCCACAAAACCACAGTGCCCTTTCTGAGCTCGGTTTTCTTCGGACTGGAGCTGACGTTCAACGTAAGCATGCTGCTGGTGTGGCTGGTTTCCGTCCGGCGGCGGCTTCTCCCCTCCCCGGCGCGTTCGTGCATCGTCGCGGCAGCGATACTGTTTTTGTTTTTCCTTGTGATGAGCACGGTGAACTACCGCATCGTGGATCAGAACGACCTTGCCGCAAAACGGTTCTGCTGGTATCTTTATTACGTAACGCTTTTGTTTGCGCCGACGCTGTTTCTGATTACCTGCCTCACCATCGCACACAGAAAACGGGCAATGCGCTGGGGGGCGGCATGTCTGACCGTTTCGGGTATTCTTCTCGCGTTTGTTCTCACGAACGACCTGCATTACCTTGTGTTCGTACCGGACGACCCCGCGCATTTCTATACCGGCTATGGCTACAGTTACGGACCGGTGTATTATCTCGGCGCTGCCTTTGTAGCGTTGGAAGCGCTGTCCGGTACGGTCCGGCTGGCCGTGCTTTTCCGAAAACGCGCCCAGCTTTTTCTTGTGCTGCTGCCTCTGCTTCTTATGCCGTTTTATCTGCCGCTGTCACGGTATCTTCACGTCGCTACCGGCGTCATGTTCCTGCTGATGCCGCAATACTGCATTTTCTGCATCACCTGCTTTTTTGAATTCTGTATCCGTTTCCGGCTGATCCCGCACAACCAGAATTACGCTGTATTTTTTAAGAATATGCGCTACCCCGCCGTGATCACGGACGTTGATCTGCAGCCCGTATACCGCACCGCTTCCGCTGTGGACGCCTCCGCTGCGCAGCTTCGGCAGGCGCTGGTTTCTCCCGTTTACGTTACCGAAGACCTACGGCTTTCCGGCAAGCCGCTGAAGGCCGGCAGCGTGTTCTATACCGAAGACGTAAGCGAACTCAACCGCATGAACGAGCGTCTTTCGGACGCGAACGAGCTGCTCGAAACGGAGCATACCCTGATCAAAGCGGAAAACGATCTGCGCGAGCAGAAGGCGCAAACTCAAAGCCGCAGCAGGATCTATGCCGAGATTTCCAAAAAGACCTACGGCCGTCAAAAAACGGTATCGGAGCTTTTGAGAAACACCTCCCCGGACGCGCCGGACTTCGACCGGGTTCTGGCGCGGGTGAGCCTTCTCAACGCCTGGATCAAGCGCAGCGCGAACCTGCTGCTGGTGAACGAGGGCGCCGATGAGATCGATGCGCGCGAGCTCACGCTTGCCATGGAGGAATCCGCACGGTATCTTGTTTATCTCGGCGTGCGGATGGACGTGTCCGGCGACGCCGCAGGTAAAATAAACAGAGAGACGGCATTTGACGTGTATGAAACCTTTGAAACGGTTGTTGAAGCGCTTACGCCCGGTATGAAACGTATTCTTGCCGCGTTTACAGACGAAGGACTGCGCCTTGTAACGGACGCCGCGCCGCCCGAAGAAATGCCCGATACCCCTTTGCCGGCAGAAGTACGGCAGAACGAAGGCCTTACCTATTTTCATATACCCTTTTACGAAAGGGGGGCCGATCAGTGAGCTTATTTGCGGACGTCGTTTTTACCCCGGTGGGTTATATACTGCGCATCGCGATGCTGCTGCTACTGGTACTGCAGGCGTACGTTTGCATTCTGGCTTTTCTGCGGCCGCGGCGGCCCGTATACCGTGCGGGAACCGCTCTGCATACAGTATGCATTGCAGCCGCAATCGTGCTGCTGACGGACAGGACCTACTTTCCTCCGCATCTGCCCGAGCGCGTTGCGTTCCCTGCGCCGGTGGAGCTGCTGTATTCTCTGCCGTGGCTGTGCTTTGCCGTAACGGAACTGTGCTCCGCCGCGGCGATCGCGCTTTGCCTGCTGAGCGACGTGCGCTTCACCAAAAGCCGCCCCTCTTCCGATTCGGTAAAGGAAGCGCTGGACGATCTGCCCGTGGGGGTATGCTTTATCGCGGCAAACGGCACCGTATCGCTGGCAAACCTGCAGATGAACACATGGTGCCAGAAGCTGACGAATCAGCCGCTCTCGGACGGGAACCGCTTTCTCGGGGCAATAGAATCCGCCGGTGAACGCAGCAACGATCAGATCATTCTGCAGCTCGGCGAAGACTGCGTATTGCTGTTTGCCGACGCTGAGATCGAAGTGGACGGCAGCCGTTACCGCCAGCTCACAGCCGCGGATATCACCGAGCAGTTCCACGTAACGGCGTATCTGGAGCGGCAGAACAAAAAGCTCAGGGACATCAGCGTGCGAATGAAGGCCTACAGCGTTGAACTGACCGACCTTGTTATGCGGCGCGAAAGCCTTGCCGCACGCGTAATGGTACACGACACGCTCGGGCACGTATTGCTGCGTTCAAAGCACTGGTTCGAGCATCCCGAAAGCGACGACGCCGCAGCATTGTACGCACTGCTGTGTAAAGCCGACGAATATATGCTCGGAGCGGCGAACGCAGGCAGCGAACCCGCCGAAGATCCGCTTGCCAACGCGCTGCAGGTGGCAAAAGGCGTCGGTATCAACGTAACGGTCACGGGAGACCCCCCGCAGGATTCGTCTTTGCGCAGGCTTCTCGGGCAGGCGGTGCGCGAATGCGCGATGAACGCCGTAAAACACGCGGACGGCGATAAGATGCTCGTTGCGGTGAAGGAAAACCTTGCCGATTATACCGTCCGGATCGAAACGAACGGCGCCCCCGCGGCGGAGGAGATCACGCTCTCCGGCGGGTTGAGATCGCTGAAGGACGCCGTTGAAACGCTCGGCGGCAGTATGACGGTTACGCCGACGCCGGTGTTTACGGTGGAGATGAGATTGCTGCAATAAACTGAAATTTGCACGGTTCCCGCTTCAATCCCGTCCAAAGTGATGGTGAAATTTCATTTTAATTCGCCTATAATAATATAAAGATATTATGGGCGCGTATATTTTTACTGCGCTCTCAGGAGCGCTTTTTTGCTTTCGGTACAAAAAAGGAGCGTTTAAGTCTTATGAGTGATCCGGTTCGCGTTCTTGTGGTGGACGATCTGCGTATTTCCCGCAGCTTTTTTGAAATGTACGTGCGTTCCTGCGCGCGGTACGTTCTGGTCGGGCTGCTCGAAGCCGCGGAAGATGCGGAGCTGTTCTGCGAACAGAATCCGGTGGATCTGATATTGATGGACGTGATGATGCGCACGGGCACAGACGGGCTGACCGCCGCCGCGCGGATCAAGGCGCGCTTTCCGGAGATCAAGATCATCGTATGCACCTCCGCCGCCGAGGCCTCGTGGGAAGAAAAAGCGCGGCAGGCCGGTATCGAGAGCTTCTGGTACAAGGAGTACAGCGCCGAACCGCTGCTGGAAGTGATGAACCGCACCGTAGCGGGAGAACGCGTTTATCCCTCCGCCTCCCCGGATCTTCCCTTCGGCGCAACCACACGCGCAAACCTGACGGACCGTGAGCTGGACGTGCTCAGGGAGCTGACCTCAGGCTATACGAACGAAGAGATCGCAAAACGCCTGCACATCACCGTGAACACGGTGCGTTACCACATTCAGAACATGCTCAACAAAACCGGCTTTGAAAACCGGCTCGATCTCGCGATCAACGCGAAAGCCCTGTGGCTGGTGGTGAGCGATCAGGATCTCGCCGCCCGGCAGCAAAACGGCGTGTAATCGGTGTTGTGTGTTGTGTATTCTGTGTTGTGAAAGCCCGCTATGCCACGAACCTTGGCCACTAGCCACTGGCCACTGGCCACTGACCACTGAAAAAGGTAAATACAGCGTTTCCGCTGATTATTTATTGATAAAAAAGAAAGGATGTCAGTATGAAAAAACTTCTTTCCATTTTCCTCGCGGCGGTACTGATGTGCTCCGCGCTCACGCTTCTGGGCCCATCCCTGCAGGCGTTTGCAGATTGGTCTGCCGTGGAGATCTTTACCTATGACGCAGACGGCAACATGTCGCAGGTCGATTTCGACCATATGCCATCCAACATCAGCGTCTTCTACGACAACAACCTGTTCATCGGCGGCAGGCGCTTTGTGGAGGTGTCGCTGGAGAATTCCGACGATATCCACGCTTACTATTTTAAGTGCAACGCCGGTTTCCTGCGCGTGATCATCAAGGATACCGTGCAGCTCTACGCGAAAAAGATGACGCAGGAGGGCGAAACCTTCTACGCATGCCTTGCCTCTAACAAAGAAATGCATATCATCGGCGGTATGTGGGAAGGGTATGAGACCCATTCGAAACTTGTTGTTACCATCGGAACCGCCGGATTGCCCGACAAAAGCCTCGAAGCGCCGGTCACGCTGCTTTCCGCGAATAAGGACATCGTCTATCTGGAAGGCGAAAACAGACGGTTCGCGATCACGCTGGAGGTCAACATATTGCTGCAGCTTCTTGAGCACACAAACGGCAACACGGTATCAGTTGCCCGCGGCAAGCTTTATACCGGCGGTCCCAACGAGGTCACAATCGACTACGAAGCCCGTACGGCCGTGCAGATCAACAGCAATACTGAGATCTCTCTGTCCGACAGAACGTATCTTTATATCGATTTCTACGGTTCTGACGGCACACAGGACTCCACTTCCTTCAAAAAGGTGGTTTATTGGAGCGATTTCGCCGGCGGCGTGTGGACGAAGCTGAATCGCGGCGGCGGCTTCGAGGTAGAATCGTACATAGAGCATTACTGGTCCTCCGTTGCAAGAAACGGCGATACGGCCTACGCTGCCGTGATCGCCAAGACGCTTCATTACGAAACCGGCGACGAGCATAATATTTCCGCCGCGGCGATCAAAAAAGCGATGGACGAAAAAATCAGATACCGGCTCGGCGAAATGCTGCCCGGCTTTATTAACGGCGACGGCTTCGTGCTGCAGATCAACTGGAAAACGCTGATCGATTCCACCAATCTCACCGGCACCAAGATCGAGGGCGGCAAGGCGTATCTTGCCACCGTCAACGTCGTCCCCAGAAAATCATACTGCTACTTGAACCTTACCGATTCCGTCGGTCAGGGCACGTATGCCGAGGTAAAACCGGAGTCGGCGCTGAACGCCTCCAACCTTCCCGCATCGGAAGCGTCCCGCTACGATACGATCGCCGTTCTGTATCCCTCCATCAATGCAGACAAAGCGCCGTATTTCACGCAGGATCCGGTGGATCAGGACTGGACCAAAACACAGTACGGTTACTACCCGGCAACAATGAGATTCTCCGTTAAAGCCAAGAACGACGAGACGGCCGTTTACCAGTGGTATGCCGGCGGCACGAAGCTCGAAAACGGCGACGTTTTCTCCGGCGTGAACACAAACGTACTGGTGATAAAGGATATTCCCGCGGCTCGCGAAGCCTATGGATACTCTTATTACTGCGAGCTTTCCTCTCCTATTTACGATACGGTGAGATCCGCAACCGCGAAGATGAATACGTATTATCAGTTGGACGAGGTAATGGTTTCCAAGCTGGATAAACCTGTGGAAGGCGCGAAGCCTGATAAAAAATATCAAACAAACTATACTCCGGCGTACGTCCCGCAGACCGAAGAAACAATCGTTTACTCCAACGCCGTAACCGGAGACGTATATCCCGACGATTACACCTTCAAGCGCGGCGATAAGGTAAAGATCACCATTACGATCAAGATTCTGACCGAAGTATACGTCTTTTTGAACCCCACCTTCAAAGCAAACTGGGAAGAAGGCGGCCAGTCCTGGCTGGCGGACACGCCCGATAAAAAGACCGCGGTCTTCTCCTTCAACGCCACGGTGTCCGCCACGCCCGGCGAAATCGACTTTGTCAATCTTGCTCTGGAAAAACCCGTGATCGGTGAAAAGCTGCCCTACAATATCGAAACGCCGGAAAACGCGGATTATCTCGTGTATGACGTATATCCGACGCCTTATTACGACGGTATCGCGCTCGCGGGCAAGGAATACACCTACAAATTCAAGCTGATGGCAAACTCCGGCCACTATTTCGCTGAGGACGCAAGGATCCGCCTGAACGGGACGCTGCTCACGCCGAAGTTCAACGAGGACCGTACGATTGCGGAGCTCGAGTATGTTTTCCCGGCGCAGAACGCCGCAATCGGCACGGTGGAGCTTACCATCGTACCTCCGCAGTACGGCGAGGTGTTTGACAACACCAAATACTCGGTCGAGCCCGACGGACCCGATAAGGCAAACTTCCGTGCCGTCGGCGGCAGCTGGGATATTATGACAGACGCTGACAAAATTGTGCTTGACGGATATACCCGTGGGCTCACCCAACCGATCGTTGCCAACGAGGGCTATTACTTCACGCCTTCAACCTCCATTATCATCCACTATCTGGATGGTAAGGGCAAAACAGCGCACCGCATGCTGAACAATGATCTCACCGCAAACGCGGACAGTATGGATCTGAAGATCATCTTCGATCCCTATCCCGCAATCCATGAGCATGAAGGCGTTGCTTATTATCAGATAGAGGGCAATCTGGAGCAGCACTATTTCAGCTGCAAATTCTGCCACGAGCTGATCTATGAAGATCACACCGCCGGCGACTGGATCGTGGACAAACCCGCCACCGCAACCGAGGACGGCAGCAAACATAAGGAATGCACAAAGTGCCATATGACGCTTGAGACTGAATCGATCCCGAAGGGTACCTCCGGCCCGGACTACACGCTCGGCGATATCGACGGTAAAGACGGCATCACCGCCGCCGATGCACGCCTTGCGCTGCGCGCCTCCGTGGGCCTTGAGAATTATGCAAAGGGCTCCCGTGAGTTCCTTGCCGCGGACGTCGACCTTTCAGAGACCATCACCGCCGCAGACGCGCGTCTGATTTTGCGCAGGGCCGTTGGCTTTATCGATCCCGAATGGGGTAAAAAGGCGTAATGGCTTGCCTTAAGCTTTCATAAAACAAACAACACCGCCTTTTCGGGAAACCGGAGAGGCGGTGTTTCATATCATTCATTGTTCATTTACGTTTCATTTGTCGCCGTCCAGAACATGTCCGTGAGGCGGAAGCGCTGCTGCATACAGTTCTGCAGATATTTTTCGGTAAGCTGCGTTAAAGGGCGCAGGAGTTCTTCGTTCAGGCGGAAAGAAAACACCTTATCGGGCGATGAAAACAGAATGTGCCGCATGGCGGCGATCACCGGGAACGGCACAGCCGGCGCTTCGGCGTGTTTGCCGCATTTGTCGCAGAACAGTTCGCCGGTCAGGCAATTGAAAAACATCATATCCGTCTGAAACGCCCCGCAGTCAGCGCAGGCGTGCACGGGCGGCGCATAACCGGAGATCGCCGCCATACGCATTTCAAACACGGCCTTGATCTGCAGAATGGGTTTCGTGTTTTCACTCAGGTAATACAGAGAACGGAGCATCAGGTTCAGGTATTCCTCATCCGCTTCACCGTCCGGCAGCGTTTTGAGGAGGATCTCGCAGAAATACTGCGCAAGCGTGAGCCGCGCGATATCGCTGCGCAGGCCGAAAAAGATATCTTTCACGGCGGCTTCGTTCACATGGTACACCTCGTTTTTTTCGGTGACCGAAAAATCGCAATAGGCAAAAAGAGAGCTTCCGGCGTGCAGCTTGTTTTTCATGCCTCTTGCACCTTTCGCGAAAGCTCTGATAATACCGCGGGTACGGGTGAGCACGAAAACGATCAGATCCGACTCCCCTGTTACGCTTGTTTTGATAACGATACCGTCAATATTGAATTTTTCCATCAGTCCAGACCGAAGTTGCGGATCAGCCCCTCGCGGTTGCGCCAATCCTCTTTTACCTTGACCCAGCAGTGTAGGTTGACCTTGATCTGAAAGAACTTTTCAAGCTCGACCCGCGCGCCGGTGGAAACCTTTTTGAGCATCGCGCCGTTCTTGCCGAT
>JAEEGL016109141.1_pt1 | contig 10611 bp, 10 predicted proteins | sample 9134231 | NCBI WGS metagenome assembly JAEEGL01 (sample SAMN16246548, study PRJNA631951) | gut metagenome | biome: gut microbiome; feature: rumen; material: fiber-attached | host: Bos | place: Iran: Karaj | collected 2018-10 | reverse complement strand
TTTGTCACAAGCATGGCAATAAACTCTTCCGTAATAATCACCAACTTCAGTAGCTGCCATTATAGATTCTGTATCTAGTAGGTGAAGATTTTCTGGAACTATTTTGTTATAATCGTGTCTAAAACTAATATCTAGTTTATGACCTTCTTTTTGTTCCCATATTGGTTCCCATCTATCTAAGATTTGTTGCATCTTTTCTTTACCTATGCCATCACCAACGAAACAATTAATTCTTACGTTAGTTTTAATCTTTAAAACATCTTCGTCTTTAGCTATACCATGAAGTATGGTTTGATCATCTTCATATGATTTAGTATGTCTAGAAATATTAACTCCTTTAACGTTTTTAAATAGATTAATAAGTCTTATAAATTCTTCTTTACCATTTTCTAAAAAAGTAGTGTTGATATAAACTGTTTTGTTTCTACAAATATATAGCATTCTCTTTAATAGTTCTAAATCACTCATTGGTTCTCCACCAGTAATTACTATCTCTGAAACGTCTGATTTAGATAGGGCGAGAAGCCAATATAATACCTCCTTGGGGTTTGGTACGTTTTGTTCATAAAATGTTTTAGATGTGCAGAACTTACAATTGTTCTTACAATCTGCTGGGAAGTAAACGGTACACATCTTATCTTTTTTAGTTTCTGGTGTGTAGGTTACTTCTGAATCACTAAGTACGTAAATGTTTTCCATTATTATTCCTCCTATATAATGTTATTAACGTTTTGTTAATAACATTATAGTATAAAGAACCCACGTTTGTCAATGGGGTAGAGAAAAACACTATCAATTGATAGTGTTTAATTATCGAATAATAATGTGTTCAAAGAATCTTTCTTGGAATTCTGTTAAAGCATTAATTGCATCGTCAGAATAAGATTGACCTTTTGGAACAACAACTAATTTGTCATCGTTATCATTTGTTCTATGAACGATAGCAATGCATTCTCCTTCAAATTCTTCAACTGGTTCAAAAACACCTAGTAGGTAAGCATCTAACTCTTCACCATCACCACTCACTGTGTTTGGAACAAATCCATAATTTACTGGATAGATGAAACCATGTTTAGGATGCTTAGAACCGAATGGTCGATCAATGCTGATTTTGATTACTTTTCCTATGTAATCTTTATTTTCCATAACAATCACCTAAATAGATTATATCATATGTTGATAAGTAAATACTTATTGACATATGATTTCTAGATGTTAGAATAAATAACCATAAGAAAAGAGATGATTCATATGTTTAGACCACAAGAAAAAGGTAAGGATGTTATTAAAGCACTAGAAGAGTTTCTAGTTAAGAGTAAAGAAAAACAAGAACCTACTGCAACACCTGCTGTAGTTTATGAACCATACGAGGCATTAAATCTAGATAAATTATTTAGGGGTGTTAATTGTATTAAAACTAATGCTAATAAGACAGCTACTCCAGATGGAGGATTTAGATATAATGGTTTTAATACATATGATTTAGTATATGTATTAACTGAAGATAATAAACTTCTTGTTGTTAAACAAGTGGGTAATCTTCAAGATTCTATATTACCTGTATATGTTACATTTAGATTATTCCCTAATGCTAGTGATTTTAGATTTAGTTTAAAACCTGGTCATGATGAGAATGGATATATATCTATTAAAGATAAGAATGGTAATGTTATGAATTGCTATAATTTTGAAAGACCAGATAGCGATATGTCCATATATGAAGGATTCCCTATTAAGAGTGTTTTAGAGAATGTTAATATGGAACAATTAATTACTGAATATAAAGAAAAGAAGAATAGTAAGACTTTATAATAGGCATCGATATTAGTATCGATGTTTTTTTATGGTATAATAGAGTATATAAATATATTTAAAGGATGTGATCTTATGAGTAATCCTGTTGAAACTGATAAAAGAGAAAGTGAACACAATGAGAAAAATAATAAGTCTTCTATTATTCTTATAGCTGCTATAGTATTAGTAATTGCAGCCATATTCTTATATGTCCCATATAGGGAAAGAAAAATAAAGGAAGAACAAATAAAAGATTATTTAGTTAAAAAGTATAGTTTTGAAAAAGATAAAATAATAATGGTTCGATATGAAGGATCAGATGGTTTTTTCTTTGATTATTTGTTCTCTTTAGATTCTGGATATACTAGTAGAAAACACACTGTTAAGTATAATGGAGTAACGATTATTGTTGAAGAAAAATCTCGAGGATCAGTATCTAGTTATGAAGATGATTATAAAGAATATCCAGTAATTAATGATAGTGGTGAAGAAGATGAATAAAGAGTTATTAAATATTTGTTATAAGTATTTTAATAGGTTTATTAATGCTGATGAATTAATTGAAGAACTAAAAGGTATTAAAGACAATAAAGAAGTAGAAAAAATCATTGAAAAAGTTAAAGAATTAATGGATAAATATCCTAATAAAGAAGATGAGTTTACTACTAAGAGAAAAGAACAAATAAGTGGTTTAATTGATAAACTTGGTCAAGCACCAGATGATGAAGAATTTGCAGACTTCTTTAATAAAAGAGTTGAAAGCTTAAAGAAAGAATATGAAAAAGAAGTAGATTCTACTGATAGATGGTTTAATATAGTTAAGTATATTAATGATAATAAATACTTTAATAAATGTTTTGATAGTATGTCTAAATATGAACTATTAGAGTTTATTGCTCAATATATAAGAGCACCATTTCCTCCTCAATTAACACCAGAAGAGTTTGAAGAATTAGTTCAAGAAGGTATTAAGAAGGATGAAAGAGAATGGTTATGGCGTTTAGCTTTTAACTATGAGAATAGTGATGTAAATTTTGATTCTATTGTAGATTATTATATTAAGGTTAAAGATGGATATTATTTAACTGAGTTAATAAGTGCTATAGGTAATAGATTAAATATAGATGCTATTATAGATAATATTAAAGATAAAGATTTAATAGAACAATTTAAGAAGAATAAAGATATAGTAGCTAATTATGTTACTGAAGAACAATTAGATAGATTAATTAATAAATAAAAAAAGATTTAGATATTTCTAAATCTTTTTTATTGTAATGAATCAGGAAATAAAATCTTTCCTTTATATTTTTCTTTGAACATTTTATATACTTCTTGTACTACTTGTTCATCAGTTTCTACGATGTAATTAGCATTATCACTATTAGGTATATCTTCTACTCTAAGTATAAGTACTTCAGTATCATCAGGAACAGTAGGATAGATAACTGTATAGGTATTATTGTTATAGACAATGATATCTAGTAATTCATAATCTATGTTATTACCAGATTCATCAGTTAATGTAATAATCATGCCTTTATTCATAATACACTACCTTCCTCTAGAACGAACACTATCACCTGGTGTGCCCATTCCTGCTTCGTTATATGTAGAAGCATAGTCTCCTCGTTTATGTCCTTGGAAATTATATTTTCTATAACCATATTGTCTCTTACCTAGTTTAGCTTTGTTATTCTTTTGATGAGCTGGTACTTGAGAATGTTTTGGTTTCTTTTGACTTTTTTGAGGGAAGTCAATTTTCTTTTCACCAATTGCTTCTTCTTTAGATCTAGTTCTTCTTAATATATCATTCAAGTCACCAATGCCTCCTGCTAGTAAGATACCTTCTAGGGCACCATAACGCCAGTCGATGATTTCTCTTAAGTTTTCTTTAACTATTTTTCTTACTACAGTTTCAGTAACTACTTCACCTGGAATAGTTATTACTTGTTCTTCAACAAATTCTTTAACTATTTGATCTACTAGTTCTTCTTCTGTAGCTAAGTCTAAGACAATATCACTTACTGTCTTCCAACCAGTTGGAACACCAGTAGGTGAGTTGGAAACCCAAAGTTTAGTTCTACCGAACATTCTTTGTAGTTCTTGTTCTGGATTTGCTGAATTAATGATTTGATCCATTATATCTTGACCAGTAAGACTTGTGCCTCTTACTTTGTTATGTACTTGAGCATATACTTCAAAGATACTATCGTCAGGATTGATTGCTAATTGTGCTTTAGCTAGAACTACTTTTTTACCATGAAGTGTTGTTGTTAGTGAGAAGCCATTAGCATCTGCTGCTGAAAGAGCATCTCCTTCAAAAGCAATACCTCTAGTATAGAAATTACTTTTAACTCTTGTAGTTTTACCTCCAAGAGCACTACGTGTTACAACATCACTTTCTGGTGATGTAATTTCACTAATCTTAACATCTTTAATTTTTGTTCTTGGTACTTGAGCAATTGTTTCATCGTAGTGAGCTGGTATTGTTTTTGTAGTATCTGGAGTTCTGTAAGTAACAGTTTCTGGTACTTCTTGTTCAATATTTTCAGTAACTAGTTTCTTAATTCTAGGACCAATGAATCTAATAGCACCAATTCTAACTGCTGTTTTAACACCAGTTACAACTTTAGTCATATTTTCTTTATTAGCCATATCGTGTGTTTCTAAAGATATAGCATCTGTTTGAATAATATCTTTACCATCTCTTAATAGAATATCTAGTTGTTTTTGTTTTTCAATTACTCTTGAAGTTAGATAATCTATTCTAACTAGATCACCAGCTCTTTCTTGTTCTGTATATCTAGTTCCAGAAGGATTATTTACTTTTTCTTTTAGTAACTCTATTTCTCTTAGTAATCTATCTATAGATGTTACTAATAGAACTCTTTGTTGTTCTTTTTCAAATTTATCTCTTTGAATTGTTTCATAAGATACTTCTATATCATAAGCACCAGCATTTAATACTGCTATGTTACCTTCTCTATATTGGAAGATAGCTTGTAGTCTAGGTTTAAATGCTAATACTAAACCATTTATTTTCTTTAATGGTTCGTTGTTTGCTAGTCTTCTTTCATTTTCTTCTTCTAATTCTTTTAGATATTGACTCTCAAAGAAGACTTTTCTAGCTAGATATCTATGAGTTCTTTGACCTCTATAAACACCTGCTGGTTGTTGATCTGCATCGAATAGTAATTCATGTACAGGTCTGATTATAAATTTACCTATAGCACGTGAAATAGGTGCTGTAGTGTATTTTCTAACTAGGATACCAGCATTAGCTAGTACTCTAGCAATATTACCAACTTTAGCTTTAAATGTTTTTTCTTGAGCCATAGGTATATATGATACTTGTTCACCATGTTTACCTAGTGTCTTTAAGTTTTCACTAGTTGCTCTATGAGCATTGTAAGTGAAGTTGTTTGTTGAAATATATTCAGCATCTTCTCCTTGAAGTAGATTGATAATTTCTTCAATACTTTCTTCTACTTCTTCACCAGCTAGTCTTCTTAATTGAATATATTCATTAACACTTTGTTCATATAGAGAGAAATCTCCTAGTTCTGCTCTAGATAATCTTTCTAATCTAAAGGCATATTCACCTAATTGTAAGAATTGAGCATCTTCAGCATATTCTGGATATGTTGTATCAATAGTTTTGCATGTACCTGTTCTTAGAAGTCCATTTTGATCAACATATTGGAATGCTTTATCTACTATGTGACTCTTAAATCTTTTATATCTAGTTATATATTCTTTTCTCTTTTGAGGATTTCCATAATACTTATCCAACATATCTTGTACAAGTAAGTCTTTTTCTCTAGCTTCTTGTTCAGGTTCCCTTTTTACAATTGGAATTGGAACTTGAGGTGTTGGAATTTGTGTTTGTGGAGGAACTGGTTGAACCGGAGGCTTACTTCCTGGAGGAATTGGTCCTGGAGGATTATCCCTTGGAGGTTTTGGAGGTTCTCCATTTGTTGGTTTTTGTGGACCTGGTTTTTGTACAGGTTTTTCTGGAGGGGTTCCTTGAGGTTTCTTGCCTGGAGGATTTTCTCCTTTTTTTACTCCATCAGGAACCTGTGGTGTTGGTACAGGTTTTTGTGGTTCTGGTTCTTTTTTTATGTGTCCAGGAACTTGTGGAGTAGGAACTGGTTTACCAGGTTCTCCTTGTCCAGGTTGATTATCTGGTTTGGGAGGTTTTGGCGTTCCACCATCTCCTTGATTTGGTCCTTTAGTTACTGGTGGAATAATACCACCACCAAATCCACCTGGTGTACCTGGAGGATTTATACCTCCTGGTGTATTACCTGGTCCATTAATTCCACCTGGACCTTGTGGTCCATCTACTCCAGGTCCTTGTGGACCATTTCCGCCGGGACCCTGTGGTCCTCGTGGAGGAATAGGTGGAATTGGTTCTTTGGTTTTACCTTTTCTTAATACATATAAAGTGGAAATAGGATTATCAAAACCATCATCAAAAGCATTATTATCTTCGATGATTTCAAATTGATTTGGATCAAATTTTCTACCTGTTTCTTGTTCAAATCTTTGAATTATATATTCTTCCTTTGTTAAACCACGAGATTCATATAATTCTCGTTCAGGTGTGTATTCTCTAAATACAATTCTTCCTCTTTGTTCGTTGTTCATAAAACCACTTCCATATTATATAAGAATTATAACATTTTATTTGAGAAAAAAAAAGGCGATGTATATATGTGTAAATAGTACGCTTTATGATGGATTATTAGTATTTAATATTATATACTTATAGTAAGAAGGTAGAGGGATGAAAATGGATAAATATTTGGAAGAAGCTTTAAGATTAGAAAGAAAGCGACAAGAAGAAAATATTGAATTAATTGCATCAGAGAATTATGCTTCAAAGGATGTATTAGCATTACAAGGTAGTATTCTTACTAATAAGTATGCAGAAGGGTATAGTGGTAAGAGATATTATGGTGGTTGTGAATACATTGATATGTTTGAGACAAAAGCTATTGAATATTTAACTAAACTATTTGGTTGTAAGTATGCCAATGTACAACCACATAGTGGATCTAGTGCGAATATGGCAGTTTATAGAGCGTTGCTAAACCATGGGGATAAGGTATTAGGAATGGACTTAAGTAATGGAGGACATTTAACACACGGGTATAAATTAAACTTTAGTGGTATTGATTATGAAATTGTTAGTTATGGAGTTGACCCTGAGACAGAAACTATTAACTATGATGAAGTAAGAAATATTGCTTTAAGAGAAAGACCAAAAATGATTATAGCTGGTGCTTCAGCATATTCAAGAATTATAGATTTTAAAAAATTTAGAGAGATATGTGATGAAGTAGGTGCTTATTTATTTGTAGATATGGCTCATATAGCAGGATTGGTAGCCGCTGGATTACATCCATCACCAGTACCATATGCTCATGTAGTTACATCTACTACACATAAGACACTTAGAGGACCTAGAGGAGGAATAATCTTAACTAATGATGAAGAAATAGCTAAGAAGATTAATAAAGTTGTCTTCCCAGGTATTCAGGGTGGACCATTAATGCATGTTATTGGTGCTAAAGCACAATGTTTCTATGAAGCATTACAGCCTGAATTTAAGACATATCAAGAACAAGTTATTAAGAATATAAAAGCTATGAGTGATGAATTCATTAAACTAGGTTATAGAATTGTTAGTGGAGGTACTGATAATCATTTAATCTTGTTAGATGTTAAATCATCTGCTGGAGTTACTGGTAAAGATGCTGAAAAAGTATTAGATAGTATTCATATTACTGTTAATAAAAATACTATTCCTAATGAAACTGAAAGTGCAATGGTAGCTAGTGGAATAAGAATAGGAAGTCCTGCTATGACTACTAGGGGATTTAAAGAAAAGGAATTCATTGAAGTAGCTAGAATTATAGATAAAGCATTAAAGAATATTGGTAATGAAGAAAAATATAATGAGTTAGATTCAGATGTAATGAAATTAACTAAGAAATATCCATTAAAATACTAGGTTATACCTAGTATTTTTTTATTTACTTGAATTGCATTAGTGATATAATAAAAACCATTACACGGGGGGATTTTATGGAATTGTTAAATCCTGAACAAAGAATAAATGCATACATGACTTTTTATGGTTTTGATAGTTTTGTAAAGAAACAATTAGAACAAAAGGATATTCAAACTGTTATAGATATAGCAGAGTTGGATATGCCTGAGTATGCTTTTGCAGAATTACCTTATATGAAGAAGAGAATACTTAAGAAGTATAGCAAGGCATTTTGTTCTTCTAAGTTATTGTTCCATAATGTAGGTTTGTTAACAGATCAAAGATTACATCGTAAAATGAAAAGAGCTAAAGTACAAAGTATTGATGATGTTGTAAGGGTATATAATGATTCAGCAATAAGTGTTAGTCCATTTAAAATACCTATTAATTATACTAAAACTAATGTGTTAGATGGTTCATTAAGAGCACAAATGTTTATGATGGATGATTATGATGATTTAATGGAAATACTGCCTAAGTTAAATATTTATTTTGCTGATTTGAGTTTACCAACTGTAACTACAGAGTTTAGTGTTCCTGGATATGTACATGAATTAGTACATACACAATTAAAAAATCAAAGAGGAATAGTTGATAACTATTATGATGATGAGGTATTAAGTATATTTATGGAATTATTATATGCTTATGAACATAATTGTTTATATCTTCCTGCTTTGATGGGTAGAATTAGAAGTTTATGTAATAAATTTAGTAATATGTATCTATATCAAACAGGAGATTTAGAAAAACTTGCAAAAGTAGAACAAGATTATGATGATGTTAATTTTGTTTCGGGTGGAAAGTATGTGTTTTCAGCATTAAAAGCATTTAAATTGTTAGATACTTATTTAAATGGTAGTTTCAATGTTAAGAAAGAAATATTAATAAGAATTCAATCAGTATTTGATGGAGCTAGAAAACTGGGTGAAACACTAGAAAAATTTGATGTAAACTATGAAAGTAGTTTAGATAGTAATGTAACAAAAAGATTATTATCAAAATAGATAATATGTTATTATATAGGTGCTAGGAGTGATATTATGAAAAAGATTTTAATTATATTAATTTGTTTTTTATTACTAGTGGGTTGTGGCAAGAAGAAAGAAGAAACAAAGGAAGAAGAGAAGAATGGATTCTCTGCAGAAGTAGTTGTAAGAGATAGAGAAGTAGAATTAGGTACTAAGATAGATAACTTAGATGCTGTTAAGGTAGAAAAAGGAAAGATTACTTCTCCTAAAGAGGATTTAGATACTTCTAAGATTGGTGTTATAAAAATAACTGTTACAGTTGAAGATGAAAAAGGTAATACTAAGGATTATGAATATTCTGTAACAGTAGTAGATAAAAAGAAACCAACTATTGGATATAGTAAGAAGTTAACTACTACACAAGGTACTAAGATTAATTTGTTAAATGGTGTAACTGTTACTGATGATTCTAAGGAAGAAATCAAAGCAACAGTTGAAGGTGAATATGACTTTGATAAAGTAGGTACTTATGTTTTATATTATGTTGCTGAAGATAGTAGTGGTAATAAAGCTAGAGAAGAATTTACTTTAGTAGTTAAAGAAAAACCTGCTCCTACACCAGCACCAACTACTAATAATGTATGTGAACCAGTTCAAGATGGTACATTTACTACTTCTAAAGGATTTAGTGGTAAAACAGTTAATGGTATTACATATATTGATGGTATTATGATTGCTAATAAAACATATAGTCTTCCAAAAGACTATGTACCTTCTAATACACATAGTGGATTAAGTGGTGCATATGTTGAAATAAATAATGGAGGAATAATAAATGAAGCTTGGGCTGCTTATGCTAACATGCAAAGTGATGCTTCAGCTGCAGGATACTCTATTAGTATTGCAAGTGGTTATAGATCATATGGTAAACAAGAACAATTATATAATAGATATGTTAGTAATTATGGAAAAGCAGATGCTGATTTAGGTTCAGCAAGACCTGGACATTCTGAACATCAAACAGGTTATGCATTTGATTTAAATACTATTAATCATTCTTCTGCTAATACAGATACTACAAGATGGGTATTAAGTAATTGTTATAAATATGGATTTATCTTAAGATATCCAAGTGGTAAAACCAATGAAACAGGTTATAAATATGAATGGTGGCATTTAAGATACGTTGGTGTTGATTTAGCTACTAAGTTATATAATGGTGGTAATTGGATTACTCTAGAAGATTACTTTGGTATAACTAGTCAATATAGTTGTTAATAAAAACTACATTTAATGTAGTTTTTTATATGATATAATTTGAATGTGATAGATATGAAAAATAGAAAAGAAGAAAAACAAGAACAAAAAAAGATTAAGAAAGAGATACCTAATGAAGTTAAGTTAGCTTTTGGTAAATTCTATTCTTATTCTTTAGTATTAATACTATTAAATATAGTTGTATTGTTATTAGTAAGTAAGTTAAAACTATGGTTTTTAATAACATTTATAATTATATCTATAGGGTTTTATGGATATATATTATTTAACTTGTTTAAAAAGAGAAATCATTTTATGAGTTCATTTATAGTATTGGATATATTAGTGTTTGTTTTAGTATATTCACTATTATTGTTAAAAATAATGGGATTGTCTTGAAATTATTTGTATTTTTTGTATAATATGTTATAATTGTTTAGTTATTAAATGAGGAGGTGCACTATGAGAACTATTAAAGCAAACTTACCTGAAGGTGTAAAAAAACAATTTGGTCATATTAGAGGAGTA
>JAEEGL015920084.1_pt1 | contig 10611 bp, 10 predicted proteins | sample 9134231 | NCBI WGS metagenome assembly JAEEGL01 (sample SAMN16246548, study PRJNA631951) | gut metagenome | biome: gut microbiome; feature: rumen; material: fiber-attached | host: Bos | place: Iran: Karaj | collected 2018-10 | reverse complement strand
GATTAACCAATATTTTTTAGAATATAATTGCGATTGCGTATATTTTAATTATAAACGTTTTTTTGAAGGCAAATCCTACTTAGAAAATAGAATAGATAAAATCGAGTTGATTAAAGACAAACGATTATTGTTCAAAAAAATACTTGAAGATCCGAGTTACAATTCTATGTGGTCAAAAGCTTTTAAAAAGAATCTGATTCCATCAAAAAATGATGAAATTTTTAAAAAAATTAGACATGGAGAAGACCTCGTTCAAACTATTGAAATAATTGACAAATCTGATAGAGTCTTATTCGTGCCTGATGTTTTTTACAACTATCGGATGAATATGGATAGTATTTCCTATAATTTATCTAGTAAATTTTACATTCCTGGTAATCCTGTCAGATTTTTCGTTTATAACTTTCTTAAAGAAAAAAATCTATTTTCTCAAGAAGATTGGGCTGAATACGGAAAATTTTGTGCTTTACGCTTCTTAAAAAATCTTATAAAGATATCGTATCTTGACACATCAAAAAAAGAAAAAATATACATTCTTAAACAAGAATATAAATCTGAATATTATTCAAATTTTATTACATATTATAAAACTGGATTTTTAGTAAAAGATATTTTTCTCAACTTGTTTAAATGGAAAATGTTTTCTTTACTGTTAAATCTTCTTATTATAAAAAATGCTTGTAAGGTGAAACATGTCTAATTCACGGGTAATTGCTCTTTATCTTCCTCAATTTTATCCCACTCCAGAAAATGATGAGTGGTGGGAACCTGGTTTTACGGAATGGACAAATGTTGTGCGTGCAAAACCTTTGTTTAAAGGTCATTATCAGCCCCGTATTCCTCAGGAATTATCTTTTTATGATTTACGTGTTCTTGAAACTCGTGAACGACAAGCTGAATTGGCTCGTGAGGCTGGAATAGAAGGTTTTTGTTATTGGCACTATTGGTTTGGCAATGGCAAACGACTTTTAGATCGCGTGTTTAGAGAAGTTGTTGAATCTGGTAAGCCTGATTTCCCTTTTTGCCTTTGTTGGGCAAACCATAGTTGGTTCCAAAAAACATGGAATCCGAATGCTCCGGATAAACTTCTTATAGAACAAACATATCCCGGTGTTGAAGATTATAAAGTTCATTTTATGGAAATGTTGCCTGCATTTAAAGACAAACGATATATTCGCAATGCGAAAGGCAAATTAGTATTTGGGATATTTGAACCTAAAAATTTTTTTGATTTTGAAAAATTTAAAGATACTTGGAATTCTCTTGCTAAAGACTATGGATTAAAGGGCTTTGAATTTTTTGCTTTAGCGCAAGGAAAAGAAAAGTTAGGTATTATAAGAAAATATAGTTATGACAGATTTGTGTATGAACCATTACGTGATGCATTTGGACGTGTAAAAAGATTTACTCCTAAGTGGTTTTTTTTAAAAATAAAGTCTTTGTTTAGTATGCCGACAAATATGATAAATTATTCAAGTTATGTAAATTTTGCAATAGAACAATTTAAAAAAATGTCTGATTCTGTTACTCCATGTATTGACCCAATGTTTGATCATTCTCCTCGCAGTAAGGGGGCTGGATTTATATTAAATAATAATGATCCGAAACTTTGGGGCAAGTTGTGCTGCTTTGTTAAGAAAATAGTTGAGTCAAATACAAATGATAATGATAAATTTATATTCATTAAAGCCTGGAATGAATGGGGCGAAGGTAATTACATGGAACCTGATACCCGATTCGGCAAGGCTTACATCGAAGAAGCCGGAAAAGCTTTTCGATAAGTTTGTTTTTTATGATGAATGCTGGGTTAAATAGCAGGGAGATTTAAATGCATCAGCAAAAAAAATTTTTAATTGTTGTTCCTACAGGATACTCAGGGGGAATTCTTGTTGTTAGAAACTTAGGTTTTCTTTTGCAAAAAAAAGGATATCAAGTAAGTGTTTTTTCTTGCAAACAAAAATTTCTGATTTCACCACGAGATAGGTTCTCGCTAACATTGGCTCATATAAAGAATCTCTTAAAAAAAAAGTTGAAATTTTTACTAAAAAAATGTCTTTTTCGAAAAGAAAATCATAATCCACTTTTTGATTTAAAAGAAAAAATTTTTCCATTTGTTGCCAAAGACACAATTGTCATTTATCCCGAAATTGTTTATGGCAATCCTCTTCATGCAAAAAAAATTGTTCGTTGGTTTCTCTTTCATAATCACTATCCGAATGACCCAAATGCATATGGAAAAAATGAACTTGCATTTGCGTACCGAGACATTTTTAATGATTTAACGTACAACCCAACCTGTCGATTGTTGACAATAAATTATTTTGACTCGAATCTTTATAGGCAAACGAATTTTGGTGAACGTTATGGAGTTTGTTATATTATTCGTAAAGGAAAAAATAGAAAAGACCTACCCAAAGTGTTTGACGGGCCGATTATAGATAGTCTATCTGAAAAAGAAAAAGTGGCGGTTTTTAGCCGATGTAAATATTGTTATGACTATGATACTCAAACGTTTTATGCGTCAATAGCAAGTGTTTGTGGATGTATCCCAATTGTGGTAATGGAACCTGGAAAGACAAAGTCTGACTATTTGGGCAAGGGAGATGTTGATTGGGGACGTGCTTATGGTAGTAGTCCTGAAGAAATCGAACATGCAATCAGCACTCGCCAGAAACTTATTGATAGTCTTGATTTTCAAAAAAGAAATGAAAGAAATGTAGGCTATTTCTTACAAGAGATACAGAATTTTTTTGAAAACAACTATTAAGTTACCTGGAGTTAAAGAATACCCAAATGAGACTAACTGGGCTTGGCTACATTTACTAAAATCTTTCAATATTCTATCTTTTCTCCATGCTTACTGCAAAAACTGTTACAACTAATTTTTTCTGGCGATTCTTTGAACGTTGCGGGTCTCAATTCGTAGCGTTCTTTGTTTCCATTATTCTTGCGCGACTACTGGATCCTGCTGTTTATGGTGAAATTGCGCTTATTACTGTATTTACCGGCGTGTTACAAGTTTTTGTTAATAGCGGTTTTGGTGCAGCACTTATTCAAAAGAAAAATGCGGACGACTTGGATTTCTCGTCTGTCTTTTATTTTAACATCGTTGTTTGTCTTGTTTTATATGGTGTCATGTTTGTTGCAGCACCTTACATCGCTGATTTTTATCATATTCCCCATTTAACACCTGTTGTTCGGGTTCTCTGCTTAACTCTAGTTGTTTCTGGAGTTAGAAACATCCAACAGTCTTACGTTTCAAAGAACATGATTTTCAAGAAGTTTTTCTTTGCAACTGTTGGTGCGACTCTAGGGTCTGCCGTTGTTGGAGTGACGATGGCTTACATGGGGTATGGAGTTTGGGCGTTGGTTGGTCAGCAACTTACTAGTGAGACTTTAGGGACTGTTATTCTTTGGTCTACAGTTAACTGGCGTCCTAAGTTGATGTTTTCCCTGTCTCGATTAAAGGGCTTGTTTAACTATGGTTGGAAATTGTTAGCGTCGTCGTTATTGGGAGTTGTATATGGTAAGTTGTGTCAATTAATTATTGGCCGTATATATACAGCAAAAGACCTTGCTTTTTACAATCAGGGGCATCATTTTCCTAATGTGATAGTGTCGAATATAAACTCCTCCATTGATAGTGTTCTGCTGCCAGCCATGTCTGCGGAACAAGATGATCGAAATCGAATTCGATCAATGACACGGCGAGCAATTAGTATAAGCACTTACATTATGATGCCTATGATGATGGTGCTCGCAATTTGTGCGGAACCCTTGGTTCGAGTTATTCTTACAGAAAAATGGTTGCCGTGTGTGCCGTTTTTGAGAATTTTTTGTTTTTCGTTTGCTTTCTGGCCGGTGCATACTGCGAATTTGAACGCAATTAAAGCTCTTGGTCGGAGTGATTTGTTTCTTAAATTGGAAATTGCAAAAAAAATTGTTGGCATAACCGCTATTCTTGCAACAATGAATATAAGTGTAATGGCTATGGCCTATACGGTTTTTGTTACGAGCATATTAAGCCAAATTATAAATAGTTGTCCAAATAAAAAGTTACTAAATTATAGTTATTTTGCTCAGTTAAAGGATATGTTACCGCAAATAGTATTGTCATGTATTATGGGGGCTATGATTTTCTGTATTCAATTTGCAGGTTTCAGCGAGGTGCTTACTATGGTGTTACAAATAATTGCTGGTATTGCTATTTACATGTTGCTTTCAAAGCTTTTTAAAATAGAAAGTTTTAATTATATTTTTAATGCATTTTTGAATTACAAAAGCAAACTATTTGGAAATAGCCCAAAATCTCAAGCGTAAACATGCTTATTTTTTTACTATATTTTTGGTAGATTTATATAGTTTTAGGAAGACATGATGCAGAGCACGATTACTGTCACTTCACCGCTTTTACCTTCTTTGGAAGAGTTTGAGCCGCTGCTCAAAGACATTTGGAACCGTAAGTGGCTTACTAATAATGGTCATTACCACCAGGAATTAGAAAAAGCTCTTGCTGAGTATCTGGGGGTTGAGTATATAAGCCTATTTACTAATGGAACTCTCCCGTTGATTACTGCGTTGCAGGCTATGCGCATCACGGGTGAGGTTATAACCACTCCGTACAGCTTTGTGGCGACAACGCACTCCATCTGGTGGAACGGCCTTACTCCGGTATTCGTGGACGTAGATCCAGCGACGGGCAACCTCGACCCGCAGAAGATTGAAGAGGCTATTACGCCGAAAACAACCGCCATTATGCCGGTGCATGTGTACGGCAATCCTTGCGATATCGAAGCCATCCAGGAAATCGCGGACCGCTATGGCCTCGCAGTGATTTATGATGCTGCACACGCATTTAATGTGAAGGTCAACGGTCGCACAATCCTTGATGCGGGTGACATGAATACGCTGAGTTTCCATGCAACCAAGACTTACAATACAGTCGAAGGCGGAGCGCTTATTTGCCATGATGCACGCACAAAAAAACGTATTGACTACCTCAAGAACTTTGGCTTTGCTGGCGAAACTACGGTGGTTGCTCCGGGCATCAATAGTAAGATGGACGAAATACGCTCCGCCTATGGTCTTTGCAATTTGAAGCATATCGACAGTGCTATTGCAGCCCGCAAGAAGGTTGCTGAAAAATACCGCGCCGCTCTTGCAAACGTTCCCGGCATTTCAATGTTCAAGGAGCGCGATGACGTTACCTACAACTACTCGTATTTCCCGATTTTTGTAAATGAAATGGAATACGGCATAAGCCGTGACGCCCTTTATGCTAAAATGAAGGAACACAATATTCTTGGCCGTCGCTATTTTTATCCATTGATTTCAAACTTTGCTATTTATCGAGGACTGCCTTCTGCTACTAAGGAAAACTTGCCTGTGGCTACACGTATGGCGGACGAAGTCATTTGTTTACCTATGCATGCGGGACTTACAAACGATGATGTTGAACGTGTTGTTAACACAATAACAAATTCTGCTAATTTATAAGCTATATTAACATAGCTGACCACAAAGGATATCGAATGAAACATTTATTGATTGTTGGTGCTCGTGGATGGGGGCGAGAAGTTTTTGCAGCCGTCATTCATTCACAAGCCTATGTTAATGGAGAATTTGACGTAAAAGGCTTTCTTGACAGTAAATCTGATGCTTTTGAAGGGCTGAACGGCAAATATCCGCCTATAATAGCCTCTCCTGAAGATTATGAAATTCAGCCAGATGACGTTTTTTTTGTTGCAATGGGTGATTCGCAGTGGCGCAAACATTATGCTAATCTCATTGAAAAAAAAGGTGGGCATTTTATTTCGATTATTGGAAAAGGCACTTATGTTAATCCGACTGCGACAATAGGAGAAGGTTCGTATATATCTACGAAATCAATTATTTCTGATAATGTGGTTGTTGGAAAACATGTTGTAATACACGTTTTTTGCGATATTGGGCATGATGCTAAAATCGGGGATTTTTCAACAATTGAGTCCTATTGTTTTATTGGCGGATGTTCTGAAGTTGGCTCTGAATCTGTTATGCATGTTCGTTCAACACTAATCCATCATAAAAAAATTGGAAACAATGTAGATGTTGGTTCGCATAGCTTGGTTATGCGAAATACAAAGGACGGGCTCCATGTGTTTGGAATCCCGGCAATAAAACTTTCTTTTTAACCCCCTCAAATAGGAGAATAATATGAATCTCAACGAATTCATTGAACATTTTGCCGAACAGTTCGAAGAAACTGATGCCGCCGAATTCAAGGCGGACACCAAGTTCCATGACTTGGATGAATGGTCTTCTTTGACTGCTCTTTCCATTATCGCAATGGTTGATGAAGAATATGATGTGACGCTTAAGGGTGCTGATGTTGAAAATGCAGTAACCATCGAAGATTTGTTTAATACTGTGAAAGGAAAAAAATAATGGCATTTTTATCATTTCCGAATGTTCGTGTAGCGGGATTCGCGGCTGGTGTTCCGCAAAATATTGCTAGTAATCTTCATCCCACAGAAGATGATGTCTTTTCCTGTGAATATTCTCCTGAAGACTATGTAAAAACAACGGGAGTTCTGGAACGCCGTGTTTCCCGTGTCTTGACGACATCGGATTTGAGTTATGCTGCAGCAGAAAAACTGATTGCCGATTTGGGCTGGGATAAGGCTGAAATTGAGGCTCTTATTTTTGTGTCTCAAACACCAGATTACGTTTTGCCTGCAACTGCCTGTATCTTACAGGATCGTCTTGGATTGTCCAAGGAGTGCTATGCTTCTGATATTTCGCTTGGATGCTCTGGTTGGGTATATGGTTTGAGTTCTGTAGCTTCGCTCATATCTTCGGGAATGATAAAAAAAGCCCTTTTGCTTTGTGGTGATGCAAAGAAGAGGTTTATTGCGTCCAAATGGTTGCGTGATCCGCTTTTTGGTTCGGCAGGTACGGCTACGGCTCTTGAATTTATGGAAGGTGATAAGGGACTTAACTTCCATTTTGGAACAGATGGTAGTGGTTTCGATGCTATCGTTACGCCTGATGGCGGAAGCCGTAGTCCGTTTACGGTTGATTCCTTTAATTTTGAAGAAATTAATGGTAAACAACAGTGTCGTTTACAAACTAGAATGAAGGGCATGGATGTTTTCTCGTTTGGAATTTCTACAGCTCCTAAATCTGTAAAAAAATTAGCGGAACATTTTGGTTTTGACTATAACCAAGCTGATTATGTCATTTTCCATCAGGCCAACATGAAGATGAATGATATGATTGCTAAGAAACTGAAATTGCCTGCAGAAAAAGTTCCTTCATGCATGTACAATTTCGGAAATACATCTTCGGCAAGTATTCCGCTTACAATTGTATCTCAGTTGAGAGGCAAATTTGAAAATAAGCCGACAAAGTTTGTCTGTTGTGGTTTTGGTGTTGGCCTTTCTTGGGGAACCGTTGTTTTTGATACGAATAATGTTGTCGTCTCGCAACTTGTAGAAGTTGCAGATGAGGAGGCCGATAAGAAGTATGTCGTATAATCCGTTTTCGCTTGAGGGCAAGACCATTTTGGTGACTGGTGCATCGTCTGGTATTGGCCAGGGGATCGCTATTGAATGCTCCAAAATGGGTGCAAAGGTTGTGGTTACCGGGCGTAATCAAGAACGCTTGCAAGAAACCTTCAATCAGCTTGAAGGTGATGGGCATGCAATGATTGCCGCAGACTTGAATAATGAGGCGGATATTGAGAAACTTGCTGCAGAATGCCCCGCTCTTGACGGCTTGGTAAATAATGCAGGCCGTGGCTTGAGCAAGCCTGTGAATTTTATTAAATCACAGGATCTGCTGGATGTTTATCAAACGAATGTCTTTGGCGTAATCATGCTTACCAAGATGCTTTTGAAGAGTAAGAAGATTAGCAAAGGAGGATCTATCGTTTTCACATCATCCTTGTCCTCTTATATGACTGCAGCTGGTCTTGCCATTTATGCCTCATCTAAGGCTGCGGTATGCGCCTATATGAGGACGTGTGCTATTGAATTGGGACCGAAGAATATTCGTTGCAATGCTGTTTTGCCGGGGATGGTTGAAACCAAGCTGATCAATAGCGGCACCTATACAGATGCTAGTAAGCAAGCTGATTTAAGCCTTTACCCACTTGGTCGTTATGGAACTCCTGTTGATATTGCTCAGGGTGTAGTCTATTTGCTCAGCAATGCAAGTTGCTGGGTGACTGGGCTTGAAATGGTCATTGATGGCGGAAGAAAACTGAAATAGGGTTGTGTTGTGTTTTATAATGTTAGGCGATTAGTGTCCTTTTTGAAAAGTAAAGTTAAGCTGTTGAAGTATTTTCTAAAAGAGCTTCGCCTCATTTATAAGGCTAATAGTATTAACGCTCGCTATTTAGATATTCCTGCAAAGAAACATCAGGTCAATATTTTTCAATATCGACCTAATCGTTTTGGTTATGATTTATATCAAAATAAACCATATAATTTGGGTGATTCCTTAGGTGAGGTTATTGTTGATTATTTTTTAAAACAAAAGGGATTAGACATTAACGCTAAAGTATCTTCAACAAGACATCTTTATTGTGTAGGATCCAATATTCATGGAGCTTATCAAGATGCCACTATTTGGGGTAGTGGTATATTTCCTCTCGAAACGAAAATGGATCTTTTATTGCTGAAAATAAGCCGTAGAAAGTTGGATATTCGTGCTGTAAGAGGGCCATTGACAAAAAAGGTTTTAGATGGTTATGGCTTTCAATGCCCTGAAGTCTATGGTGATCCTGCTATATTGATGCCTTTAATATACAAACCGAATGTAAAAAAAAATAAACAAAGATTGGTGGTTTTGCAATTTGTTGATGAACGAGAATTTAGAAAGAATCATCCTAATGAAAGGATGTTATCAATGAACACAAATGATTATAAATCAGTTATAGATGAAATTGTATCAAGTGAAATTGTTTATTCAAGTTCACTTCATGGAATAATCTTGGCTGAATCGTATGGCGTTCCCTCTATCTTTTTCAGGTCTTTACCCCCAAAAAGGGATTTTAAATATTTGGACTACTATTATAGCACTGGAAGAACTGATATAAAAATTGCAGAGTCTTTTGAAGATGCCTTGACTATGGAACCACTTCCTTTACCAGATTTATCTGGTTTGCGTAATGGACTTTTAGAGTCATTCCCTTATGATTTGTGGGAAAACTGATATGGATATAGTTTTGCGAGTATAAGAGATTTATTGATATGCCTATAGTATCTTTTAAAAATGTTGGAATAACGGCAATGGCTGGGTGCGTGCCGAAGAATGTCATCAACAACTACGAGTACGATCTTGACATTTGGCCAAGAGAAGATGTGAAAAAGGTTGTTGACAAGGTTGGTGTTTTTGAACGCCGCTTTGCTGATGAAAAAACTTGCTCTTCTGACTTGTGCTTTGCTGCTGCCGAGAAACTCATTGCTGATAATAACATAGACCGTAACGAAATTGACTTGGTCGTTTTTCTTTCTCAGACGCCAGACTACAGGATGCCAGCAACATCTATTTTGTTGCAGGATAGGCTCAAGCTGCCAATGACGACAATGGCGTTTGACATTTCACTTGGCTGTTCCGGTTTTATAAATGCGTTGAGCATTGTTTATGCGCTTATGGAAAACAAGGGTTTCCGTAAAGCATTGCTGCTTGACGGAGAAACCCGTTCAAAAGTTTATAGCCGCAAGGACAGGCGCGAGGCGTTCATTTTTGGTGATGCAGGCGTTGCCGCCTTGATTGAACGTGATGAAAAGTTTGGTGAAAGTCATTTTTCGTTGAACTCCGACGGCTCTCGCGGTGAACTCATTATGATTCCGGGCGGTGGCTATAGGAATATGAGTTCTGCTGAAACATTGCGTGACAAGGTCGTTGATGAATACGGCAACATTCGTAATGATGAGCAAGGACACATGAATGGTGCTGATGTCTTTAACTTTGTGATTGTCGAAGTTCCGAAAGATATCAAGGGTTTGTTTGCTCATGTCGGCATGAATATCGAAGATGCCGATTATTACGTGTTCCATCAGGCGAATGCCTTCATTAACAACTTCATTGCTAAGAAAATGAAGCTGAACTATGACAAAATTCCATGGACAATCCAGAAATATGGAAATACGTCGTCTGTTTCTGTGCCGCTGACAATTGTGAGCGAGTTGAAAGACAAAATGCAAGGTCGCAAGAACCTAATGTTGAATGCTTTTGGTGTTGGCATGGCTTGGGCAACTGCGATAGTTCCGTTTGTGGATTGTAAGATTAGTGATATTGTGGAAATATAACGTACTTTAAGTAAAAGGTTCTCTTTTATGAATATTGCTATTGTCGGTACCGGCTACGTTGGTCTTGTTAGCGGCACTTGCTTTGCCGAAATGGGCGTCAACGTGACTTGCGTTGATGTGAACCAGGCCAAGATTGAATCTCTCCAGAAGGGTGAAATTCCTATATACGAACCGGGTCTCGATGAAATGGTGCTCCGTAACCAGCGCGAAGGCCGCCTCAACTTCACGACCGATCTCGCAAGCGTTCTCGACAATGTCGAAATGGTATTCAGCGCCGTGGGTACGCCCCCCGACGAAGACGGTTCCGCCGACT
>JAEEGL015734811.1_pt1 | contig 10611 bp, 10 predicted proteins | sample 9134231 | NCBI WGS metagenome assembly JAEEGL01 (sample SAMN16246548, study PRJNA631951) | gut metagenome | biome: gut microbiome; feature: rumen; material: fiber-attached | host: Bos | place: Iran: Karaj | collected 2018-10 | reverse complement strand
CACGTCTCTGTCTGGATACTTTTCCCTTTGGGACTGCCATATTGTTGACACCTCCTGATTGTAGCTGTTCTGAGCAGCTCTCTTTATTCTTCTTTGTTTAACAGCTGCTTCAGCACAGCAAACCTTGGATCAATTTCCTTCCCGCACGTACAGGGCCCCAGGTTCAGGTTCCTGCCGCAGCGGGCACAAAGACCCTTGCAATCCTCTCTGCAGAGGAATTTCGTCTCCATATCCAGAATCAGGCATGTTGACAAAATCTCCTGCAGATCAAGCTCCGTCCCTTCCAGAACAAAGAGCTCCGGATTCTCTTCGCTTTCCTCTTCGGCAATCACAGCGTCTACCGCTGTTTCCTTCCGGCTTTCAAACTTCTGCCCGCACCGGTCACAGATGCAGATCATCTCTGCAGTGATGGTGCCATGCAGATGGAGGATACCGGCTTCGTTGGATACCACGATATCCGCCCGAGGCGGCTCACGGTATCCCTTCACCGAAGGGAAATCCAAACCTTCTGTTTCCAGCTCAACCGACAGTGGCAGTCTGACAGAAGGATTTACGATTACCTCGCGTACATCAATTCGCATGAACCAAACCCCCTGTTGCGACCCTGTCCGGAATGAACCCGAAAAGCATCAGGCAACTGCTCTTACTTGAGCTCGACCTTTGCGCCGACAGCTTCCAGCTGAGCCTTGAGGGCTTCGGCGTCTTCCTTGGAAACGCCTTCCTTGATCTTCGCAGGAACGCCTTCCACCAGCGCCTTGGCATCGGCCAGGCCCAAACCGGTGATACCGCGGACTTCCTTGATGACCGTGATCTTCTCAGCGCCGCACTCGGTCATAACGACGTCAAACTCGGTCTTCTCTTCGACAACGGGGCCTGCAGCAGCGCCGGCAGCAGGAGCGGCAACAGCAGCTGCGGAAACACCGAAGGTGTCTTCCAGAGCATGAACGAGCTCAGAGAGCTCCAGAACGGAAAGGCCTTTGATCTCTTCGATCATGGCAGTGATTTTTTCACTCATTGTAATTTCCTCCATTAATTATTTTTCTGCTTATTCAGCAGCTTCGGGGGCTTCGATGGAGCCACCCTTCTGTTCCAGGATCTGACCGAGGCAAACGGCGAGACCTGTGATCGGGGCGATCATGGTGCCCAGGACCTTCGCATACAGCGCATCCTTGCCGGGCAGCTCGGAAATCTCTGCGATTTCCTGCTCAGAGAGGATCTTGCCCTCCATGAACGCGGCCTTGACATTGAAGCGTTCACCGAGCTTCTTGGAGTAGTCGGTGATGATACGGAACGGAGCGATCGGATCGCTTTCGGTGGTTGCCAGAGAGGTGGTTCCGTTGAGAACGTGGTCAAGACCTTCCATTCCCAGAGAGTCCAGCGCCTTTCTGGTCAGCGTGTTTTTGACGACGGTGTAGTTGACGGATTCCTTGCGCATTTCAGTACGGAGGGCGGTATCTTCTTCAACGGTGATCCCTTTATAGTCCACCAGAATACCGGAGCCAGCATTCCGAATACGTTCGGCCAGAGCCTCCACGATCGCCTGCTTTTCGCTGAGAACCTTTGCATTTGGCATGTGTGATTTCACCTCCACACTTGAACTCACGCTCATAAAGAAAACCTCTGCGGCAAAAAGACGCAGAGGTACAAAAACAATCAAATCAGATGTTGATGTCCTCGGCAGGATTTCCGGCTGTTCACCCACCTGCTGTCTTCGGAGCGCTCCGATACTATAGTTGATTTTTGGGTATTTGTCAAGAGAAATTTTCAAAGAACATTTTTTCAACTACTCCTGCAGTGTGACCTGTATCAGGACAGGATTGTGATCGGAGTATTCAAATCCGCAGTCCAGTGTTTTAACCGAGGACAGATCCACGTTGGGAGAAATGATGAAACCATCTATACAGTAATACTGCGTGTTTTCTGTATCGGAAGGATCATAGGGCTGGTTGAGAAGACGGCAGCTCGGTGTGCTTAAATCGTAGACATAGCCGAAACCCTCGGGAAGCTCGGAACCGTCGAGTATTCCGGGCAGCCAGAGATCAGGATGCGTATTCGGCCAGGCGTCCAGTCCGCCTGGGAAAACCTGATTGAAATCGCCGCCGGCGATGACGTAGTTGCCCTTTTTGTACTCCTCTTCCAGCAGGCTCATCAACTGCTTCGTCTGTGCGATTTTTCCTTCACCGTCGTCGTAGGCCTCCAAATGCAGATTGACCAGCACAAGTTCTTTCTCACTGCCGGCGATGGGGAGCCTGGACACAAGCAGGCAGCGTTTCAGGTTCGCAGTACTGAGCGGCCAGCTGAAGGGGCAGGGCAGTGAAATGCGCTCGGCGTCAGTAATGTTATAGTCTGTGGTTGTGAACAGCCCACTGTGAATTTTGCCCATCGGTGGGAAGGGGATTGGGACAAAAGGACAGGAATAGTTCAGTGCAAACACTGCCGTATTTTGGGCAAGCGAGGTTGTTTCATCAATGCCGTAAGTGCGAGAAGAATCAGTATCAACCTCCTGCAGGAGCACCAGATCAGCCTCGACGTATTGAATGGTCTGAGCAATTCCCTTGAGATAAGAGTCGACGGCGTCACGGTCGTTCGGCTTCGATTGTTTACCGCCGTCCATGAAAAAGTCCTGGTGTTTGCCGAGCCCGGCATAACCGATATTCCAGCTGAGAATGTTCAGAGTTCCACTCGGAGGGGGGGGAGTATCACTGAGTCGACGAATTTCAAGAGGCTCAATGTCAGCTGGTTTATATTCCGTAACGGTCAGGAAACCGAACAGACCACCCACAGCTACAATGATAACGAGGAGAAGAATCAGGATAATACGAAAGATTTTTTTCATGGTGTTCCTTTCCGGTGCGTGTCGGTCGAGGCCGCGCCTGTTATGCATACCATTCTATAGCCAGACAGAATCATGACTTCCCATGGATTGTACCATCTTTCAAGCCCTGAAGCAAGAGATATTCGTTGAAACTGTCCCATTGTCAAGTCTTTGGAAATGTCGTATAATAACTAAACTATGACACTACAGGGAGGCTGTCTGTCAATGAACTACGATGCCATCCGGCGTGCGGACCCGGATATTTATGAATCCATGATGAGAGAGCTGCGCCGGCAGCAGGATCATATAGAACTGATTGCATCCGAAAATTTCGTCAGCGAAGCAGTCATGGAGGCAATGGGCAGCCATCTGACCAACAAATATGCAGAGGGTTATCCCGGAGCGCGTTATTATGGCGGCTGTGAGTATGTTGATGAAGTGGAGAGAATTGCCATTGACCGGGCAAAGAAGATTTTTGGTGCGGAGCACGTCAATGTACAGCCGCACTCCGGTTCACAGGCCAATGTTGCGGTTTATCTTGCACTTCTCAAGCCCGGCGATACAATCCTCGGCATGAGTCTCAGCGACGGAGGCCATCTCACCCACGGAGCGAAAGCCTCCATCTCCGGAAAGTACTTTCACGCCGAGTCCTATGGCGTCAGCCACGAGGATGAGAGAATTGACTATGACGCACTTGCCCAAAAAGCGGAAGAAGTAAAGCCGAAACTGATTATCGGTGGAGCTAGCGCTTATCCCCGCTTTATTGACTATAAAAGAATGCGCGAAATCGCAGACTCTGTCGGGGCTTACCTGATGATCGATTTTGCACATGTGGCAGGCCTTGTCGCAGCTGGAGTGCACCCGAACCCGATTCCCTATGCTCATGTGGTTACTACCACTACGCACAAGACCCTGCGCGGACCTCGTGGCGCGATTATTTTCTGTACGGATGAGCTCGGAAAGAAAATCGACAGTGCGGTGTTCCCGGGCAGCCAGGGCGGCCCGCTGATGCATGTGATCGCAGCAAAAGCGGTTGCGTTGAAAGAGGCCATGCAACCGGAATTCAAAACGTACCAGGAACAAGTCGTGAAAAATGCGGCGGCGCTGGCATCTTCTCTCCAGCAGGAGGGCATACGCCTTGTAACCGGTGGCACGGACAACCATCTTCTGCTCGCCGATGTCTACAGTTGCGGACGAACCGGCGCCGAGGTGCAGGAACTGCTGGACATGGCAAACATTACTGCCAATAAAAACGGGATCCCCTTTGATACCCTGTCTGTTAAACAGACCAGCGGCATGCGCTTCGGTTCTCCGGCCAGCACAACCCGTGGGATGAAAGAAAAAGAGATGGCACAGATCGGTCAGTTAATCTGCCGCCTGATACGGGAAGGAGAGAGTGCGGTTCCCGCCGTGAAAGAAGAGGTCCTGGATCTCTGCCGGCGCTTCCCGCTGTATCCGGAACTATGAAACAACTGAAGCAGGGGCTGCTCCTCCTGCTGGTTTCCGCAATGTTGTGTGGCTGCAGTCTGATGGCGCAGCCAGCCGGACCGGACCCCAATTCAACGTCGACGGCTATCCTGTCATCTGCTCCGTCGGCGGAACCAGTGCCGACGCCGGAACCAACGCCGACGCCCGTTCCAAAGGAGGAGCTCAAGCGACAGGAACGGGAAAAAAAGCAGCAGGACGGCTTTGTTGTGGAACAGGGCTATCTCTATGCCGTCGAGAAGAACGGAGAACCAAAATGCAATACCTACATCGGGGTTCTTTATTTTGACAAGTATGGCCGTTATACCAGCGGTTCCAAGGAGTTGGATCGCCTTGTCGCATCCGTGATTCGAAAGAACACCACCGAAAGACAGACCCGGATGCAGAAGTTGAAAGCCATGTATGAATATACCCGGGACAACATCAAGTATCTCGGTTTCGGAAATCACGACTTGAGCTACGAACCCGCCCATGGAAAAGACGGATGGATGACGGACTGCGCCATTTATGCCCTGGAAAACGGGGTCGGAAACTGCTACCATTTTGCGGCGACTTTTGCGGCGCTGGCAAGAGGTCTTGGATATCAGGCATATGCCACGTCGGGGGTGATCGGCTCCCAGGAGCAGCAGCACGGCTGGGTCGAAATTCTTGATGAGGCCGGGAACATCTGGTATAATGATCCGGAGACGGAGTATTCCCGTATCTACTGGCTGCAGGAGAAACATGATCTCTTCTACAAATCCAAAGAAGATATCAGTGCGACTACCGGAATTCAATACATGCAGATGAAGGATCCCTTCGAAGCGGAAGCCGCGGAAGCAAGAGAGCGTGCGCTCTCATCGTTTCCCGGCAGCTGAAACCGAGAACATATCGAACAGAAGCCATAATAGAAAAGGAAGCAGTGCCGAAAAAGGCAATGCTTCCTTTTCTCTCTTTGAAAAAGCGAACGATTTGCTTTCAGCCTGACATTCCTTTGAGTTTCTCCAGAACATAATCAGCGATATCAGTACGGTCAATGACATCACGATGGCGGTACTCCAGCCCTCGCAGGCCAGAAAGCGATGCTGGGGCCGTAAGACCGGAGACCTGTTCCAAGCGTTCCATCTGTGCGAAGGCATCACCATCCGGGGTCTGCCCGAGCGCGGTAAGTACAGCTGAAGGAAACTTAAAGGGCGAAGCAGTGGAAAGCACCACAACCGGAGCACCCCGACTCTCCCTTTCCCGGTATTCCCGGGCTGCGTGCAGTGCTACCGCAGTATGGGTGTCCGGAAGATAGCCGGTTGTATCGAAACAGCGACGAATCTCAGAGATAGTTTCCGTCTCGCCACAGCAGAAAGCGGAGAAATCCCGGCGAATCGTATCAAGAGCCCTGGCAGAGATTTTGTAATATCCGGAATTCTGCAGGCGGAGCATATCATTTTTCACAGTTGTGGTATCCCCGTCCGCCGCATAAAACAGCAGGCGTTCGAGATTGGAAGAAACGAGGATGTCCATCGACGGGGAATTGGTCTTGTAAAACTCCCGACGTCGGTCATAGACGCCGGTTGTAAGAAAATCGGTGAGGACGCGATTGGCGTTGGATGCGCAGACCAGACGCCCCACCGGCAGCCCCAGCTGTTTGGCATACCAGCCGGCGAGAATATCGCCAAAGTTGCCAGTGGGAACCACATAATCGACCGGATCGCCGAAAGTGATCTTCCCGTCTTTCAGCAGACTGGCATATGCGAGGAAATAGTAGACCACCTGAGGTGCAAGGCGTCCGACGTTGATGGAATTGGCGGATGAAAACCGTATGCCGGGAATCGGCGCCATGCCGGAGTATGCAGAAAAGACCTGCTTGACGGCAGTCTGGCAGTCGTCAAAATTACCCCGTACCGCACAGACAGCAACATTGTCCCCAACCTGGGTGAGCATCTGCGCTTCCTGCACGGCGGAGACGCCCTGATGCGGAAAGAAGACAAGAATCCCGGTGCCGGGTACGTCATGAAAACCTTCCAGAGCGGCTTTTCCGGTATCGCCGGAGGTGGCGGTGAGGATTACAGTCTTGTCGTGCTCGCCCAGGAGGCTCCTCGCAGCAGCCATCAGCTGTGGCAGCATGCAGAGCGCCACATCCTTGAATGCGGCGGTGGGACCATGAAACAGTTCCAGCACCCAGTCGTCTCCGACCGGGACGAGAGGCGTTAGTTCAGGAGCATCAAAGCGTCCTGCATAAGCCTGCTGTACCAGTGTGTGCATGTCGACAAAACCGGGAAGAAGATGGCTGAGAATGCATTCCGCCTGTCCGAGCGGACTGAGAGAGAGGCAGCCCTGTGCGTCAAAACCGGAGGCAGCGATGGCAGGATCCACATAAAGTCCTCCATCCGGGGCAAGCCCCCGCAGTACAGCCTCAGGAGCTGCGACAAAACCACCGCCGCGGGTGGAACAGAACGAGCGGGCTTCCTCCTGCTCCAATGGCACAGAACGGTCCCCGACTGTGGAGCTGTGGGGTTTGATCATGTCAATCAGACTCATAAAATGTTATCATCCTTTTCATTTGATGGGAAGTTAGGCCGTTTATTCTATGGCGAGAAGACGCAGGTTGTCAAGCCCCGGAATTGCTTCAAGCCGGTCAGAGAGAGAGTCAATGGTCTCACTGACATCGGTGATGTCGATGGAGATTGTTACGCTCGCTTTGTTGTGAATAGGAAGACTCTGTGTGATGGTCAGCACGCTGGCGCCAAGCCCGGAAATACATGCGAGCAGAGAAGAAAGGACACCCGGCGCGTGATCCAGCATCATGGAAAAAACCGCTTTGCGGGAGCCAGTGAGGTCCGTGGGTTCGAAAATATAGTCCTTGTATTTGTAATAGGTACTGCGGGAGATGCCAATCTGCTTTACCGCCTGGCTGACCTCCTTTACCTTTCCGCTCTCCATCAGACGCCGGCATTCCAGAACCTTTTCGTAGTATTCGGGCAAAATGCATTTATGAACGATGAGATAATTTGAAAGCATTGTTTAAAATCTCCAATTCTGAAAAAAATGAAAGAAGAAGGCTTGTTTTTCTCGCGGCTATATGATACACTGTCGCCCGTAAAAAAACAAGTGTTTTTATTTCGCGGACGCAATCTTTTTTAATGTGACCGTTCCGACGAAAAACACTGGATCATAGGAGCGATGAAAACGTGAAAGTTGCAGTTTTGGGTTATGGCACGGTTGGTGTCGGCGTGTATGAAATGCTGCAGGCAGCAGAAGGCCTGGAGGCTGGACCGGTTCTGGTCCGTCCCGGAAAAGACGACCAGCCTTTTAAAGTTTCAAATATGGAAGCGATTACTGCTGACACTTCTGTAGATGCGGTGGCGGAGGTCATGGGTGGTGTCGAGCCGGCGTTTACCTATGCGATGGCAGCAATTCAGGCCGGGAAACATTTTGTTACGTCCAACAAGGCACTGGTTGCCGCAAAAGGCGTAGAATTGAACCGTGCAGCCCGGGAAAAGGGTGTGGCGTTCCTGTTTAGTGCAGCCTGCGGCGGCGGAGTGCCATTTCTCCACAATCTGGCGAAAGCGGTCCAGACGGATACGGTTTTCTCTCTCGGCGGAATTCTCAACGGGACGACAAATTTCATGCTGGATCAGATGCAGAGCACTGGAAAGGACTATGCCGATGCACTTCGGGAGGCCCAGCAGCTTGGCTATGCAGAGGCGGACCCGACTGCGGATGTCACAGGACTGGATGCACTGCGCAAGATCATGTTGGCCTGCTCGGTGGCTTGGGGCATACTTCCCCAGGAGGGACTTCTGAATGAAGGAATCGACAGCCTGAGCGCTGCCGATGTCAAGGACTTTATGGCGAGAGGCTGGGTCTGCCGCCTGGTGGCAAGCGGCATGTGTGCAGCGGACGGGCGTGTCTCTGCCTATGTAGAGCCGGTACTGGTTCGAGCGGGAGATGCCGAGAGCGCAGTGCTGAAAAATTACAATATGGCCAGGTATGAGGGCAAGAACGCCGGTCCGATTGCCATGATCGGACAGGGGGCCGGCCGCTACCCGACTGCGTCTGCTGTACTGCGGGATCTGAGCGGAATCAGTACAGGGGAACGGTCAATGTTCCCGGAGAACTGTGTAAACGGCTGCGCCGACAACAGTGCAGAAACGCATGCATATTATGTCCGCCTACCCAAGGCGTATGCGCCGTCCATTCCTGCGAAGAAAGTCCTTGCAGAAGAGGGAGCTATGATTCGAATTCTCACAGCCGCAATCAGCGTGCAGGAAATGCACGAGAAGGCAAAAGCCATGCGCAAAAAAGGCGCTGCGGTCTTCTTCGCTGCGGTCCGGGAGGCTTAAGCATGCTGAAGGTAGCGAAATTCGGAGGGTCTTCCGTTGCCGGCGCGGAGCAGTTTAGAAAAGTAAAGACCATCGTGGAAGCAGATGAAAATCGGCGGATTATCGTCGTCTCCGCTGCAGGAAAACGGAACGGGAATGATCACAAACTGACGGACCTGCTCTACCTGATCCATGCACACCTGACCTACGGTGTATCCTGCGAGGATATTCTGGAAACAGTAAAAAGCCGGCTTACGGAGATCCGCAATGAACTGGAAATCCCCGTAGATATTGAAGGAGAACTGAGTGCTTTTGAAAGAAAGCTCAGCAAGGACACCTCGGTAGATGAAATTGTTTCCCGAGGAGAATACTTTACCTCAAAACTGATGGCAGCCTACCTTGGATTTGTTTTTGTGGATGCGGCAGACTGCATCTTCTTCGGACTGGACGGAACTCTGGACCGGGAGACAACAGACGCGGCCATTGCCGAAGCGATGGAGCGATATGGCAGAATTGTTATTCCCGGGTTTTATGGGCAACTTCCGACCGGGCGGCTTCGGGTCATGTCCCGAGGCGGCAGCGATATCACCGGCGCTGTAGCTGCGGCAGCGGTGAATGCTGATGTCTATGAAAACTGGACCGATGTATCCGGCATTCTGATGGCAGATCCGAGAATTGTAGCAAATCCGGCGCCTATCGAAAAAATCACCTATGCAGAACTCAGGGAACTCGCATTTATGGGCGCTTCCGTGCTCCACGAGGAATCAGTACAACCGGTCAAGGAGAAGGGAATTGCACTCAATATCCGAAACACCAACGATCCTTATCATCCCGGGACAATGATTGTGGAAAGCGTCACGGAACAGGAACACGGAGATCGTTTTATTACCGGCATCGCCGGAAGAAAGAATTTCACCATCGTGACGGTATACAAGCACGGAATGAAACTCAGCTATACCCTGCGGCAGGCGTTGGAAATCTTTGACCGTTATAACGCTCCGGTGGAGCATATCACCCTCGGACTGGACTCCTTTGCACTGGTTTCTGCGACCGGAACCCTGGGGGATGCAGTCTACGATATTGTTGCGGAGATCAAGAAAAACTGCCGGCCGGACGAGGTGGAGATTCGGGAGAATATCGCGATGGTTTCCGCCGTCGGCCGCAAAATGAGCAGTCGTCCCGGTGTTTCCGGCCGCCTGTTCAAGGCACTCGGCGATCAGGGGGTAAACATCCGCACCATCGCACAGGGAGCGGATGAACTCGCTATCACAGTTGGCGTGGAGAACGAACAGTATGAAAAGGCAATCCGTGTGCTGTATGACAGCTTCGCCGGATAAGACAGCAGAGAATATCCCTATTTTCGGATACAAACAAAAGAAAAAAGGAGAATCGATATGAAACAGATTAATGTGGCTATTCTTGGTGCAACAGGTGCTGTTGGACAGGAAATGCTCAAGATCCTGCATGAATACAAACTCCCCATCGGAGAGCTTCGCCTGCTGGCCAGCGCACGGAGTGCCGGCGAGAAGGTTGCATTCGGCGATCGGGAAGTCATGATTCAGGAAACAACGGAGGACAGCTTTGAGGGGATGGATTATGTTCTCGGTGCTGTTGAAGGGCCGATGAGTCAGAAGTTCGCACCGGCGATTGTAAAGAGCGGTGCTGTTTATATTGACAACAGCTCTGCCTTCCGCCTTGATCCGGATGTGCCGCTGGTAGTTCCGGAAATCAACGGAAAGGATGCGCTGGAACATAAGAAGGGCATCATCGCCAATCCCAATTGCTGCACGATCATTGCGCTGATGGCAGTAGCCGGCATCGCAAAAATTTCTCCGATCAAAAATATGATCGCCTGCACCTATCAGGCTGTTTCCGGGGCAGGACAGGCCGGCCTGAAAGAACTGGAGGACCAGATGGCAGCGCTGGCAAAGGGCAATAAGCCAGAAGTCAAAACTTTCGCCACACAGATTGCGATGAACGTGATTCCATATATTGATGCCCCTTACGGCAATGACT
>JAEEGL014475163.1_pt1 | contig 10611 bp, 7 predicted proteins | sample 9134231 | NCBI WGS metagenome assembly JAEEGL01 (sample SAMN16246548, study PRJNA631951) | gut metagenome | biome: gut microbiome; feature: rumen; material: fiber-attached | host: Bos | place: Iran: Karaj | collected 2018-10 | reverse complement strand
CGAAACGAACGACTAAAAAGAAATAGACGATGAAACGGATTATCCTCATCCTGTCGGCATTCTGCCTGACGCTGACCCTGTCCGCTCAGGACAAGGTCACCAAGACCGTGCTCGAACTCGGGCGTACGGACAACCGCGTGATGGATCACGCGGACTATATAGCCCGGAATATCGGCGGCCGCCTGGTCGGTACGCACATGCTCCATCACGCAGAGGACTGGGTGGCGGAGCAGTTCCGCTCCTGGGGCCTTGAGGTCACCCTGCAGGAAGCTGTCGAGATAGGGGTGGGCTTCGACCGTGGTCCCTGGTCCGGGCGCATGCTCTCCGAAGACGGGATGACCTTGCATTTCGGTACGCCTGCGTATACGGCGGGCACGCGCGGGCCCCAGAAGGGGCGCGTGCTGCTCGAGCCGAAGACCCAGCGTGATTTTGACCGCGTCAAGGGCGCACTCAAGGGCGCCTGGGTGCTGCTGGAGACGGGCCCGACCAGCGGCCTGGCGCTGGACTCCAGCGCAAAGGCCGACTCTACCCGCGCCGCGCAGCTTGCTGCCGGTAAGGAAGATGTTTCGGTGCCGTTCTATCGCCAGATGGTCGATGCCGGCGTGCTCGGTTTCATCCGCCCGTCCAAGCTCCCGATGCAGGTGCTCTATAATCGTGCAACTTGCTTCGACATTACGATGGACAATCTGCCGAAGGCCTGCGACATCCTTCTGGATGAGCACCAGTTCGAGGTAGTCAAGCAGAAAGTGGTCGACCGTCAGGACTTCCAACTCGAGTTCGACATCCGCAACCACTTCTTCCCGGGCCCGATGAAATATCACAACATACTCGCGGTCATCAAGGGCTCGAAATATCCCGACGAGTATGTAATGATGGGCAGCCACCTCGATGCTTATGACATCGCTACCGGTTCGACCGACGACGGCCAGGGTGTGTGCGTCACCATGGAGGCCGCGCGTCTCCTGGCAGCGGCGGGCGCCAAACCCAAGCGCTCCATTATGTTCTGCATTTGGACCGCCGAGGAGTACGGCCTGCTGGGTTCCAAGTATTTCGTCCTGAACAAGACCATTCCTTGGAACAAGATTTCCAACTACTTCAATCGCGACGGAGGTCCCCTCGCTGCAACTTCCATTACGGTCCCTCCTGCAATGTACGACGACTTCGTCAAGGCCTGCGAACCCCTCAAGGACTACAATCCCGACATTCCGTTCCAGGTGATGAAGCGCGAGGGCGAGCCGCAGCCGCGCCCTACGAGCGCCGGCGGCTCCGACCACGCCTACTTCGCCATGAACGGCATTCCGGCCATCTCCTTCAGGGAGCAGGACATCTTCGGTTACGATTTCATCTACCGCGACATCTGGCACACCGAGGATGACCTCTACGACAAACTGATTCCGGAATATCTGGAGCACTCGGCCGTGGTTCAGGCGGTCACCGCCTACGGCATCGCCAACCTCGACCACCTCCTCTCCCGCGACGGCCTCTACAAGGACTAGCCCCTCCCTCCCTCCGTCCCTCCACGGGGGCTGATTCCTCAGTTTGTCTCCCGCGACGGCCTCTACGAGGACTGATCCCTCCGTCCGTCCCCTCGTACCTCCACGGGGGCTGCCGTCTTTCGCTTCTGATAATATCATTCTATATAGGTGTGCGGATTTCTTTCAAGAATCCGCACCTTTCTTCCCCCCTTTCCCGTCCCTATGCCTTTCCCCTGGTCCGTCCCCTCCCGTCCCTTGGTCTGTTTTTCTGCCCGTCTCTCTGATCCGTTCCCCCGATCTGTCTTCCTGCCCGCCTTCTCTGTCCGCTCTTCTTTTCCGGTTCCCCAGTCTTTCCCTTGGTCCGCCCCTCTTTCCCGTTCCCATGCCGGCCTCCTGGTCCTTTACGGTTTCTTTGCCGGCTTATATTTCCCAGAGCTGTTGACAGTCCGTGGTAGGCAACATACTGACAATCAAGGTAATGATATATCTGACTACCCCTTCTTAAAGGAGTAGTCAGATATATGTATCCATTGATAATCAGCAGCTTAGTGACCACGCGAATGCTTTCCCCCATCCCCTCTTCTCCCTCCTCCAGGCAATACCTTCTCCTCGCCCTCCGTAGTTTACCCGCATTCCGCCCCTTCCCAGCAGACAAAACAGCCTCATCCTTCGACCTATGGTAGAAGGAAGCGGGCGTTTTTGCTAAAAAGTGGGTTATCCTTCGATCTGTGGTAGAAGGATGAGGGCATTTTTGCCGAAAGAGGCGTTATCCTTCGACCTGTGGTAGAAGGAAGTGGGCGTTTTTGCTAAAAAGTGGGTTATCCTTCGACCAACGGTAGAAGGAAGCGGGCGTTTTTGCCGAAAGAGGCGTTATCCTTCGACCGAAGGTAGAAGGATGTCAAGGTGTGGGAGGGAATCAGGCGGAAGGGAAGTGGGGGACGAGGACGTCGCGGCGGTAGCGGACGGTCAGGACGACGGTGCGGGCGAGGAGGTGGGCGAAGTAGGCCGCCATTAAGACGTGGATGGCGAGTGCCTGGTAGCGGGGTGCGTCGTGGGGCAGCGGTGAGACGGTGCGGAGTATGCCGACGCCGGCGAACCAGCAGGCGAAGAAGAAGACCGCCGCCCAGAGCATGGCGTCCCGGATGCCCTTGGAGGCGGTGGCGCCGAGGTAGATGCCGTCCCAGGTGAAGGCGGCGCAGCCGGTCAGTGGCATGAGGACCAGCCATGGCAGGAACTGCCGGCTGGCTTCCACCACGGCTGCGTCCGAACTCATCAGCCGCAGCATTGGCACTCCGCCAAACCAGTACGCAGCCATGAATCCCAGCACGATGCTCATACTCCAGTAGAAGACGTAGCGAACCGATTTCTTCGTCATCACAAGATCTTTCGCGCCGATGAAACGACCCGTCAGGGCCTCTCCTGCATAGGCGAAGCCGTCCGTGAAGAACGAGAATATCATCAGCAGTTTCATCAGTATCGTATTGGCGGCCAGCATCAGGTCGCCGTAATGCGCTGCAATGGCAGGGATGCTGATGTATATGGCCATGAAGCCCAACGAACGGATGAAGATGTCGCCGTTCATCGACATGAAGCCGCGCATCTCCGAGCCGGCGAATGATTGCTGCAGGTCCTGGCGGCTGAAGCCGTCGAATACGTAACGATAGCGGAATAATATCTTAAGCGTAGCGTACAGCAAGCCGGAATACTGCGCAACGACGGTGCCCAGGGCTATTCCGGGGAACCCGAAACCCTCCCAGGTGCCGATTCCGAGGGTGAGTACTATGCTCGCGGCGATGTTCACGCCGTTCACCACCAGATCCGTCATCATCGAACTGAAAGAGTCCTGCATCCCGATGAACCACCCACGGAAACCCATCAGTCCGAGGGTCGCTGGTGCCGCCCATACGCGGATGAAGAAGTATTTGAGCGCCAGTTGTTTCACCTCGCCTGAGCTGTCGATGACGAGGAACGCGAGTTTGGAGAATGGCCACTGTATCAGGAGGATGAGGGCGGCGCAGCCGAGCGCGAGGAGCAGGGCCCGCATCAGGATGCGGGCGCACTCGCGCCGGTCGCCCCGGCCGTAGGCCTGGGCCGTCAGGCCGCCCGTCCCGACCCGCAGGAACGCGAAGTTCCAGTACAGAAGGTCGAAAAGCATCGAACCTATGGAAATGCCGCCGATGAACGCGGCCGCAGTAAACAGCTCCGTCCCCTGCAGGTGTCCAGCCACGGCAATGTCTACCATTCCCACGATGGGCACGGTGATATTGGCTAGGATGCTGGGGAGGGCGAGGCGGAGAATTTCCTTGTTAAGTGCGTTCATCGGGCCGGACTATCGGAATTTGTTATCCTCCTCGAGCATACCGAGGTAGGAATTGTAGCGCTCCGCGCTTATGCGTCCCTCGTCCACCGCTGCCTTGACGGCGCAGCCGGGCTCGTGCGTATGGGTGCAGGGCGTGAAGCGGCAGCTGCGCGAAGCCTCGAGCATTTCGGGGAAATAGAGCGCGATCTCCTCCTTCTTGAGGTCTACCAGCCCGAAGCCGCGTAGCCCCGGCGAGTCTATGATGCAGGCGCCGTCCACCGTGCGGTACATCTCATAGAGTGAGGTGGTGTGCTTGCCCTGCAGGTGCGCGGCGGAGATCCGGCCGACCTTCGGGTCCAGGGCCGGATCCAACGCCTTGATGAGCGAAGACTTTCCCACTCCGGATTCTCCGGAAAGCAGGCAGACACGGCTGCCCATGGCAGCGCGCAGCGTATCGACGCCCTCGCCCGTAAGGGCCGAGGTCTCGATGACGCGGTAACCCGCCCCTTCGTAGATGCGCCGGAAATCCTCGATCTGTTCCGCGGCGAACTCGCGGTAAAGGTCGACCTTGTTCAGGACAATTGTCACCGGCACGTTGTACACCTCGCAGGTGACGAGGATGCGGTCCAGGAAAGGAAGTTTTATCTCGGGGAAATAAAGTGTCACGATTATGAATGCCTCGTCGACGTTGGCAGCAATGATATGTGCTTGACGCGAAAGGTTGGTCGAGCGGCGGATCACGTAATTGCGCCGCTCGTGTACCTGCGTGATGGTCGCCGGGTGCTCGGGCGTCGGGCGGGCGCCTTCGGCGAAGCCTGCCGCCCCGGTCATCCCGGTTGCCCCGATCGCCGCGGTCGCCCTGCCGCAGCACTCGGCATCAGCTGCGCTGCCGCCGGCCCCTGCGCCTGCCTTCTGGCAGCCTTTTGACGCCCCGGCTCCCGACGCCGCGGCTCCCGACGCCGCGCTCGCTTCGCTCGCCGCGCCGCCCGGCGCGTCCCATTCCCAGCTCACGCGGTCGCCCACCGCCACCGGATTGGTGGCGGAGCTCCCTTTGAGCCGGATGCGGCCGCGCAGCACGGCCGGGAACAGGTCCCACTCCGGCAGGCAGCTCAGCAGGTAATGGCTGCCGGCGTTCTTGACGACTGTAGCTTCTCCTTTCATCAGTGCAAAAATAGCTATTCGCCCCCTATTTTCAAAGGGCCACCCGTTCTTGGTCCTTGAGTCTCAGCATCCGGCCTCTTCTTTACCTTTCATCCTTCTACCTCCGGTCGAAGGAAGTGGGCTTTTTTGCTTAAAAAGGCGTTATCCTTCGACCAAAGGTAGAAGGATGCGTTATGAGGGAGGCGGTTGAAGAAATTTTCACCGTGTTATGTAATGTGTTGATTGTCAAGGGATAAAGTAAAGATCCTCCCCTTGGAACGAGGGGAGGATCTTTACTTTATGTGCTGATAATCAGCTGTTTGCAAATCACGCGGCGAGTGCCTGCCGGAAGCCGGGGGTGATACCCGTAGTGAGCGCATTGGCCGGAAGCCGGGGGTGATGCCCACAAAGCGTGTGTCGGCAGGAGGCCGGAGGGGATGCTGCCTGCAGAGTGCTTGCCGGCCGGAGCTGAGGACGCTGCCTGCAGAGTAGTTACCGGCCAGAGTCGGGGACGATCACCGCAGGGCAGCGAGGCCCTAGAACTTCACTACGGTCTGTTTGCCGGAGTATGAGACGGTCTTGGATTTGCCGCCGGCTACGGTCACGACGAACTTGCGGGACTTGAGCATTCCGTTGAAGGAGCCCTGGCGGGCGCCGATGGTGAGGGTCGCCGTGGCGTCATCCCAGTTCATCGGAATCTCGGTGTAAGCGCCGTTCTCGTAGTTGTAGTTGTCTTTCTCGTCTTCGTACAGGACGAACGATGCGTCCGCGCCGGGATAGACCTTGAGCTCGAGCTTGTTCCACGGCACCTGGTCGGTGTACTGGACCTTCTGGGTCAGGTAGGGGACGATGGAGCCGGACTTGACGTAGATGGGCTCCACGTCGATCGGGGTCTGCTTGGTGACCTTCTGGCCGCCGTCGAACTTTTCGTCAGTCCAGAAGTCGAACCACGCTGAACTGGCGGGCAGGTATACTTCACGCGAGGTGGCGTCCTTCTCGATGACCGGGGCTACGAGGAACGAGCGTCCGAACAGGAACTCGTCGTCGAGCTGCCAGGTGTTCTTGTCGTCAGGAGAGTCCATATAAGGGTGACGCAGGAACGAGTAGCGGTTCTTGGTAACCTGCCATGCGGTGGAGTAGATGTACGGGAGGATTTTGTAGCGGAGGTTTATGTACTTCTCGATGGCGTCGAAAGCCCAGGTTCCGCGCTCTCCGAACTGCCAGATCTCCTTGGGTCCGCGCGTGCCGTGCGAGCGCAGCATCGGATGGAAGGTCGAGAACTGGAACCATCTCACGTAGAACTTCTTGTATTCGTCCCACTCGGCAGGATGACCGGCGTACTCGCGGGGCATCTCGCGCGGCGGATAGAATGCGCCGATGTCGGTATTCCAGTAAGGGATGCCGCAGATGGAGAAGTTGAGTCCGGCGGATATCTGCTTGTGGAAGATGTCGTAGCTGGCGGTGATGTCTCCGCTCCAGGTGTTGGCGGCATACCTCTGCTGGCCGGCGAAAGCCGAGCGGGTCAGCAGGTACACGCGCTTGTCGGAGGTGGTTGCGCGCTGGCCGTTGTAGACGTTGCGGTTGGCGTACAGCGGGAATGCGTTGCGATAGTTCCTGAAGGGGCCGAGGGCGGTCTTGAAGTTGAACATCGCGTCCGTGACGGGCTGATGGATCTCTGGCTCTGTGCCGTCAAGCCACCATCCGTCCACGCCGTAGGCGAAAATATTGTCGCGCATACGGTTCCACACCAGTTCGTTGGCTTTGGGGTTGAATACGTCATAAGGCGAAGAAGAACTCGGCCAGGTGTTGACCGGAAGGATGGCATTGATCTCCTTGAGCTGGTTGTAGATCTCTGACTCCTTGCCGAACTGCGACCATACGGAAATAATGGAGTGGGCGTGCAGCCCGTGTATGTCGTCCATCATTTTCTTCGGGTCGGGATAGGCCGGGTTCTTGAAGCCGATGGAGTTCCACTGCATGTCGTTGTTGGGCTCCTGAGGCGGCTCGTCCCAGTATTTCCAGTCCTGGATGACTGCATCGATCGGGACGCCGAGCTCGCGGTACTTCTTCACGATGCCCACGAGTTCCTCCTGCGACTCGTAGCGCTCCTTGCTCTGCCAGAAGCCGAAGGTCCAGAGAGCCATCATAGGGGCGTCGCCGGTGAGGTCGCGCATCAGCGCGACGGTCCCGTCACCGTCGCCGCCCGCCAGGAAGTAGTAGTCGGCGCAGTCGCCGGCATCGGACTTGAACGTGGTGCCGGAGGACTTGGTGTCGGTGAACAGGGTGATGGAATAATTGTCCCAGAACAGGCCGTAACCCTTGGTCGAGGCGATGTAGGGAATGGCGACGAGCATGTTGTTCTGCTCGAGGTTGAGGCGCTGGTTGCGCTGGTTCATATAACCGGCCTGCTGCTGGCCGAGGCCGTAGATGGCCTCGTCATCCTCTAGGATGAAGCCTTGGCTGACCTCGTAGGTTTTCTCGGTTATCTGGACCATGCGGCCGCGGCCGCCGGCCATGCCCGGGGCCCCCTGGCCCTGCATGGCGGGGCTGTAGCCGTAGGCGCCGGCCGCGAGCGCATCCTGCACGAACTCCCTGGAGGTATAGGTCATGGGGAGGAACTGCACGCCGTAGTCCTTCTCGGAGAGGAGGTGCTTGCCGGCCGGAGTCTCGAAGTCGATACGGCCAGTCTTTGTATCAAGCGACACTTTCAGCCCGGAGGACTGTGCGGTCACGACTCCACCTGCAGTGCGGTAGGTGAAATCCACCTTCTCGGGAGTCTTGATGACCGAAAGGCTCTGCTTTTCGAACTCCGTCCCTGCGGGGCTCTTCAGCACCCGGACGATCTTGGGGGAGTAGAAGGACACGGTGATGTCTACGTCGTTCACCGTGGCCGTGAAACCGGACGATGTCTTGCTGCCCTGGGCGAACAGGCCAATCCCGGACATAAGGACAAGTAAGGAAATGAGGATTCTTTTCATTATGGTATGTGGTTTAAGTCGAATAAAAATAATCATTTTCTCCGAGCGGAGGAAACCTTTGGATGAATTGGGCACCTTTTGGACGAAATGATTATCTTTGTACGGACCAATTTCCGATACTGATGATTTCCGAAGCATACATAGACAGGACGGTGAAGGAGATATTCGACGAGATCGAGTTTCCTGCCGCCCCGGCGGGGCTTTACGACCCGCTCCGATATATGATCTCAATCGGCGGCAAGCGCATCCGTCCCAAACTCTGCATACTGGCCTATTCCGTCTTCAAGGACGACCTCTACAACGAGATCGTCGAGCCTGCCCTGGCCCTGGAAGTGTTCCACTCCTTCACGCTCATCCACGACGACATCATGGACCATTCGCCCCTGCGGCGCGGCGTGCCCACTGTCTGGAAGAAATGGGGCGAGGACACCGCCATCCTTTCGGGCGACGTGATGAACATCGACAGCTGCCGGCGTATTGCCATGACGCCCGAGCGCGTACGCAGCAAGGTGATGGAGCTTTTCACCAAGACTGCCAGCGAGGTCTGCGAGGGACAGCAGATGGATATGGACTTCGAGAAAGTGCCCCAGGTGGAGATGGCCGACTATATGAAGATGATAGGGCTGAAGACCGCCGTACTGCTGGCATGTTCTGCCAAGATCGGTGCCCTCATCGGAGGGGCGTCGGACGTGGACGCGGATTTCCTTTATGATTACGGTTACAGGCTCGGACTGGCCTTCCAGGTCGCCGATGACTACCTCGACGCTTACGGCGACGAGAAGGTCTTCGGCAAGCCTATCGGAGGCGACATCGTCAACGACAAGAAGAGCTGGCTGATCACCCGCGCGCTCGAAAAGGCCGAAGACAAGGAAGAGATCTTCGAGGCCATGGCGCTTCCGGTTGAAACAGCCGGACAGCGTGCGGCTAAGATCCTGGCCGTGAAGAACATATACAACCGTCTCGGTGTGGATGACGATGCCCGGGAAGAGGTCGCCCGTCTCACTACGCTCGCGATGGACGCGGCCCTGAAGGTGAATATCAACTCAGTGCGAATGGAGATGCTCCGCCGCTTCGCGGACTCTCTCGTAGCACGCGCCAAATAGGGATCCATGGACAGGAAGGAACTGGAAATAATGGCCCCGGCGGGCAATTTCGAGTGCCTGCACGCGGCGATACAGGGAGGCGCCGACTCCGTCTATTTCGGGGTCGGGCATCTCAACATGCGTTCCAACTCGGCCAACAATTTCAGTCCCGCGGACCTTTCCGAAGTGGTGCGTATCTGCCGGGAGCACGGAGTACGCACATATTTGACGTTGAACATCACCTTGTATCCGGAGGATATCCCGGAAGCGTACGCGGCGCTGGACGCCGCCAGGGCGGCAGGCGTCAGCGCCGTCATCGCCTCCGACATGGCGGCCATCCTTTACTGCCGCCGGATAGGCCTCGAGGTGCATATTTCCACGCAACTGAGCATCTCCAATGCCGAGGCGCTGCGCTTTTACGCGCAGTACGCCGACGTCGTCGTGCTGGCGCGCGAGTTGCGCCTCGACCAGGTCCGGGAGATTTACGATACCATTGTCCGTGAGAACATTACCGGTCCTTCGGGGGAGCTCGTCCGAATCGAGATGTTCGCGCACGGGGCCCTTTGTATGGCCATCAGCGGCAAATGTTACCTGAGCCTGCACACTTACGGCGCTTCGGCCAACCGCGGCGCCTGCCTGCAGGTCTGCCGCCGCGGTTACGGCGTCACCGACCTCGAGACCGGCAATGAACTGAACATAGACAACAAATACATCATGTCTCCCAAGGACCTCTGTACCATCGAGTTCATGGACAAGATAGTGGATGCGGGAGTCAAGGTGTTCAAGATCGAAGGGCGCGCGCGCAGCGCCGAGTACGTCAAGCGCTGCGCGTCGTGCTACCGGCGTGCGGCCGACGCCGTCTGCGACGGCGCCTACACGCCGGAGCTCGCCGCCTCGTTGAAGGCCGAGCTCGCCGAGGTCTTCAACCGCGGCTTCTGGGACGGGTATTATCAGGGAGCCTACCTGGGCCAATGGAGCGACGTCTACGGCAGCCAGGCCACACGCACCAAGGTATACTGCGGCAAGGTCACCAACTGGTTCGGCCGCATAGGCGTGGCCGAAGTCAAAGTGGAGTCGGCCCCGCTCCACGCCGGAGACCGGGTGATGGCCATAGGCCCCACCACCGGAGTCGTGGAGTTCACGGCCGACGACATCCGTGTCGAGTTCAAGCAGGTCCAGACAGCTCCCAAGGGCGTGGACTGCTCCGTCGCCCTCCCCTCCGGGGAGCGTCTCCGCCGCGGCGACAAGGTCTATCTCTGGGTGGACAGGTCTTAGACTTGGGTGTTTATACGGTCAGGAATCCCCTCGATCCATTCAGGACTGAAACCCTCGAAAATCTCAATCACTTCCCCTTCTGGAGAGATGAGCACGAAGGTGGGAATGCCTCTGCTCTCGAATGAAAGCACGCTTCCGGAATTGCGGGACGGATCACGCCATTCAGTCCATGAAGTCGGATGCTCCTTCCGGGCCTCCTCCCACATAGAGGCAGTGTCCAGGCTTATGCTTACTATTTCCAGCCTTTCACTGCATCGTTCATAGAGCTTCGCAAGGTATGGTATAGACTCGATACAGGGGCCGCATCCCAGACTCCAGAAATCCATTAGGACATATTTCCCCCGTAGTTCGGACATAAGGTG
>JAEEGL011482469.1_pt1 | contig 10611 bp, 9 predicted proteins | sample 9134231 | NCBI WGS metagenome assembly JAEEGL01 (sample SAMN16246548, study PRJNA631951) | gut metagenome | biome: gut microbiome; feature: rumen; material: fiber-attached | host: Bos | place: Iran: Karaj | collected 2018-10 | reverse complement strand
TTTTCATATTGTTCATAAGCCAGAAGACGCAGCGGTGCCAAATAGATACCACTCCCGGCTTCTCTTAGTTCTTCCATTGCCTGGTATGTTTTTCCTGAATTGGTAGGCCCTATGTGAACAATGAAGTGCCTCTTCATCTGCCTTGCAAGGGGGAACAGCTCAGTGTAATCATCAGGAGTCGACGTCTGGATATTCTCCAAAAGCAACTGCTTTGCTGCCATGGTGCGCTTTAGACGCTCCGCCACATGAACATAATGTGGGTTTTCCAGCAGCTGGTTGAACACTATGAGCTCTGTGAGATTACTTTTCACGTAATCAACGATATCCCTTGTTCTCTTGGTCTCCCTGAGGTATGCCATTATCACCTTGGATGACACCTTCTCCCTGTTCTCAGCAGCAAACTCTACGACAGGAATATTGTCACTGGCAAGGATTGCACTGTAAATTACATGCTGAATATCAGGAAGCATTTCCCTTAAAACAGCTCCATTCATTTTTTCAGGGAAAGTGGCGCAAAAATGCCCCACAGTTCCCTTGTGGAGCTCCTGCTTCTGCATATAGCCAAAAGAAGTCCTGGCGTGGACATATATTCTCTCACTTGCGAGTACATCTAATAAAGCCTCAAAGACTGCCTCTGAGACTTCCTCAGAATTCTTTCTCCAATATTCATCAAACTCTTTTCTGGGAAAGAGCTTTTCAGCTCTTTGAACGTCAAGCTTAAGCTGAGCTTTTCTCGAAGAAAAGCGCTTATATCGTCCTCTCTTTTTCATTATTCTCTTCCCATCTTGGACTCCAGCTTGTGCTGGTACATCAACGTATCAGCCCGCTTAAATACATCATCCATGGAAACATCATTTTCCGCATCAAAAACAGCCATACCTACAGCTGCTGAGTATCGCTCCCACGGCTCTCTTTCATCATCTATGGCAGAAAGCTCGAATGAGGTCTTAAGCTGTTTTAAGAGCTGATCCCTGTGCTCGAAGTCCCGGTTTTCCAACAGCACCACAAATTCATCTCCGCCAACCCTGAATACAGGTGAATGATCGTAAATTATACAGATCTGATGGCAGGATCCAAAGATATATTCATTTCCATGTTCATGACCATAAGTGTCATTTATCTTTTTTAGCTGATTAAGGTCGATCATCACAATGGCAAAATTTGCCTTGCCTTTTATTATATCATCATCAACTCTGACCTTAGTCTTATCATACCACGCCTTGTTCTTAACATGTGTCAGAGCATCCTGGTAAGCCACCATATCCATGCGGCTCACCTGGCTCTTCATATCTTCAACCTTTCCCTCCGCATCCAGGATACTGCATACGTAGGCCTTCATATCCCCGGACATCTGCGCTACGGCATTTGAAAGGGATTCAACTTCATTTTCTGTATGTATTCCCGGGTCCTCATAATTCAGTTTATCGGGATCTTTCTGGTTATGGGCCTTTGATGCAAAGGCTACGACGCTTTTTTCCAGCCTGCTTATAGGTTCTGTAATTGTCTTATTCGCCCACAGGATGAATATCGTTACAAATATTAGGCCAAGAAACGCAATGATAAGCACACTTGTAACAATATAGTTCTTTATTGTCTGACGAAGCTCAGATACTTCTACATCTACGCACAGAAGCGCAAAGCGCTCGCCTTTGGCATTAATGAGCGGTTTAAGCCCTGTGTAGTCGTAACCCCATTCACTGAAGTCCTTGAAAAAAGATATCTCTTCATTGTCCAGTGCATCAATATACATCTGCAGATATTTAGGCTCATAGGCATCGATAATTACGCTGTTTAGCACCAGACCATCCGGATCATTGATCCTTCCCTCATGGGTATCTGCAGAGAGGATATTCTGCATTTCTGTCGGAGCCTGCGCCTTCAGAGGATATACGATATACAAAAAATGTATGTCAAAGTCATCCATTATGCAGTCCATGAATTCCATAAGTTCTGAATACTTTTCAGATTCAACCCCTGTCTCCACACAGTTTGACAGGTCCTCTACATCTATATGCGTCTCCACATACTCAATGACATCAATCATTCTCCGTTCATAGGCGCGGTAAAGAGACCTTGAATAGTTGATATAAGTCATAATACTTATGGTGACACACAAAAACATGAAAAATATGGAGCTGTAGACCAATATGCTCTTTTTGAGAGGTTTTCTGTTCACCGGCATGTTCTCTTTTGCTCCTGATAAATTTAAGTTACAGTTACTAATATTATAAACGATTTATACTTTAAATTCAGTCCGGGAAAGCCACAATCCAGGCTGTAATTATTTTTTTTTGTAAACAAAAGAGCGCAGGAACAGCATTCCTGCACTCTCACCTCATAAGAAATCGCATTATACTACTGGGTAATAACCATCAGCAGAAGGTTTTCTTTTCAATAACGTCTCCCGAAAGCTCTTTTCCATCAAGCTTACTCTCATCCTTAAACAGAAGGTTTGAAGCCTTCTTGTTCTTACCTTTGAAAAGAGTGCTTGTGGTAGTCTTTTTTTCTTTTCCGGTATAAAGAAGATTTCCGGCCATCAAGCCACCATTGATATTCTCAAGTTCCTCAGTACTGAGCTGTTCATTCATCTGATCCTCATTCATAATTATCATATCCTCCTTTCCATGACCATATATCCTTATATACGAACAATTCACCGTTGTGGCAAAAGAAACTGCCCCCTCAACTTAATTGTCTCTAAAACAGATTATAAAGCTTTTCGGAATCATGGAAAGTTATTTTTTGTAAAATACTATAAAATGTTCATAAACAATCTACTTTTTTCGGCGTCCGTGGTATCATCATTTTGTTAACCAAATATCTAGGACTAAGGAGCAACACTTGGGAAATCAGGCATTATTTGAAACCGGCAATGACAAAAGACGCAGAGCAGTACTCGTTGGAGCAAGATGCGGCATCACAAGCGAAGAGGAGTTTGATATCAGCATGTATGAGCTTAAGGGTCTTACCAAGGCATGTGATATCGAGCCCGTATTTACCGTCACCCAGAACCTGGCATCTGAAGACGCCGCTACCTATATCGGATCCGGCAAGATTGAGGAGATCAAAGCTCTCATTGAGATGTACGAAATAGATACAGCCATATTTAACAATACCCTATCCCCCTCTCAGCTCGGAAACCTCTCCAAAGCTCTGGATGTGGAGGTCGTAGACAGAACAGGTCTTATCCTGCTCATCTTTGCAGAACGCGCAAAAACAAGGGAAGCAAGACTTCAGGTAGACTATGCACAGCTAAAGTACATGCTTCCCAGACTTGTAGGCCTGAGGGCTAATCTCTCAAGGCAGGGCGGAACCGGCGGTTCTTTGTCCAACAAGGGTTCAGGAGAAAAACAGATCGAACTGGATCGCAGAAAGATTGAAAAAGAGATGTCCATTCTGCGGAGAGAACTTGCAGAAGTAGAAAAAACAAGAAAACTCCAAAGAAGCAGGCGCTCAATGGCAGGAATACCGCTGGTTGCGCTGGTGGGCTACACAAATGCGGGCAAATCCACTCTCATGAACAAGTTAATAGATACTTGCGGTGTAGAAGCCGGCCAGAAAGTCTACGTTCAGGATATGCTCTTTGCGACCCTGGACACCACGGTACGAAAGCTTGAGACCTCAGCCGGAAGAACATTTCTTTTATCCGATACGGTAGGATTCATCAATGACTTGCCAACCGATCTGGTCAACGCATTTCATTCCACTCTGGAAGAGGCTCTATACGCCGACCTGATAATCGAAGTTGTGGACAGCTCAGATGAAAACCATGCAATGCACTCAGAAGTCACCGATAGAACCCTGAGCCAGCTGGGCGCAGGCGCAATCCCCAGGATTACAGTGATGAACAAGGCCGAAAAGCTTGAAAACATCATCGTTCCGGAAGTCCGGGGCGACAGAATCTATATGTCCGCAAAAAGCGGCATCGGTATCAGCGAACTGATGGCCCTGATTGAAAAGAAGCTCAGTGAATCGCTAAAACTGTGCACTCTTAATATTCCCTACGACAAGTCAGGGATTGAAAGCCAGCTCAGGAACTCTTCCCAGGTGGTTTCCGTTGAGTACGGGGAAGAATGCATAGTGATCAAGGCTTATCTTGGATCTGAAGACTATGGAAGGTACTCCGAATATATAGAATAAGTAAAAACGCCATCAGAAGATCTCTGATGGCGTTTTTTCATGCTTTCTTTTCTTTCATTCTGGCTTCATATTTCTCAACATTTATATTGCCGTTTGCAAGCATTTGCTCTGACCATAGCTGCAAAGCTTCAACAGCCACAGATATCTTTTCAAGTTCCATCTGAATATCTACAAAATCGTCAACTTCAGCGTCATCTATGACGCCGTCAGCCGTGATGTTGATGAACCTTTTCTGCTGATCCTGCACTGTGTTGAGTGAATCTACTGTATTGAGGACTATCTGCGACAGATCCTGTATCTTCACCTCAGGAACATAGCGCTTTCCAATGGGGCACTGCTGCGAACAGTAATAATTGCACAGTTCCGGCGACTTATACTTTTCAGCCATAATCATGATCTCATCGGGATGCGGTTCTGCCCTCTCATTCTCGATCTTTTCTATTCTCTCGGGAGGAATTGACTCCAAAAGCTCGCTGGCCTGCTCTCTGGTGAGTTTAAGTTCCTCTCTTCTCTTAAAATACGCATTTTTGTTCTCTTTCGTCGATACTCTTGGCATTTAGCTATCCCCTCCAACAATTGCACGTGTATGGCAAGTTTTCATTATAATAGTATACTAGAATTAACGAAATAATACCAAACAAATGAAAGGAGCGCTGTCATGCCTATTTTAGGAGCTTTCGTTGTCCCCCATCCGCCTATCATTCTTCCGGAAGTAGGCCGAGGTGAAGAAAAAGAAATACAGGCCACTACAGATGCGTACAACAAGGTCGCGAAAATGATAGCAGGGCTTAAGCCGGAAACCATCATTATTTCAAGCCCTCACAGCATAATGTATTCAGATTATTTCCATATTTCTCCCGGATCGGGAGCCCGGGGCGACATGTCCCGTTTCAACGCTTCTTCTGTCAGATTTGACGAGCGTTATGACTCGGAACTTGTGGCATCTATCTGTCGTATTGCCCGTTCCAATGGCAATGAGGATAAAGGCCTCCACAATGAGATGCAGGAGTTCCCCGCAGGTACCCTTGGTGAGCGCGACCCGGCTCTTGACCATGGCACCATGATACCGCTCTACTTTATCAGAAAATTATATCAGGATTTTACAATAATACGAATCGGCCTTTCTGGGCTGTCGCTACCCATGCACTATGAAATGGGTCAGATAATTCAGAAAGCCGTTGAGGAAACCGGTCGACGGGTGGTGTTTGTGGCCAGCGGTGATCTCTCCCATAAGATGAAAGCTGAGGGTCCTTACGGCTTTGCCAAAGAGGGACCTGAGTACGACGATATGATTATGGGTGTCTGCGAAAGCGCTGAGTTTGACAGGCTTCTGGATTTTGATGAAACATTTTGCGACAAGGCAGCTGAGTGTGGCCACAGGTCTTTTGTAATGATGGCAGGCGCACTTGACGGGCTTTCGGTAAGAGCAGAAAAACTCTCTCATGAAGCAACCTTTGGCGTAGGTTACGGCATCTGCACCTATGAGATTCTCGGTCCCGATGACAACAGACACTTTCTTGAAAAATGGCGCGATAAAAAAGCAGCCGAACTGAAGCAGCGCCGGGCTGATGAGGACCCCTATGTCCGCCTTGCGAGGTTCTCTCTTGAAAGCTTCATCACAATGGGAAAACGAGTTAAAAGATCGGACCTCAAAGGCGAAAAGTGGGAGGACCTTCCACCCGAAATGTTCTCGGATAAAGCTGGCGCCTTTGTATCAATCCACAAGGATGGGGCTCTCAGGGGATGTATTGGCACTATTCTGCCAACTTGCGGATGTGTTGCCGACGAAATTCTCCAGAATGCTATCAGCGCAGGAACAAATGACCCAAGATTTCCAATGATCAGGGAAGACGAGCTGGAAAGCCTTGAGATGAACGTGGATGTCCTGGATAAACCGGAACCAATAGACAGCCCTGACCAGCTCGACGTAAAACGTTACGGCGTCATTGTCACCAGTGGCCGAAAAAGAGGCCTGCTTCTTCCTAACCTAGATGGCATAGACACCATTTCAGAACAGATTGAGATCGCATGCCGAAAAGCCGGTATATATGAGGATGAGGAGTACAGTCTCGAAAGGTTCGAAGTAATCAGGCACTATTAGGAGGAACGCAATGCCCATATGTGAAGTTTGCCATAACAGCTGTAATCTAAACGAGGGTGATACCGGTCTGTGCGGTGCCCGGACCTACAGAAACGGTGATTTTCAATGCACTAACTACGGAAGGGTAACATCCATCGCACTTGATCCCATAGAGAAGAAGCCTCTGTATCTCTTTTACCCGGGCTCGTCCATAATTTCCGTCGGAAGCTACGGTTGTAATTTAAGATGCCCCTTTTGCCAAAACCACGAGATTTCTTACGGCTATGAGAGGGGAAATGAGCCTGGTTACAGATACATATCTCCTGAAGAACTGGCAGATATTGCCGAAGAATACATTCCTCGTGGAAATATTGGCATTGCATTTACATACAACGAACCCCTGATTGGATATGAATACGTCATAGACACCTCCAAAGAGGTGCACAAAAAGGGAATGAAAACCGTGCTCGTTTCAAACGGCTGTGTGTCCGGAAAAATCGCGGAAAAGGTCATCCCCCACATAGATGCGATGAACATTGACCTGAAAGGTTTTTCTGACAGTTATTACAAGGATTTTCTGGGTGGCGACCGCGAAATGGTCATGGATTTCATAGCCGCTGCTTCAAAGAGTTGCCACATGGAAGTAACTACCCTTATCGTTCCTACATATAATGACAGTGAAGGCGAGATTGAAGAAATTGCAAGTTGGATTGCAAATCTTAATGGCGGCCGCGGGCGGAAAGAAATAGCACTTCACATTAACAGATATTTCCCACGATTTAGACTTCAAAACATTCCACCTCCCGACTACACCAGGATGGATCAGCTAAAATCAGCAGCTCTTAAGCACATAGAAAATGTTTTTGTTGGCAACTAAAATTTTGTGCATTTTGCCCTCTATAGTATTCTGACCGGATTCCGATATATAAATCGACAATGGTTTAAGAGAGGTGTGAAATGGATTTTAACTTCTTAGCTGCCGCAAACGGTATTACAAGTAAATATCTGAATCAGGACATGGCTCTGCGCTCTGTAAAGGACTCTGCAGGACTTGATGATTCGGTTAAGAAACAATTTGGAGAAGACTTTGAGAAAGCATATGACTCACTGATGGCCACAAAAGCACTTAATGCCAGCATGAGACATAGCTACGGAGCAACACACCAGGATGATTTTAAGATGCACGCCGACAGGCTGGGATATTCCATCGATAACCGGGTGATAGATATGCTCCATCTCCAGCTTTCAGATGAGATGAACACGAAAGTTAATGCAGCAATTAATAATGCTGTTATCTAATGAATTTAAGGGGCCGATGTATATCGGCCCCTTTTTTATCCTTTTTTGCTAAAAAACTCTGTCAGGTCTTCAATTGGTATCGGTTTTGAATACTTGTATCCCTGCAGATACCTGGCGTACATTCCACGACACAGCTGTTCGTCCTTATCATTCTCAATTCCCTCATATAGAACAGAATAATTCATGTCCGTAAACATCTGCGCCAGGTAAGAGACCATCGTTTCTGACTTGGGACTATTATTGCTTGCTATTACCAGCGACCTGTCAAATTTTATTATGTCAAAAGGAAGCTCCATGATTCTTTCAAAATTCGAATATCCGGTTCCAAAATCGTCAAGATAGAAGGTTATACCGCTCTTTTTAAGCTCTGTAATCTTTTCCTTAACAATTGAGAAGTCCTTTTCATTTTGACTTTCAGTAATCTCAATTGCGATCTTATCAAACGGAATTCCGCTGTCTGCCACAATCCGCTTTACATTCTCTGAAAAGCTCCTCTCTCTGACATCCATGATAGAAAAATTCACAGATATCCTCTGGAAATCATAGCCCTCATCCAGCATCTTTTTTACCTGCCTGCAGGTCTTAGCCAGGATTACAAGGCTCAGCATGTGGACATAATTGTGCTTTTCCGCTATTGGGATAAACCTGTCAGGGAATACCATACCCGTTTTTTCAAGACGCATCCTCATAAGCGCCTCTGCCGTGTCAAACTTCCCGGTTCTTATGTTATATACCGGCTGACAGTAAACTACTACCCTGTCGTCCAGAAGATCCTTTTTTTCATTCAGATCCGCAAGCTCATCAACTATATACTTGTGGCTAAAGAATTTGTCCAGAAGCTGATCATCCACATACCTGATCTCATTCTCAAACATCCTGTTCTCAACATACTGAATAAGGCTTATGTACACATCCGGGCTCTTTATGGACTCATAGCTTTTCAGGATAACTATTTTATAATCCAGGTAATAAACCTGGTATTGCTCCCTGAAAACAGAAAGTAACTCTTTTGTCCTCTCCTCATGGCCTGGATTTGAAGCCATATCTGCTGTAAGAATCAGTCGTCCTCCGGAAATCTGGAAGATTGTGGCATTCTTAAAGTATCTTTCAACATTCCTCCTGATCACGTCTTTTATCTCTTTTGGATACTTTTTTCCTGCCTCTTCAAATTCCCGCAAAAAGAGACTGATTATTATCAACTCATTGTTGCTTGAAGCAGCCTGAGAAATTGCAGCTTCATAGGAGTCAAGCCTGAGCGTTCCCATCTCCGGGTCATATGGGTTTGAGTGCAAAAGGTATAACACGGCGAACGCCGGAAACAGAAATGTAGCTGTTGTATAGGATTCCTGCCGTTGTATTCCCTGGAAAAACATAAGAAGAATCGACACGAAAAAGCTGCCGCAGGTTGCAATTATTATGGGTCTGTATATGCGATTTCTGTACTTTATCATGGCATACAGAAGTACGCCAACGAAAAAGAAATACTCAATAGCAAAAAGGTTAAAACCCGTGACCACACTACTGTCTTCAGTTATATAGAATCCCTTTTTTGTGATGCTGGTCACTATGTCAATCACAGAGAAAACAACAAGACCCGCAACCGCAAATTTAAAATACACCTTCTCTTTTGCTGTAAGCTGAACGGTGTATTCCAGATACAGCACATAGAGAATAAGTACCAGAAACAACATTGTATGGAAAAGAAATCTGAATAAATAAGTTACCGCTGCAGGAATCCAGCTGAGATTAGCAAGGGAAAAATGGTAGATAATGCCGCAGATCGCAGCAACAACCATAGAAAAAAGCACAAGCCTGAATATGCGAAACTCAGTGTTTGGCTTTATAAAGGCAACACGAATAAGTATCAGAAAGATACCTATAATCGCCACAACCAGTATGTCCCCCACCGGTGTGTAACCTATACTGTTTAAGGCTCCGGCAAAACTCATCTGCTCGCCTCCAAACAATGCATGCGCTCTAAAGCAATGCATAAGTTCTATAATATAATGATAATCTCTTTGACAAAATAGCGCACATGTCAAATATGAATTTTTTATAAATTCACATCTTTTAACCCAGCACTTCGCGCTGAATGCGATTCCAGACATGTTTTTTGTTCCCACTCCAGAGCGGGGCAACAAGGATCTTCTTGTCTCCGTCACCGGTCAGCCTGTGAATGACCACGTTTTCAGGAATAACAGACACACAGTCTTTTAAAATGTCGATATACTCATCCTCTGTCAGGGCCCTGACTTTTCCTGCAACATACTCTTTTTCGAGGTCAGTACCCTTTAATATGTGAAGAAGCTGAAGTTTTATTCCAGCCGCCCCGGAAGCGCAGATATATTTCACTGATTCAAGAATATCCTCCCTGCTTTCGCCAGGAAGACCTATTATCAGGTGGGTTATGACGTCAATCCCACGGCTTTTCAGGTGCTCGACCGCCCTGTCATATTCAGACAGCTTATAGCCCCTTCTTATGTATTCTGCAGTTCTTTCGTGTATTGTCTGTAAACCCAGTTCAACCCATACAGGCTTCATCCTGTTGAGCTCCGATAAAAGATCAAGAACCTCCTCCGGCAGACAATCCGGCCTTGTGGCAATCGAAAGGGCCGCAATGTCAGGATGATTTATCGCCTCGGTAAAAAGAGATCTAAGCCGGTCAACCGGTGCATATGTACCGGTATACGCCTGAAAATAAGCAATATACAGTCCATTCTTTATCTTCCCCGCGACCTTATCTTTTCCCCTCTCTATCTGCTCAGATATCGAAAGATCAGCACTTTCGGCAAAATCACCGCTTCCGCCTGCCGAGCAAAAAATACATCCCCTGTTGTCCAGCTTTCCATCCCTGTTCGGGCAGGTAAAACCTCCATTTAAAGCAATTTTATACACCTTATGCCCAAATCTGTTCCTAAGATATTCATTTAAGAGCACTGTTTTTCTCATAATTTCGCAGTTTCCGGCAAGAATGATTGTTTATAGTCAACAAAGATACGATATAATAACATTAGTATATATGAAATCGGAGACATCTACATGATTTTATTCTTTGACATAGATGGAACTATATGGGATTACAAAAATTACAT
>JAEEGL011012401.1_pt1 | contig 10611 bp, 6 predicted proteins | sample 9134231 | NCBI WGS metagenome assembly JAEEGL01 (sample SAMN16246548, study PRJNA631951) | gut metagenome | biome: gut microbiome; feature: rumen; material: fiber-attached | host: Bos | place: Iran: Karaj | collected 2018-10 | reverse complement strand
GAGGTGTTTGAGATTTCAATTTTGATCAGGGGATAGGTCTGACCTTCAAATTCGATTGTCTCCTTGGTAGCGCAGGTAGAGCGTGACAGGAAGCAATCACCGTTTGACATGTCCTTGAATACTACAGGACGATAGTTCTCGGGATGAATACCTTTTTTCATAACTTATTTTTGTTTTTAATTACTCCATTTATGGCCGGCCGGAATATAAGCTGGCAACTTTTTATGGGGGTTTCAGCGCGCAAAGGTACATCATTCTGTTGTAATAACCAAAATATCGTGCCTGTTTTTGCCTGATATGTATAGATGTACGTTTTTTTTGATTAAATTGGCCACTGATATGCGCATATTTGTGAAATGGACTTTTGGGAAAACATAAGCGAGAGTATCAATTCAAACCTTCTTGCAGAGGACAGATGGAGGATAATGCTGGATGGGCTTGTCGTAACTGTAAAGGTCTCGTTATGGTCCATTCTGCTGGCTACTGCAATGGGCGGCCTGCTCTGCGCCATGCGTATGAACCGCCGCCGTTGGATGCAGGTAACGGTCCGGCGGTATGTGGAGCTGATTCGTGCCGTACCCATATTGGTGCTGCTCCTGCTTTTGTTTTATGTGATTCTCACTGATGTCCCGTTGTCTGGAATGTGGGTTGACATAATCAGTTTCATGCTCTATTTCAGTGCCTATTTCTGTGAGACTTTCCGTACGGGAATAGAGGGAGTGGGCAAGGGCCAGTGGGAGGCCGGATATGCATTGGGACTGAGTCCGGCTGTTACATTCCTGAAAGTCATTCTGCCGCAGGCGCTGGTGCGGATAGTACCTGTATTCAAAGGCCAGATAGTGACTCTTGTCAAGAGTACTTCCATTCTGGGATATGTGGCGGTTGTGGACCTTGCCAAGTCCGGTGACCTGATACGCTCCCGTACTTTCGATGCCTTCTTCCCTCTGCTTCTTGTGGCGGTAGCATATCTTGCCCTTTCATGGCTGTTGGGCCTGCTGCTGGATATGCTGCAGAACAGACTCACACCAAAAAACCGTAAGATATGAGGAGACTGTTGTTCATATTTGCGGTATATCTGCTGTGCGCCTGTTCGGCAGGGAATAAGGTTGATTACTCCGGAGTGCGCGCCATTGATGACCTTAAGGGACACAGCGTAGCTGTAGCGATGGGAAGCTCGTATGACCTGATGCTTTCCGATATGGGAGGTGTTGAACTGGTACATCTGGGCGTCAGTGAACTGCTGCTTGCGGTGGAGACGGGTAGGGCTGAATTCTGCATTATGGACCAGATTCAGGCCGGAATGCTGAATCTGGCCGACCGTGGTCTGGAAATAAAGATCCGGGATATACTCAAAGGAACGGCCGCCGCCGGTTTCAACAAGTCCGATACATTGCTCCAGGCAGAGTTCAACGCCTATCTGCGTAATCTAAAGGAGACCGGAGAGTATGACCGTTGGAGTGAACGGTGGATGAGCCGTCCGGATTCCATGGCCGATGAGGCTTTGCTGCTGACCAGGCAGACCGCAGGTGCCGGCAACAGGGTTCTCAAGGTGGGTATAACCATAAATTATCCCTATATCTTCTATAAGGAGGGCGGACTTACGGGAATGGAACTGGACCTGATGAACCGGTTCTGCCTTTATGCCGGATACGGTACGGATTTTCAGGTTACGGATTTCAGTGCATTGATTCCCGCACTCAATTCCCGTAAAATCGATGTGATAGTATCGCATATGCGGGTGACTGAGGAAAGGGCCAGAAAGGTCCTGTTCTCCGATCCCTATCTTCAGGGAGGAGGTGCGGCTGTCTGCCGAAGTGCAAAGTCAGTCTCCGCAAGACTGCGCAAGGGCCCGTGGAACAGGCTCAAAAGCAGTTGGCGGAGGAATCTGGTTGAAGAGAAACGGTGGAAACTGCTTGCTTCCGGACTTCTGGTCACCCTCAAGATTTCACTGTATTCCATTCTGGCCGCTATCCTGTCCGGTATCATCCTGTGCCGTCTGCACATGGGGCGCTCAAAAAGTATAAGAAAAACCGCATCGGCTTTAATCGGACTCGTACGTGGAATTCCGCTGCTGGTTATACTCATGATTATGTTCTATGTGGTGTTTGCATCGGTATCGGTGACTGCACTTACGGTAACTGTGATGAGTTTCGGCATCTATTACGGAGCCTATTTCAGTGAGGTGTTCCGTATGGGAATGGAGAGCGTTGACAGGGGACAGTGGGAAGCCGGGCTTGCTCTCGGGCTTGGAAAATTCCAGACATTTTTAAAGGTGATACTGCCTCAGGCGCTGATACGGATAATACCGGTGTTCAAAGGTGAGGTGATAACTCTCATAAAGACAACATCGGTGGTGGGATATGTGGCTGTCATAGACCTTACCAAGGCGAGCGACATACTGCGGTCCACAACCTTGGATGCGTTGTTCCCGCTCTTGCTGGTTACGCTTGTCTATATAGTGCTGTCGCAGCTGACGGGATGGGGACTGGATGCCCTGGACCGCCGTTTTACTCCAAAAAACAGACAATCATGATAAAAGTAAGGCATCTTAAGAAAGTGTTCAGGACACCTCAGGGCGAGGATCTGACCGTGTTGTCCGATATCAACTGTGACATTGCCAAAGGTGAGGTGGTTTCGATAATCGGTCCTTCCGGAACCGGAAAGAGTACGTTGCTGCGCTGTCTGAACCGGCTGGAGGAACCGACGTCGGGCTCTATAGAGGTGGATGGGACAGATATCCTTGACCGTTCGACCGACATAAGCAGGATACGCCGCCGGATGGGTATGGTGTTCCAGAATTTCAACCTCTTTGAGCACCTTACGGTCCTTGATAATGTGACTCTCTGCCCTATGACTCTGCTGGGCAAGAGCCGTGCTGAGGCCGAGCATCGGGGAATGGAACTGCTGGAGGCCGTGGGCCTTCACGACAAAGCGGGAAATCTTCCGCGAGAGTTGTCGGGCGGACAGAAACAGCGTGTGGCTATAGCCCGATGCCTAGCCATGGAGCCGGAGATAATTCTTTTTGACGAGCCTACATCGGCCCTGGACCCTACTATGGTAAGTGAGGTGTTGGCTGTGATACGTCATCTGGCAAGCCAGGGTATGACTATGTGTATAGTGAGCCATGAGATGCAGTTTGTGCGTGACGTGAGCACCAGGATCCTGTTTCTCTATGACGGTGTGGTTTATGAGGAGGGCACTCCGGAGCAGATATTCGATAATCCGCAGAAGCCGGTAACAAAAGCGTTCATCAACCGGATACGCACATTTGAGGCAAGGCTGGAGAACCGCCGTTTCGACCTGTATGGCCTGTTTGGAAAAGTTCATACATTTTGCACTAAATACGGAGTGGTGGGCCAGACACTGGACAAGGTACAGCACGTGACGGAGGAGATACTTTGTGGAATAATGCCTTTCAACGGAGCAGTGACAGTGAGGGCCGAATACAGCGAAAAGACTTCGGTCCTGAGTCTTACCTTTACTGAGGAAAAACCGGACGGACCGATACTGAAGACCCTTGATGAGGAATCCTTGTCGCTGCTGATGGTCAAGGGAATGAGCAGGTCGGTCACAGAGTCTCAAGAGGGTTCTGTATGCGTAGAAATCTGAACTTTGGGCTTTTATTGCAATGTGATGTTTGCAGTTGGGGTGACAACTGATTAAACTTTGTGAAAGTTGATAACTTTCTGCCTCGTACATTTTAAATTGGTGACTAAAGAGTGTAATTTTGTGTCCGATTTTGGAATCGAGAGTTTATTAATCACAAATAATACATCAAATCTATGGTAAACTACAAAGATCTGGGTCTTGTAAACACCCGCGCAATGTTTGCCGCAGCCGTCAAGGGCGGTTATGCTATCCCGGCATTCAATTTCAACACTATGGAGCAGATGCAGGCTATCGTACAGGCTGCAGTCGAGACCAAGTCACCGGTTATCATGCAGGTATCTAAGGGTGCCCGTAACTATGCCAACGCTACTATCCTGCGTTACATGGCAGAGGGTGCTGTAGCCTATGCCAAGGAGCTGGGTTGCGCTCATCCTGAGATTGTTCTCCACCTTGATCACGGTGACAGCTTCGAGCTCTGCAAGGATTGCATCGACATGGGCTTCTCATCAGTTATGATCGACGGCTCTTCACTTCCTTATGAGGAGAATATCGCTCTTGCCAAGAAGGTTGTTGACTATGCTCACAAGTATGATGTAACAGTTGAGGCTGAGCTGGGCGTTCTGGCTGGTGTTGAGGATGAGGTTTCATCAGCAGAGTCTCACTATACCAAGCCTGAGGAGGTTATCGATTTCGCTACCCGCACCGGTTGCGATTCACTGGCTATCTCAATAGGTACATCTCACGGCGCACACAAGTTCACTCCCGAGCAGTGCACACTTGTAAACGGCGTTCTGGTTCCGCCTCCATTGGCATTCGACGTTCTGGCCGAGATTGAGAAGAAACTCCCCGGATTCCCCATCGTTCTGCACGGATCTTCATCAGTTCCCATGGATGAGGTTAACACCATCAACAAGTACGGCGGTAAGCTTGAGGCTGCCATCGGTATTCCCGAGGAGCAGCTCCGCAAGGCTGCCAAGAGCGCTGTATGCAAGATCAATATCGACTCTGACTCACGTCTGGCCATGACTGCTGCTATCCGTAAGCACCTGGCTGAGCATCCCGGAGACTTTGATCCCCGTCAGTATCTCAAGCCCGCCCGCGAGAACATGAAGAAGATGTACATCCACAAGATTGTAGAGGTACTCGGTTCAGACGGCAAGCTTCTGCAGAAGTAAGACACACCATAAACACACATACATTGATAATGGAGAGGACAGGTTCTTCTCCATTATTTTTTATCTCATACTAAATAAAATAAGGTTTGGAGCGTTCTAATCCTGAAAATTCATTAAGTTTGTAGGATTATTGCTTGATGTGTATGAATATCCGGTCATTGTTTGTTGTTCCTTTCCTGGCACTACTTGCATTTGCATCATGTGCAGAGAAAGAATTTAAGACTATTGATGACGGCGTTGTGGTCAACGTGAAGGAGCCTTTGAAGGATGGCCCCCAGAAGGTGCGTCTGACTGTGATGTCAGACAGAATAATTCGTGTTACCTCTACACCCGACAAATCTTTCCATGACCGTAACAGCTTGATTGTGTTGCCCGATGCAGCCAAGGGAGCCGGGTTTGTAATACGTGACAGCAAGGAGGAGGTGGAACTTCAGACCGCGGGCTTAAGCGCGTTCGTGAACAAGAATGACGGTAGGGTGAGGTTCACTGATGCGGGAGGCAATACGATTACAAACGAGACGGAACCTGCACGGTTCACGCCAATAACCGTGGACGACACTCATGGCTATACTACAATAAACCGTTTTGATACCCATGAGGATGAAGGCCTTTACGGATTGGGCCAGCATCAGTCTGACCAATGGAACTATAAGGGGCAGAACGAGGAACTCTATCAGTACAACACCAAGATAAGCATTCCGTTTGTAATCTCATCGAACGGATATGGCATCCTGTGGGATTCTTATTCACAGGGACGGTTCGGTAATACCGAGCCGTACAAACAGCTTAACCGTCTGTTCAAACTGTATGACAAGGATGGAAAGCAGGGCAGCCTTACAGGAACATATTATGCCGGAATGTTCGGGCGCACGCAGACAAGGCAGGAGGATTCAATTTACTTTGTGGATTCCGAGACTGTGAAAAACCTGCCTCGTTTAGGACAGAGGGTGATTTATGAAGGTGCTCTTGAGGCTCCTGAATCAGGTACATACAGTTTCATTCTTTACTATGCCGGTTATATCCGGGTGTTCCTGGGTGATGAGGAGGTGGTCAAGGAGCGCTGGCGCACTGCTTGGAACCCTAACTCATACAAGTTCAGCTTTGACATGAAACAGGGCCAGCGATATGACCTGCGTATTGAATGGAGGCCGGACGGCGGCACATCGTACTGCGGACTGCGTGCATACGCTCCGGTGAGCAAGGAACAGGCCGACAAGCTGACCATGTGGAATGAGATGGTCCAGGAGTCAGATTATTATCTGATATCGGGCGATGATATGGACGGTGTGATAAGCGGTCTGCATACACTGGTAGGCGGCCCCAACATGCTGCCCAAGTGGGCAATGGGATTTTGGCAGAGCCGTGAGCACTATCAGAATCAGGATGAGGTGGTGCAGACTGTACGTGAGTTCCGTCGTCGCGGCATAGGCTTGGACAACATTGTCCAGGACTGGAACTACTGGAAGCAGGATGCATGGGGATCGCATGAATTTGACGAGACCCGTTATCCTGATCCAAAGAGTATGGTGGACCGCGTGCACGGCATGAACGCCCATCTTATGATTTCGGTCTGGCCCAAGTTCTATGCATCGACCGAACATTACAAGGAGTTTGATGCCAACGGCTGGATGTACACGCGGGCCGTTGAGGACAGCATACGGGACTGGGTGGGTCCGGGTTACATAGGCTCGTTCTATGATGCCTATTCGGCCGGTGCACGCGAGTTGTTCTGGAACCAGCTCAAGGACCATCTGTACGGCTATGGCATCGATGCCTGGTGGATGGATGCCAGCGAGCCCAATATCCGTGATTGCGTGCCTATGGACTATTGGAAGGCATTGTGCGGACCTACGGCGTTGGGCTCATCGACAGAGTATCTTATGGCATATTCACTCATGAATGCCCAGGCCATCTACGAGGGACTCATGAAGGAGGATTCTACCAAGCGTGTGTTCCAGTTGACTCGCTCAGGATTTGCAGGACTTCAGCGTTACTCAACTGCATCCTGGAGTGGTGACATAGGTACCAGATGGGAGGATATGCGTTCTCAGATTACAGCCGGCATGAACTATTCGCTTTGCGGTAACCCGTACTGGACAATGGACATAGGCGGTTTCTGTGTTGAGAACCGCTATGCCAATGCTCAGCGTTTCTATGACCGCTCACCGGTGGAGACCGCTGACCTTAAGGAGTGGCGTGAGTTACAGACCCGGTGGTATCAGTTCGGCACTTTCTGTCCGCTTTACCGCGCCCATGGTCAGTTCCCTCTGCGTGAGGTGTGGAACATTGCTCCGTCCAATCATCCCGCATACAGGTCTATTGTATATTATAACCGTATGCGTTACCGTCTTATGCCGTATATTTACTCTCTTGCAGGACATGCATGGCTTGAAGGCAATATCATCATGCGTGGTCTGGTTATGGATTACACGGACGATCCGGTGGCCCGCGATGTATCCGACCAGTATATGTTCGGGCCATCCCTTATGGTTTGCCCGGTGTATGAATACAGGGCGACAACCAGGGATGTCTATCTTCCGGAGGGCCATGTGTGGTATGACTATTACAACGATTCGGTATTTGCCGGCGGCCAGACCATAGTTGCCGATGCTCCTTACGAGCGTATCCCGCTGTTCGTGCCTTCGGGCGCAATTCTGGTATCGGGCAAGGATGTGAATTATGTTGATGAGCGTCCTGCCGACGAACTTACAGTTGATTTATACTCAGGCAGTAACGGCCAGTTCCTGCTGTATGAGGATGACGGAACCACAAACGCATATCAGGATGGGGCATACTCTGTAATACCCATTTCATTTACTGAGGATGAACACAGCTGCGTTATCACATTGGGCCAGATAGCCGGTAATTACAAGGCTTTCAGCGGCAAGCGAAAGTTCAAGATCCGTTACCACATGCCCGGTCGGGTAGTGGATGCCCAAATGGATTATACAGGTGACGCGTTTGTGCGTTACCACATGATATTGAGATAATTACTAAAACCAAACAAATAAACTTATGAAGAAATATCTGTTAGGCTATGACATAGGCAGCTCCTCGGTGAAGGCCAGCCTGGTGTCAATTGAGACTGGAAAGAGTGTTGCATCGGCTTTCTATCCCGACAGCGAGGCACCCATAAAGGCCCTCAATCCGGGTTGGGCCGAGCAGGAACCCGATGACTGGTGGACATACCTCAAGAACGTGACTGCCAAGGTCATGCAGATGTCAGGCGCAAAGGGCAATGACATTGAGGCTATCGGTATCTCATATCAGATGCACGGTCTGGTGTGCGTTGACAAGAACGGCAAGGCTCTGCGTCCTGCAATTATCTGGTGTGACTCTCGTGCAGTACCATACGGCGACAAGGCATTCCGCGAGATAGGTAAGGGCCAGTGCCTTACAAACCTGCTTAATTCACCGGGTAATTTCACCGCCGCCAAGTTGGCATGGGTAAAGGAGAACGAGCCCAAGCTATATGAGAAAATTGACAAGATAATGCTTCCGGGTGACTACATTGCGCTTCGTCTTACAGGTACCACCTGCACCACGGTGTCGGGTCTGTCAGAGGGCATGATGTGGAACTTCAAGGAGAATGATGTGGCTGATTTCCTGCTTGATTACTATGGATTCAGCAAGTCTCTCATACCAGAGATAAGGTCCACATTCTCAGAGCAAGGCAGAGTGTCGCTTGCAGCCTCCAAGGAGCTTGGAATAGAGGCCGGCATCCCGGTGACATACCGTGCAGGTGACCAGCCCAACAATGCTCTGTCACTGAACGTGTTTGAGCCGGGTGAGATTGCCGCTACGGCAGGAACATCGGGAGTGGTGTATGGCGTGAACGGTGCCGTGAACTTTGATCCGCAGTCAAGGGTGAACACCTTTGCACATGTGAACCATACAAACAAGCAGACCCGTCTGGGCGTTCTGCTGTGCATAAACGGTACAGGTATATTGAACGCATGGACGCGCCGTAACATAATGCTTGAAGGTCTTTCATACGGTGATATGAACAAGATTGCCCAGAGCATTCCTGTGGGATGCGAGGGCGTAAGCGTGCTGCCGTTCGGAAACGGTGCAGAGCGTGTACTGGGCAACCGCAACGTGGGTTGCAGCATACATGGTTTCAGCTTCAACATTCACAACCGCAACCATCTGGCACGTGCCGTGCAGGAGGGTATAGTATTCTCATTCAAGTACGGTATGGACGTTATGGTCGAGATGGGTATGGAGATTTCAAAGATACATGCAGGCAATGCCAACATGTTCCTGAATCCTGTGTTCCGCGAGACTCTGGCCGGCATAACTGGTGCTACCATTGAACTTTATGATACTGACGGCTCTGTAGGTGCAGCCAAGGGTGCAGGTATGGGTGCAGGTGTCTATAAGAATCATGACGAGGCATTCTCAACGCTTGAGAAACTCAACGTCATTGAGCCTGACAAGAAACTGGTTCCGCAGTATGAGGAGGCATACGCCCGTTGGAAGCGCATCCTCAATATGTATCTCAACGAATTCTGATATTATAAAAAATAACGCTCTAAGAGTTGATTATTTGAATTATAAATGTAACTTTGCCTTTCGCGCACTGAAAGGCGCAGAGTAGAGTATTTATTCACACTTTAATCAATAAAAATCAATTATGGCAAAAGAGTATTTTCCCGGTTTGAAGAAGGTCAAATTCGAGGGTAAGGACAGCAAGAACCCTATGGCTTTCCACTACTATGACGAGAACAAGGTTATCATGGGCAAGACCATGAAGGATTGGCTGCGCTTTGCAATGGCATGGTGGCACACACTGTGCGCAGAGGGTGCTGACCAGTTCGGCGGTGGAACCAAGACTTTCCCCTGGATAGACGCTGATCCTCTGCAGACTGCTAAGAACAAGGTTGATGCAGGTTTCGAGTTCATGCAGAAGCTGGGTATCCCTTATTTCTGCTTCCACGATGTTGACCTGATTTCTGAGGGCAAGAACGTAGCAGAGTATGAGAAGAACATGAAGGCTATTGTAGCCTACATCAAGGAGAAGCAGAAAGAGACCGGTGCCAAGCTGCTTTGGTCAACCGCTAACGTATTCGGTAACAAGCGTTACATGAACGGTGCTTCCACCAATCCTGATTTCGACGTTGTAGCACGTGCAATCGTTCAGATCAAGAACGCTATCGATGCAGGTATCGAGCTGGGTGCTGAGAACTATGTATTCTGGGGTGGCCGTGAGGGTTATATGAGCCTTCTCAACACAGACCAGAAGCGTGAGAAAGAGCACATGGCTACCATGCTGACCATGGCCCGTGACTATGCACGCGCTAAGGGTTTCAAGGGTACATTCCTGATTGAGCCCAAACCATGCGAGCCTTCAAAGCACCAGTATGATGTTGACACTGAGACCGTTATCGGTTTCCTCAAGGCTCACAAGCTGGATAAGGACTTCAAGGTAAATATCGAGGTTAACCACGCTACTCTGGCTGGTCACACATTCGAGCACGAGCTGGCTTGCGCAGTTGACGCCGGCATGCTTGGTTCAATAGACGCTAACCGCGGTGACTATCAGAACGGTTGGGATACCGACCAGTTCCCAATTGACCAGTACGAGCTTGTACAGGCTTGGATGGAGATCATCCGTAACGGTGGTCTGGGCACAGGTGGTACCAACTTCGACGCCAAGACACGTCGTAACTCAACAGACCTGGAGGACATCGCTATCGCTCACATCAGCGGTATGGATGCTATGGCTCACGCTCTTGAGTCAGCTGCTAAGCTGCTTGGGGAGTCACCCTGCAAGAAGATGAAGGCTGAGCGTTACGCTTCATTCGACAGCGGCCTGGGTAAGAAG
>JAEEGL010226675.1_pt1 | contig 10611 bp, 9 predicted proteins | sample 9134231 | NCBI WGS metagenome assembly JAEEGL01 (sample SAMN16246548, study PRJNA631951) | gut metagenome | biome: gut microbiome; feature: rumen; material: fiber-attached | host: Bos | place: Iran: Karaj | collected 2018-10 | reverse complement strand
TTTCATGCATGCAGATGATCTATGCCATAGGTACGGTGGGCGCCGGCCCGCTCTGCGCGGTCTTTTCCGCCTGCTGAACCTCCTTTACGGGAACGCTCGCTTTCGGCGCCTCATTTGCCGCAGGCGCTGCCATATACACAGAATCCTTGCCGTACAGTATGTTGATATCCAGTTCTTTGCTCAGCTTGCTGCTCTCCATGCCGTACAGCTTGTCCTTATTCGGCAGGATTTCGTTTACAAGCTTGTTCATCACCTCACCCTGTTTTCCCTTTGCGGCCGCGGCGCCGAGAGCCTTCATCTCCTTCGGAACGCCTATCGCCTTGTTCGCGGCATTCTTGAGCTTGATGTTGTTGATCTCCTCTTTTGCCTGGATATCCTTCCTGAGCTTTAAGTATTCTTCTTTAGTTATTTTGCCCTTGTTGTACGCTGTGCCTATATTCGCATTTTCCATGTTTATCGGCACCCGCTCCGTCATTATTTCGGTGACCGCAAGATCGTACTCTTCACTGCTTTCCCGCTCGGCCCTGAAGAGCTTTACAGCCTGATTCAGGGTCTGATACTTGAGCTTTGCGTCTATGCAGAACTTCTTCTCATCCTCGCTGAGTGTGCGCGCATCCTCAGCGCCTTCCCTCGCCCTGGCGTTTTCTTCAAGGCGCTCCGATGCCCATTCGTCCTCTCTGTACTGCTTCGCAGCCTCAAGATCGGCCCGCGCGATGTTAAGATCATCATCGGTCATTCCCGCATTCCTGGCGATCACCTTCAGATCGGGATCCTGATCCAGAAGAGATACCGTCTGAGCGATGGCTGCGTTGGTTGAAACATATGCGTCGCTTCCGATGTCGTAATGCTCGATATTATTGGCCGTGAAATGAAGGCCCTTTCCGATCATCGTCCCGAGAGGCTCCTTGTTTCCCTTCTTATACTCCTGCAGAGCCTTGTAGGCGTTGTCTCTGGCAGGGCCCTGGGCCTGCTCAAAATAAGTGCCTATTCCTTCTCTTCCGGCGTTCCCCTTGCCGAAAAGATCAGCCGTATAGAAAGTGGAATTGTTGACCATGTTCTCCTCAGGCGTAAGCTCCTTGTGGGAGCGGACGCGTCCGCCGCACTCTGGTGTAAACACCGCTGTCAGCGCTACACCCATAAACTGCCGGTCGGAGATCGCCTTGCCCCCTATCTCGATATCATCGACGTCATAGCGCTTGAGGTGGGAGAACTGCTCGCTGGTGTACTGGCAGCCGATCTGACTATCCTTTTTGACCGGCTTCGGGCCGTATATGTCCTACATCAGATCCATCGACCTGTCGACCCTGCTCTTGTAGTGCACGGCGTCGCTCTTGAGGCGTTCCTGCTGCTCGCGGCGCTGCGCTCTGACTTCCTCTTCCTTCCTTTGGGCTGTCTTCTCTTCCAGGTCTTTATTCTCCTGCTCGAGCAGTTCTTCAGTACGGCCGGCCCCGGTGGCCTCCCTGACGCTGTTGCTTGCCTCGTAGCGCTTCATCGATTCGTTGTATTCCCTGACCTCCTCTTTGGCTCCGCCGAAGAAGGCTCTGACACGGGTCCAAAAACTCAGGGGCCGGGGCTTGGGGAAGAGGTTCTCCGTCATGGGCTTGCTGTAAGTGAGCACAGGCGGTTTCTTGTCGTAATCTATCTGCAGCTGGACCGGCTCCTTCTGCCCTGCGGGATAGGCGAATATATTGCCACGGGTTATCTTCTCCAGGAAAGAGTTGGAGTTGGGCTGATCTCCCCCCGCGAACGGATCCGATATCCTGCCGTCGGCGTCCATCTGATAAAGCCTCAGGTTGCCCTTGCTGTCTTTTTCAGCATGATGTTCCGATGTGTCTATTCCCAGATCGTCGAACAGGGTCTTATCCATATTGCGCAGCATAAATTCTGCATGGTCGTTGTTCAGAGAATCCCATTCGGAATCGAAACTGCCTGACTCGGAACTTACGGGCATGTATATTTCATTTTTAAATATTTTGGGATCCAGAGCCATTTTTATCTCCTTTGCCTGAAAAACATTTCTCTTATGCAGGATTATTTATTATACTGATGATATATATAGATCACTCTGTCCAACAAATGTCCAACTGGCCCGGGACATATCGCAAAGCTTTACTCTGTTTTGCGGCGCGGATCCGTACGGGCCGATGAAAAAGATGCGCTAACGAGTGACGATACTGAAATGGCTTACTATTTACTTGAAAGATCGATGATACCCTGCTCGGCGGAGGATATCCACGGGCAGAAAAAAGCTCAATACGTTGCCGTTCTCACGACCCCCCGGTGGCAGCAGGAGCGTGACAGGTTCGACATGGGCATAGAGCTGGAGCCCGACGCCGGCAACATCCACAACACCAAGGCCGAGGTCAATTACGATTCCCTTACCGGCACCTTCCTCATACCCGACCGCAGGAGTATTAAGGAGAACGCCTTCCGCTTTGCCTTCGCCCTTGACGAAAAAGGCATTGTCTTTATCGACGACAGCGGCAAGGTCGAAGAGATGATTGCCGCGATACGCAGCACCAAGCACTGGAGAGACCCCAGCCTGGAGCGCTTCCTCTACGATTTCCTGGAGCTCATAGTCGACGAAGACCTTCCCCTCATGGAAAAGTACGAAGAGGAACTGAACAGCATAGAAGATGCAATGATAGCCTCCGAAGGGGAAGGCGATCTTGTGCGGGTCAACCAGATACGCAGCGACGTGCGCGAACTGCTGACCCACTATGAGCAGATCATCGACATGACCCAGGAATTCCTGGAGAATGAGAATGGTTTTTTCAGCGAGGAGAATCTTAGGTATATGCACCTGTTCATGAACAGGATGGTGAGAAGATGCGATTCGGCGGGGTCCCTCAGGGACCACGGTCTTCAGGTGAGGGATCTTTACAACTCGCAGCTTGAGGTAAGGCAGAACCGCATAATGACCCTGCTCACCGTCGTTACCACCATTTTCATGCCCCTGACCCTCATAGCGGGCTGGTACGGGATGAACTTCAAGTACATGCCCGAACTCGGCCTTAAGATCGCCTATCCTGCGGTGATCGCGGTAAGCGTTCTCATCGTTGTCTTCTGTCTCATCTTCTTCAAGAAAAAGAAGTGGCTGTGACCCTTTTCGCAAAGGCGTACCGGGTATGGAACCGGACCGGCAGGCAGAAGCCCGGTATAAAGGACGGCATAAAAAGACCCGCAGAGCTGTCATGATCTCGTACTCCTCCATATTGGCGGCATACCTCTCGAGGAAGTCCTTTGTCGTCGGGTTGGTGACGACGAAGCGGCTCATGGCATCCCTCCAGTTGGCCTCGAAGTCGATCTTGAACTCGTTCTTAAGTACCTTGAAGAAGTTTTCCTTGGTCTTCTCCGTGTAATCTCCCGCGGGCATGTGGTAATTGTTGTCGTTGTTGGTGTAGGGCACAGCCCAGTTGAGGCTTGCCTGAACTCCGTTCACTACGGGTACCTCTCCCGCGAGATCGGGCTGCGGCCTTGCCTGCGGCTTGGCCTGGGGCTTGGGATCTCTCTTTCTGAAAAGCGACATTTTGTTCATCCTGAAACCTCATCGGCTCATAATTTACCAGTATTTTAATTTGATTGTAAAAAGCCCTGTCCAACAAATGTCCAACATCTTTGCGTATTTTTGCGCCAAAGTCGAAAAAAGACCGCCGTTCACGGGGATACGGCGGACTTTCTGATTTTATTTACCGCAAAACTCATGCTTACGCGTTTTTAAGGTATTCGGTGCAAAGCTCCATCATGCGAACGAAGACCTGCTTCTCTTCGTCAAGCAAGTCAAAGAGCCCGTCCTCGGAGAGCACTCCTCTCTTAAGGTCTTTGGGAAGCTCTCCCGCTTCGTCGGCTTCGAAGTCCTTCATCCAGTCCTCGCCTGAATAATAGGCTTCGAGGGAAGCGACTGCGCCGAGTATGCCCTCAAAGTCGTCCAAAGCCCTGTTCATGTCGCTTACGGCGGCGCCGACGCCGTCCATGAGCTTTTCCATCTTCTTTATTCTTTCTATCTGATCCATTTCATCCTCCGAAAACTTTGCTAAGGGTCTTTCCACATGATAGCACATTTGCCACGCCCGGGACCCCGAATTGATAATAAAGGCCTGAAAAAATGATACAAGAGGCCGAAAACATGGTATTATATTGTGTAAACCTTCTCTAAAGCGTTACAGCAAGAGGTACCATATGTTTTATCCTATGGAAATAGCAGGACTCCGCAGGGAGCTTCCCATCTGCAGGATCACCGACGATCTTTATATCGCAGCCTTCATAGTATTCGGAGACGCCGAACTCACCACAGCCTGTGCCGCGGAACTGCTCAAGCTGGTCCCGCCCGAAGATTACGACTACATGCTCACCGCCGAGGCCAAGAGCATCCCCCTGATACACGAGATGGCCCGTCAGTCGGGCGCTCCCAAGTACTTCATCGCAAGAAAAGGCCCCAAGGCCTATATGCCCGACCCCATACACGTGGAGGACAAGTCCATAACCACCGCGGGCACCCAGAAGCTCTATCTGGGAAGGGACGACGCCGACCTGATCTGCGGAAAACGCATACTTCTGGTAGACGACGTCATATCCACCGGAGGTTCCCTCAAGGCCATGGAAAAGCTGGTAGAACTGGCGGGAGGCACCGTCGCCGGACGCATAGCGGTCCTTGCCGAAGGAGAAGCGGCCGAAAGGGATGACATCGCCTTCCTCGCTCCCCTCCCCCTCTTCAACGCCGACGGCAGCGTGAAATAACAGCGGAAAAGGCAAAAATACCGCCCGGGCTCATGCCCGGGCGGTTTTATGCTTTTTGGTGTTCTAAGGCTTATAACTCCAGCTCGATCTCCTCATCGTCTGCGCCTATGCAGGAGTAGAAGAAATCGATGATGCCGTCCTCGACCTCATCCTTTAGATCGGCGTAGTTGTGGATCTCGTGGCGGTAGCCGGAATAGAGCTTTGTCTCCACATGGCAGCCGGCCGCAGCCAGCCAGTTGGACACCTGGTAGACTCCCTCGCCGTACTGTCCGACAGGGTCCTGGTCACCTGCTATGTTGTAGATCGGAAGGGCAGCGGGCACCTTGGCTGCCCACTCGGGCCCCGTAATGACCTCTATCATTTCGCAGAAATCCAGGAATGAGCGGTTGCTGGTGGGTCTGGTGAAGGCGTCGAAGGGGTCATTGGCGTGATCCTGCTGCACGAACCTGTCGTGGCATATCCACTCGTTGCCAAGCTTGACGCCCTCCTCGCAGCGTCCGAACATCCAGCCCATGACCACGGCGCCCACATTGGGATCCGACTCGTGGCCCAGGCCCTCGTCTACCAGCTTCTTAAGGTAATCTATGCTCTTGTCCAGCCCAGGGAAGACCCCCGAGGTACCGCAGAGGGTCACTCCGTCCAGCTCGCCGCCGTACTTGGTGATGTAATCGCGGGCTATGAAGGAGCCCATGCTGTGACCGAGCATGAAATACGGAAGACCCGGATACATCTCCTTTACCAGAGCGGTCAGACTGTGTTCATCCTCCATCATGGTGTGGACGCCCATTCCGCCCCAGTCGCCCCATATGCCGTTCTCCACGGCAGTCTTGCCGTGACCCACGTGGTCGTCGGCAGCGACTATGAAGCCCGCCTCCATAAACTTTACGATCATGTGCAGGTATCTGCGGGAGTGCTCTCCGAAGCCGTGAACGAGCTGGATCACGCCCACAGGCTCCGCCGCTGGAACATATACCCATCCGCAGACCTTATCTCTCTGGTTGTACGATTTGAAACTGATCTCGTGAAGCATTGCCGTCCTTCCTTTCAAAATTGCGCCATGCGATAGTAAAGCTTGACGAAGCCGCGGGTCTTAAGCGCGCCCCAAAGCCGGGGATCAGCCTACTTCTTCATTGCGAAGGATCTGCTGTCCACAGCCCTCATGGTAGCCAGTATGCCGTCAAGATGGTCGTACTCGTGCTGTATGAGTTCCGACATGTCGTCGTCCATCGGCTTTTCCCTGCGCTCCCAGTTCTCGTCGGTATAGCGCAGTATGCAGTGCCTGTAGCGCCTTACCCTGACCAGGAGCTTCGGGAAGGACATGCAGTCGTCCATAAGCTCCATCATCTCGTCTCCGACGAATTCCAGCTCCGGGTTTATTATAACATAAGGCCTGTCTGTCAGCATGCAGATGAGGCGTTTTCTGACCCCGATCTGAGGAGCTGCGATGGCCCGCCCGAAACCGTAGTCCCTGCGTATTCCCCTGATGCAGTCGAACATGTCCTCAAATACCGGCCTGAGCTCCTCAAGCTCATCTCTTGCGACCTCTTCGCAGACCTCGTAAAGCCGGGGGTCTCCCAGAAGCAATATCTCTCTTTCCATTTATGATCTCCTCCTTATGGCGCGGGCCGGCGCTGGATACGTACTCAAGCTTTTCCATCCTCGGGCAACTGTCTGTATGTCCAACAGAAATATTTTACCACCGATGAATTAAGGAATAAAATACCAAAATCGAAAAGAATGCAATAAAAACAACGCAGCCGGGAGCGTTTCTCGCTTCCGGCTGCATTTTTATGTGTATATTTGCCTGCCGCATCGCATATGCGCCGAGTTTTCGATACTAAGCAGTGGGGACGGGGCCTCCGGCATGGTCTTCGGCCTGCGCGTTCTGCTCATGCTCCGGGGCTTCGGGGGCCTCTATGAGTCCCTTCATCTGCATCTCGTTCCTCAGGGCGTTTATGTTCCCCTGAAGGGGATCCTTGTTGCCCAGGCCGCCTACTGCCATGTCCATGCGGTACTTGGCCTTGGTGATGCTGAATTTCACCTTGGCCTCTCCCCCCTCGTATGTCAGTTTTTTGCCCGGCCCGTAGCTGTTGGTGATGAGCTCGGTCTTGGTAGTGTAATTCCTGTAAAGGACGCCGTCTTCTCCGCGGTTCTTGCCTATGATGGAGTTGAACGTGCCCCTTCTCTGCCGGGGATCTCCTCCGGCGGGAAGATTGAATAAGACCTTGTCGCCGTGGGCGAAAAGATCTCCCACAGGCATGTCGAATTCGGTCTCCATCCTTTCGTTATCCGGTGTCCGGTTGATTATCCTGGCTCCGCCCAGCTGGGTCATGAAGATCATCTTGGCCATCATGGCCTGCTTCTTCATGTTGTCGTCGACGGCTTTGGCGATCTTTTCGCTGTCTGCCTCGAACGCGGGATCTCTGCTCAGGCGCCTGATCTGCTCGTCGCTCACGGGAGCCAGGGTCTTCTCCATGATGGACTGTCCCATGTAGATCTGCACGTACCCGGGACTTTTGAGGGTCTCGGGGGCCTTCTCCATCACCTGATAGGGATTGTCCGTCATCCTGTTCAGGCCTTCAAGGCCCTTTCTGAACAGGGGATCCATGGCGTGCGCGGAACAGACCTTCTGGAATTCGTCTTTAGCCGCGATGTTGGAGAGGACGTTGATAGGAGGAGTCCTTTTGTCCACTCCCAGCTTTTCCAGATCGATCTCCTTGTTTATGACGTTATAGAAGTGATCCATGCCCAGAAGATAGGCGTAGTTCTCTCCCTCGCGCCCGGTCAGCTCCTTGAGCTTGCTCATGTCGCCTGCGGCGACGTCCTTGACGGCCTTGTATATACCGCTCGTGGCGTTCCTGACCTCAGGGCTGTTGAGCAGGGCCTCGGTGTGCGCCCTTATCTCTTCGGGCTTCGGTTCCTTGAGAAGCTTGTATTCCAGACCGTTGTAGGCGTACATGCCGGCAGCGAAACGGGGGTCGTTCATGTGTTCGCGGTAGAGCGGCTGCCTCACGGTGGGATAGATGTAATAGTTAAGGGTGTGGAGGGGGGTATCCTCGCTCAGGTTATTTTCCCTGACAGTCTGGCTGCCGTACTTGCGGTTGCTTTCCAGAAGGGTCTCGCCGTAATACTTCAGGTCCTGATAGTTCCGGTAGCGTTCCCTGTCGGCGGGGCTGAGCATCTCGGGCGAGAAGTTTCCGTTGTTCCTGCGCCTTACGGGCTCTTCCATGCGGCGGATCTTCTCCGCCAGACTGTTGATGGTGTATCCGTCCTCTTCGCGGTTGGAATTCGGGTCGCTGAAGCTGCGGGCGAAGTCTTTGTAGTCGGAATAGACACTCATCCCGTTGTAGCGGTCTGCGCTCAGGCTGTAGCGCGGGGATAATCGGTGGGCATGCCGGGCCCGCTGACGGGCCCGTTTTCGGTCATGGCGCTGCGGTAGGGATTCTCCTGCCCGTCCCTTTCCTTCAGGAAGGCCAGGCCTTTTTCAAGATCGTCTCCCTCGAGCCTCGGGGAAGCGAGGTGCTTTCTCATCAGGCCGCGGACGTTCGCTCCCTCATTCCCGTAATTGAGGACGCGTTCCAGATTGCCCTTCCCGTGGACTATGTCCCAGGCCTGCTCCTTGCTCTTGACAGAGACGTTCAGATCGACGCTCACGCCGCTGCCGAGGTCGACCGGGACTGTGCGCTGCACGCTCACGTCCTCTTTGCTGGAGAGCACCGCGAGGGCCGCTTTGTATTCTTCAAATAAGCGGACGCCGTCGCTGTCCCCGTTAAAGGGGGGATACACGTTCTCCATCGCGTGCTTCAGCTCGGCGTAGTTGATGGAGTTGGTGAAAGGCACCATCTGAACGGCGTTGGTAGTGTAGCAATATTCTTTTCCGTCGGGCCGGGGACGGTCGTCCCTCTGCTGAGGAGCCTCCTGCCGTATATCCTCCCGCATCCGGGGCTCGTTCTCCGCGATCCCGCGGCTCTCTATCCTGGTCTCGTAGCGGCGCTCATCTACCTGGTAGCCGAAATCCTCCTCGTCTATATACGAGGAGTTGAGATCGTCTTCATCCTCTATCGCGTTCTGATCTTCGGGCTCTTCGTTGATCCTGTTGGGATTCTCTTCTTCGGGCTGTTTCTGATCTTCCAATACTAATTCGTCTTATCCGGGAGCCATGGGATGATCCTCCTTTTCCAATATGTATCTATATTCGCTATTATTCCCCGCCCTGTCCAACATATGTCCAACAAAAAACGCAGGTCTTTCTTTTTCCGCGTTTTTTTCGGCGAAAGGCGGCTCATCATTTCCCTTCGCCGTGAATAAGCGGCGCATCGCCCCTGCAATAATATTGAAACTCGTTTACTTTGACCGCGTTTGGACGTATAGTATAGATATGTGGATCATGCGGCTCAGACCGCCGCCTAAGACAGAACCGCAAAAGGAGGAACAACATGCCCTGCACAACAGTACTCGTAGGAAAGAAAGCAAGCAACGACGGATCCACCATGGTCGCCCGTACCGAAGATGCCAACTACGCGGTCAAAAAGACCATCGTCGTAGAGCCCAAGGATCAGCCGAAGAAGTATAAGACGGTGATCTCCCATCTCACCATCGAGCTCACCGAAAAGCCCATGCGCTACACCGCCTGCCCCAACGTGGACCCCAAGATAGGCATCTGGGCCGCGACGGGCATCAACGCCGCCAACGTCGGAATGACAGCGACCGAGACCATCACCTCAAACCCCAGGGTCCTTTCGGCGGATCCGCTGGTCGTATATAAAAAGGCAAAGAAGAGAGGCGAAAAAGACGTTCCAGGAGGCATCGGAGAAGAGGATTTCGTGGTGCTGGTACTGCCCTACGCGAAGACCGCCAAAGACGCCGCAGCAAGGCTCGGCGCCCTGCTCGAAAAGTACGGCACCTACGAGATGAACGGCATCGCCTTCAATGATGAAGACGAGTGCTGGTGGCTCGAGACCATAGGGGGACACCACTGGATAGCAAGAAGGGTCCCCGACGACATGGTGGTCATCGCTCCCAACCAGTTCGGTCTCGACAATTTTGACCTGGACGACGCCCTCGGAGCCCAGAAAGAGCACATGTGTTCCAAAGACATGAGGGAATTCATCGAAAAGAACCATCTGGATCTCCCCCAGGGCGGCAAATTCAACCCCAGAGACGTCTTCGGCTCCCGCAGCGACAAGGACCACCTCTACAACACCCCCAGAGCCTGGTTCATGGGCCGCTACCTCTGCCCCTACAGCCACAGCTGGGACGGCGAAAACGCCGAGTTCAAGCCCGAGAGCGACAACATCCCCTGGGCCCTCGTGCCCGACAGGAAGGTGGCCGTAGAGGACGTCAAATACCTGCTCTCCGGCAACTTCCAGGGCACTCCCTACAACCCCTACTCCTCTCAGGACAACGGCAAGAGGGGCATGTACAGGTCCATAGGCATCAACAGGACCGGGGTATCATCCATCTGCCAGATCAGGCCCTACGTGCCCGATCCCATCAAGGGCATTGAGTGGATATTCTACGGCTCGTCCAGCTTCGACGCGGCCCTGCCCATCTACACCAACGTTCCCGATATCCCCAAATATCTCAAGAACGTCACCATGGACTGCGAGACCGACAACTTCTACTGGGCAAGCAGGCTCATCTGCGCCCTCACCGACCCCTACTATCCCGCCTGCATCCAGTTCGTAGAGCGCTACCAGAACGCCGTGATGACAAAAGGCCGCCGGATAGTGCTGGAGTACGACGAAAAGATGATAAAGTCCAAGGATTTCAGCCTGACCGCCGAGGCCAACGAAAAGCTCGCTGCCATGGCCAGGGAGGAGACCACGGACTGCCTGAACAAGGTGCTCTTTGACGCAACCAGCCACATGAAGA
>JAEEGL017450247.1_pt1 | contig 10612 bp, 11 predicted proteins | sample 9134231 | NCBI WGS metagenome assembly JAEEGL01 (sample SAMN16246548, study PRJNA631951) | gut metagenome | biome: gut microbiome; feature: rumen; material: fiber-attached | host: Bos | place: Iran: Karaj | collected 2018-10 | reverse complement strand
GGTGTTGGTGAAAACCAGTACCAGACACGCAAGCGCGTGTGCAACAACCTGTCATACCTGGGCGTGAAGATCGACGAGGCCCTCAATGACACCCTGTGGCGCGGCAAGGAAGGCGAAATCAGCACTCCCGACAGCAAGGTCAAGGTCGTTGTCGTTCTTACCGACGAGGAATACATGATTGCCCGTGACACCGAGGCCATCGTTGAGGGCCGCGAGCCGTAAGCCGCACGACGACAAACAAGCTAACATCCCTGGGTTTGCATGAACTCAGGGATTTTTATATTACACCAAGAATCGGTACTCATTAAAGCCCAAATTGGATAAGTATTAAAGATTATTAAAAGAATGCCTCTAATTGCAAGATAGGGTTATAGAACTCGTTTATTACAATGTCTATTTCGCTTTATTAAATCAAATAATAGGATTTCATCATGAAGAAAATCATTCTAATGGCCATTATAGCAATGGCAACTATGAGTGTTTGTGCTCAAAATGTGCAGTTTGGTGTGCGAGCTGGTTTAAACCTGTCGACCGAGAGCAAATACAAGAACATCAATGGCTCTGATTTAGAAAGTCCTGACTTCAGGACGGGATTGCACATTGGCGGTGTTGTCAATTGGGCCATCAACGAGCGGTTTGAGCTGGAATCAGATTTGCTCTACTCGATGCAGGGCTACAAAGACCGCGTAAATGTAGAGGGTGAGCAAAGATTGCATGATAAGAATTATAGTGTCACCAGTCACTACATGAATCTGCCCATTGCTGCCAAAATCAATATCGTCAAAGGGGCTTACGTTGAATGTGGCCCGCAATTCGGTTATCTGCTTTCTAAAAAGGACAAGTTGGAAGGTATTGAGACGGAGAATTCATACACATCAGAGAATACCAAGAAATTCGACTTTGGCATCTTTGGCGGCCTGGGCTACAAGTTAGAGAACGGGGTATTTGTTGACGCCCGTTATATCCATGGCTTGACCGGAACGTCAAAAGTCTTTGACGGAGGCAAAAACCGCAACATCCAGATATCATTAGGCTATCTTTTCTGAGGCGTTGATACATTGTCGTGCCCTATTGACTGATGATGAAGGTGAATTGTTGAGAAAAAACCATTAACACTTAACTCTTAACTAAAAACTATTTCGTACCTTTGCACGTTATTTCAATGACTAACGACTATGTTAAAGGATAAGATAGAGGCGCTGAAGGCGCAAATTGCAGAACTCAAGGCCGATAACGAGGAGGCACTTGAGGCATTACGTATCAAGTATCTGAGCAAGAAAGGTGAAGTTACTGCATTGTTTAACGAGTTCCGCGAGGTGGCTCCCGAGGAAAAGCGCGAATTGGGCCAGAAGCTCAATGAGCTCAAGAACCTTGCGACCGAAAAAATCAATGCCCTGCGCGAGGCTACCAAGCAGCAAGCCAAGGAGCAAAACAAGATTGACATCACCCGTCCTGCTTTTCCTGCCGAATTAGGTACCCGTCACCCCATCTCGGTAGTGCGCAAGCAGATTATTGACATCTTCTCACGTTTGGGCTTTACCATTGCCGACGGTCCCGAGGTTGAAGATGACTGGCACGTGTTCAGTGCACTGAATTTTGCTGCTGATCATCCTGCCCGCGACATGCAGGACACCTTCTTTATTGAGAAGAACGAACAAGACGTAACGCGCAATATCGTGCTGCGCAGCCACACCAGTTCGGTGCAGGTGCGCACGATGGAACGCCAGCAGCCTCCCATCCGCATCATCTGCCCGGGCCGCGTATATCGCAATGAGGCCATTACTGCCCGCGCCCACTGCTTCTTCCACCAGATTGAAGGTTTGTACATTGATAAGAATGTGACCTTTGCTGACTTGAAGCAGGTGCTGCTGCACTTCGCCAAGGAGTTGTTCGGCACTGAGACCGAAATCCGTCTGCGTCCCAGCTATTTCCCGTTCACCGAGCCTAGTGCCGAGATGGACGTGACTTGTATGCTGTGCGGCGGCAAGGGCTGTGGTTTTTGCAAGCACACGGGTTGGGTCGAGATCCTTGGTTGCGGCATGGTGGATCCCGCCGTGCTTGAAGCCAGCGGTATCGACAGCACCGTTTACAGCGGCTATGCCTTTGGCCTTGGCGTGGAGCGCATCACCAACCTGAAGTATATGGTGAAGGACCTGCGCATGTTCAGTGAGAACGATGTGCGCTTCCTTGACGAGTTCAAGAGCGCCCACTGATGTACTTAATTAGGAATTAGGAGTGAGGAATCAGGAATTCAGCAAGAGTCCTGATTCCTCATTTATAATAATAAAGAGAATAAGATGACGATTAAAGAGAGATATGAAGGCATCCTGACCTATTTCCAACAGGAGCAACCCAATCCTGAAACCGAGTTGCAGCACAACGACCCGTTTGAACTGCTGGTCGCTGTGATGCTGAGTGCCCAGTGCACCGACAAACGGATAAATATGGTCACACCGGCTCTTTTTGCCGCCTACCCCACTCCTCAAGCCATGGCTGCTGCCAGTGTAGAGGATATATTAGAATATGTGAAAAGTGTATCCTATCCCAATAGCAAGGCTGCACACTTGCTGGCGATGGCCCAGAAACTGGTAGCTGATTTTAACAGCCAGGTGCCCGACAACATGAAGGACCTCACTTCGTTGCCCGGTGTGGGTCGTAAAACCGCCAACGTAATTCTTGGCATCGTTTTCCATCAAGCTACTATCCCAGTCGATACTCATGTCTATCGCGTGTCACACCGTCTTGGTTTATCTCAAGGCAAGACGCCTGATGATGTCGAGCGCGACTTAACCCGTCATATCCCAGCCGAACTGCGTTTCAAGGCGCACCATTGGATTTTGCTGCATGGCCGCTACATCTGCAAATCACAACGCCCTGACTGCTTGAATTGCGGCATCCAACAATACTGCAAGCAATACAAGCCATAAATTGTCCCATATCGACTACAAAGTGTCCGATATGTCGCAATTCGACATTTTTTTGTGTGGTATCATTAAACCACGCGTTTCACTATGCGTCATATAGGCGTTTGTTCAAAATAAACGCATTTAAACAAGATTACAACTAAAACGTTTTAATTATTTTTTTTAAAAGATTATGAAGAAAGTGTTTGTTTTGATTGCTTCTGCAATCGTGTGTGTGAGCGCTATGGCTCAAGTTCAATTCGGTGCTAAGGTCGGTGTTGACGCTACCAATTTCTGGGGCAAGAACGTTGAGCACGGTATGCAACTCAACTATCAGGTTGGTGTTTTGATGGAATACAAATTCACTGACAAGTTCGCCATTGCTCCTGAGGTTGTGTTCGCTGCACAGGGCGGCAAGTACAAAGTTGCTGAAGTGGGTGACAAAAAAATCAGCAACAAATATATAACCAACTACATCAACGTGCCTGTGATGCTCAAGTACTATGTAAGCCCCAGCTTCAGTATTGATCTGGGCCCGCAAGTAGGCTTCAATGTTTACAGCAAATTCAAGGCTGGTGATGAGAAATCTGTTGACATTAAGGATGCGACCAAGAAGGTTGACTTCGGCGTAGGTATGGGCGGCACGTATAACCTGACTGAAAACGCCTTTGTTCAGGCCCGTTACACCATGGGCATGACCAACGCTTTCAAGGGTGAAGATGCTAAAGCTAAGAACGGTAACATCCAGCTCGCCTTCGGTATGAAGTTCTGATAACTAACATCATTTTAAAATAATGTGGCTGCCTCTGGAAACAGAAGCAGCCATATTATATAGGCATTCGTTTATCCAATCAATACTCGGTGTTATCCTCTTTTGGTGCCCATTTATCGAGAGAATTATTGGCCTCAAGAGTATATTTTCTTTTGATAATACCACATCACTATAGTTAATCATAGTGAAAATCTTAAATTTTTATATAAAAGTATAAAAATATATTAAAATATTTGTAAGATTCAAAAAAACTATAGTACATTTGTACGTGTGTTTTTCATGGTATTAGATTTAAGGTTTGTGGAGGCTGTCGGGAGACATCTTCCACTTTTTTATTTTTTACGTTTGAGAGGAGCCACTTTGCATGAATAGTTACAAGATACTTTGCCTCTCATCATATTATTTAATTTACTGCGAATAATTTGTTTGCGTATCGGTGAGATGCGATCCACAAAGAGCGTCTTATCAAGGTGATCACACTCATGTTGAACCACACGTGCCAGATAACCCTCAATGTCCTTCTCGTGCTTCTCAAATTGTTCATCCTGCCATGTGAGGTGGATTCTCTCGATGCGTTGAACATTCTCATGGATGCCCGGTACACTCAGGCAGCCCTCCTCGCGAGTAACAGAAGGAGCCGTCTCATCAATTTCTATTTCAGGATTAATGAGCAGCATGCGCACGTCCTTCAATTCCGGGAAATCCTCGGCCAGAACATCAACATCAATGTACACGATACGTGCATTGACGCCCACTTGAGGTGCCGCGATGCCAATTCCCTGGGTGTGATACATGGTTTCCTTCATGTTCTCGATGAGCTCCTGAAGTTTTGGGAAATCAGGTGTTACCGTCACATTCTCAGCCCTGAGTACAGGATGACCATAAATATAAATCGGTAATATCATAATTCTATGTTAGGTTGATTATATCTGCTTTTCAAAAAATCGTTGAGGATGATGGTTGCCGCAATGGCATCGACGCGCGCTTTGTCACGACGATCACTTTTCTTCATTCCACCGTCGATCATCGCCTGATGGGCGATAGTGCTGGTAAAACGCTCGTCAAACATCACGATGGGTATATCGGGTAGTTCCTTTTTCAAACGGCTGACAAAGGGCGTGATGTACTTCATGCTCTCACTGGGTTCCCCATTGAGCTGAGATGGCTGGCCAACCACGATGCGGTCAACCGTCTCACGCCCGACATATTCTTTGATGAATTGCATCAGTGTGTGAGTGGGAACTGTCGCTAAATTATTAGCAACAATCTGTAACGGGTCTGTAACCGCAATTCCAGTGCGTTTACGCCCATAGTCGATGCCCAGAACACGTCCCATTGTCCTCAACAATCAATAGAATGATTACTCTTGCTGCATGGTGAGCAGGAATTCCTCATTATCCCGAGTGCGGTCCATGCGCTCCTTAACAAATTCCATAGCCTCTACCGAGGTGCGGTCACTCAAGAAGCGACGGATAATCCACATTTTGTTCAAGGTGTCTTGCGGCAGTAGCAGGTCGTCACGACGCGTGCTGGATGCCATAACGTCAACAGCGGGGAAGATGCGTTTATTCGACAACTTGCGGTCGAGTTGCAATTCCATATTACCAGTGCCCTTAAACTCCTCAAAGATGACCTCATCCATTTTGGAACCGGTCTCGGTAAGTGCAGTGGCAATGATGGTCAGACTGCCGCCTCCCTCGATATTGCGCGCGGCGCCAAAGAATCTCTTGGGACGCTGCAGTGCATTGGCATCCACACCACCGGTCAGGATTTTACCCGATGCTGGAGCGATCGTGTTATAGGCACGCGCTAGACGTGTGATGGAGTCAAGCAGGATTACGACATCGTGTCCACACTCTACCAGTCGTTTGGCCTTGCTCAACACCAGGTCAGCGATTTTAACATGACGGTCGGCTGGTTCATCAAATGTTGATGCTATTACCTCGGCATTCACGCTGCGAGCCATGTCGGTCACCTCTTCAGGCCGCTCGTCAATCAGCAGGATGATCATGTAGGTCTCGGGGTGATTCTCTGAGATAGCATTGGCAATCTCTTTCAAGAGCATGGTTTTACCTGTCTTGGGCTGAGCGACGATCAAGCCACGCTGCCCTTTTCCAATAGGTGAGAACATATCCACCACGCGTTGTGAAACAGTGGGATGATACTTGCTTACCAGATTGAATTTCTCATCGGGGAACAGGGGTACAAGATGCTCAAAGGGCACGCGGTCACGCACGTAGGCGGGAGTGCGGCCATTGATAAGACGTATCTCGCTCAAGGGGAAGTATTTTTCGCCTTCCATGGGCGGACGAATTGTTCCTTCAATAACATCACCGGTTTTCAAACCGTAGGATTTGATTTGTGACTGTTGCACATAGATGTCATCAGGTGATGTGAGGTAATTATAATCACTCGAGCGCAGGAAGCCGTAACCCTCGGGAGCGATATCAAGTACACCCTGGGCCTCAAGAATGCCATCAAAATTGTAAGGCTGATCCAGGTAGGGGTTGACCTCGGCAATCTGCTGCTGTTGCTGCTGTTTTATCTTGCGCTTGTTCTTCTTGTTCTCCTTGACCACTTTGGGCTCCTGGATGACAATGGGAGCGGCAGCGGCTTCTTCGGCCTGACGCTTGCGTTCTTCCTCAGCACGACGCTGGGCCTCTTCACGCTCCTGCTGGGTGCGGGGCTTGAATGTGAAAGAGCCGCCTGTGTTGAAAAATGAATTCAGCGAAACGTCCTCACGTTCTTTGGGCTCGGCAACGGGTGCAGCAGTCTCTATCACAGGCTCATCGTTGTCTAATTGCTGCTCGAGGGGAGCATCTTCGATTTGGGGCTGAGCTTGTTGCTCAACCTCATTTAGCGGCTGTTGATTCTCTTCGGTCTCAAACGGCAACACGGGTTGCTCATCCACCACCAGTTTTGCTTTGCGTCCACGACGACGTGCCGGCTGTTCGTTAGGAACCTCTTCTTTGGGGACCGCGGTGGATTTGCCAGATGACTGGTCTTCAGTCTCAGCATTGTTTGCATCAGTCTGTGAAGCCTCACGAGCAGCTTTCTCGGCAGCCGAGGGCCTACCACGTTTGCGCTTGGGTGCAGCAGGCGTTTCGTTTTGTTCAATTAATGGAGCAGGTTCAGCCTGCTTTTCTTGAGCAATTTCCTCTGCTTTAGGTTTGTCTTCTACCTTATTATTATTGGTTTGTTGATTATTTTTTTTGTTTTTGGCAACTACGGAATCGTCCTTAGTCACTTCGTTGCCATTGGCCTTAGCGGCAGGCTGACGTATGCGCTCACGACGGCGTTTGCCGGGTTCAGGAGCATTGGCAGCTTCGGCCTCGGCCTGATGATCAAGCACTTCAAATACGAGCTCATCGTGATTAATCGAATCAACGCGTTTAAGCCCCATAGACTTGGCTAACTCGCGCAGCTGATCATCACTCATTTCATTCAGTTGATTGATGTTGTACATAATTCAATTTATAAACTTACGGAAAGAAGTGACAGGTTGTCTTTTCCTGTTTTCACATCATGGCATTCACTCACGTGCAAGCCCTTCCGCATTCATTAATGATTTGTCGTTTTCTTTTCTTCTCCTGGTCATCGTATCTTATATAATCTGGGTAAACAAGCATTGAACGCGTGTCTAATTCACACCCAATAAAGAAATCATGAAAGAGGGAGAAGTAGAGTTGAAAGATTTATCAAATGTAATAAACTGCCCAATAAGGCTTGAATTGCGGTGCAAAGATAGGAGTAAATTTTCATTTGAGCAAAAAAAATCGTAATTTTGCGGTCTAAAGAAGGAAAATAATATGGAGTTGGACCGTCAAAAAATAGCCACACACGTCAATCTGCCCGTTATGAAGCTGGTGGGCAATGTTGCCGATGAACTGCAACGTGAATGCTATGTTGTGGGAGGATATGTCAGAGACATCTTTCTGAATCGACCTTGCAATGACATGGACTTTGTGACTGTGGGAAGCGGAATAGAAGTTGCTCGTGCCGTGGCTAATCGCCTGGGCAGACGAGCTCACTTGGCCGTGTTCAAGACCTATGGAACCGCTCAGGTGAAGACACGCCAGTGGGAACTGGAATTTGTTGGAGCACGCCGCGAATCCTACCATCGTGAAAGCCGCAATCCCATAGTGGAAGACGGCACTCTTGACGATGACCAGCGTCGTCGCGATTTCACCATCAACGCTATGGCAATCTGCCTGAACAAGGACCGCTATGGCGAGTTGCTGGACCCCTTTGACGGCATTGGCGACATGGAGCGTCGCATTATCCGCACTCCGCTAGATCCCGATATCACTTTCAGTGACGACCCGTTGAGGATGATGCGCGCTGTGAGGTTTGCCACGCAGTTGGATTTTGATATTTTTCCAGAGACCTTTGAGGCCATCAGACGTAATGCCAAACGCATCCACATCATCACACGTGAGCGCATTGCCGAGGAATTGATAAAGATCATGCGTAGTGCCCATCCCTCTCGTGGATGGATGCTACTGGACCTGTGTGGCCTGTTGCCGCTTATTTTCCCTGAACTGGCAGCCCTCAAGGGTGTTGAGACCGTAAATGGCCGCGGGCACAAGGATAATTTCATGCACACGCTGCAAGTGCTGGATAATGTTGCTGTTGCCAGCGACAACGTGTGGCTGAGATGGGCTGCCCTGCTGCATGACGTGGGCAAGGCACGCACCAAGCGCTGGGACCCGCAACAGGGATGGACATTCCACAATCACAATTTCATCGGCGAGAAGATGGTGCCCAAAATTTTTGGAAAGATGCGCCTGCCGCTCAATGACCACATGAAATATGTAAAGAAGCTGGTCGGGTTGCACATGCGTCCCATCGCTCTCGTCGAGGACGAGGTGACCGACAGTGCCGTGCGCCGTCTCTTATTTGATGCAGGCGATGACATTGACGACCTGATGACCTTGTGTAAAGCTGACATCACCAGCAAAAACCAGAATAAGGTGCAACGCTTCAAAGAAAATTTTGACCTGGTGAAGCAAAAGTTGGTGGATATCGAGGAGAAAGACCGTGTGCGCAACTTCCAGCCGCCCATCGATGGAGAGGAAATCATGACTACTTTCGGTCTTGCACCTTCACGTCCTGTAGGCTTCATTAAGGATGCTATCAAGGATGCCATCCTGGATGGTGTAATTACCAACGATTATGCATCGGCCTATGAACTCATGCTTGATAAAGCCGCTGAATTGGGTATCTCTCCTGTTCATAATGGACAGTTATGTTACTCCATCATGCCATCTCCTGTGGGTGAGCTATATATCGCAGCAAGTGGCAAAGGTATCGTCTCTATTGGATGGAATAAAGACGATATCGAAAAGTTGGCAGCAAAACTCAAACTACAGTCAGCGGAAGAATCGTCTCCCCTACTCGTCCAGTGCATCAAACAGTTGAACGAATACTTTGCCGGCTGCCGAAAAGAGTTTTCATTACCGCTACACCTTGTCGGGACAGAATTCCAACTCAAGGCGTGGGCCGAATTACAGAAGATTCCTTTTGGTAAGACCATTAGCTATGGCGAGGAAGCTACACGCATGGGCAACCCCAAGGGCTCTCGTGCTGTTGCACAGGCCAACCATAACAACCCCGTTGCCATCGTGGTGCCCTGCCATCGCGTCATCAATGCCGATGGTTCGTTGGGCGGATATGCCTCAGGGCCCGACATCAAACGGCAGCTACTAGATTTAGAGAAGATTCAATAACAAAACAGGTCACAACGACAATAACCGTTGCGACCTGATTTTCTTGATAACGATTTGTTTAGTTCTTGAGTGAATAAGTTACTGTAGTGACCACACGCACTTTCTTGATCCAGGGGGTGTACTCGTCGCGGTTGTCGATGGAGAACTGGCCCTGGTCGGCACTCACGATTTTGTTGAGTTTGCTGTGCGAATTCTTGGCGAACTGTTCTGCAGTGGTCTGAGCATTCTCGATGGCCTCCTGCATCATCTTGGGCTTCATTTCTTTGAACGAGACAAATTCATACCTTATCTGGTTTTCGTAGCTGTCACCAGTGATAGCCACACCCTCGCGCAGCAGGTCACCCTGTTTGGAGATGAGTTTGCGCACCTGGTCCACGTTCTTGCTCGTGACGGTAAGCACCGAGGTCACGATATAGCGGTAAGCCTTGTTCGTCTCATACTCTCGGGCCGTCAAGTCGACCACCTGGGGAGCAGTCAGGCTGATTTCCTCTTCCTTGACACCGCCCTTGATCAAGAAGGCCTTGATCTTAGACTGTGTGGAACCGATACGCTCATAGAGTCCCGGCAAGTCGTTGCCTACCTCTTTGGAAACGATGGGCCATGTCACCTTGTCGGCAGGCACCTCCACCTCGGCGAGGCCCTTTACACTAACCTTGCGGTCCTTGCTGGCAAAGTCGTCAATACCAGCCTTGATAAACCAGCCCAAGCAAAACACGCTCAATGCGAGAAGGGCTGCCGGGATAATCATTTTCTCTTTCATAATCGTAATGTTCTAACTTTAGTAACAAACCTGATTGCATCAATAACTGCAAATTGCGCGCCATATTGTGCAAAACCAGCAAAAAATTTCACTCAACACTAAAAAAATATTCTGCTTCCGATATCATACGAGACTTCGGGCCTGACGATGGAGCAGGCCCGGTGGATCGAGCAGCTGTTCTACAGCCATGACGTGCGCATGGCGACCAAGCGCACAGACTTCTCGCAGGGCTACACTCCGCAAGGCATGCCGATTGTGCTCATCACCGAGCCGACCTGCGAGATCAGCGACGCGGACGGTGAACTCAACACCGTGAAGTTCACCTACCAGTACCAAGACAGGCGGACATATCTGCCGACAGATTACCTGTCCGTGGACCACGACCGCATCTTTACTGAAGAGTTTGACCCCTCATTCCAATAGACCTATGGCACAAAGTATCCACATC
>JAEEGL015365208.1_pt1 | contig 10612 bp, 7 predicted proteins | sample 9134231 | NCBI WGS metagenome assembly JAEEGL01 (sample SAMN16246548, study PRJNA631951) | gut metagenome | biome: gut microbiome; feature: rumen; material: fiber-attached | host: Bos | place: Iran: Karaj | collected 2018-10 | reverse complement strand
CACATCTGTTTGAGAATAAATCGGTGGCGCTGATGGATCGACATAAAACTACATCAGCTATGGAATCTGCAGAAACTATGTTTGGCGAGGATGGTGAAGATATTTCAATTGTCAGACAGAATCTAATGAATATTCTAATCGACTGGCAGAAACCTCTTCAAACAATAGAACAGATTTCAAAGCAAATTGTCAAAGCTGTAAAACAGGACAAGTATAAAGAATTAGAACCGGAAATAGATTATATCAATCAGACTTTTCAACAACATATAGATACAAGATACAAACAATTGATTACTGCTACCGGACCAAGAGTAGTTCATAAAATTCTATCACATATAGAACGTTCATATTCTATTGGCTCAAAAGTGGCATTGGTAGTGGTTGACGGTTTGTCATATTGGCAATACACAATCTTAGAGAAGTTTTTTGTCGATAAAGGTATTACTGCCGATAATAACGTGTGTCACGCTTGGATTCCAAGTGTTACACAACAGTCAAGACAGGCTATTTTCAGAGGCTCTGTCCCAGAAAGAGATTATACCCAAAGCCCTCCAAATGAGAAAAAGTTATGGTATGACTATTGGTGTTCAAGAAACTTTGAGGATTTTCATGTTAGGTATTTTTATGAAGAGTTAGAAGATATTCCTCAGGAGGTGGAGCGCTTGGCTTATGTCACGATGACAATGGATGACGATATGCATAGCGCTCACTCAATAAAACAGCTCTACAATGACACAGAAGAATGGGCAAAACATTTTGTTAATACATTGAAGAGTATTATAGATAAAGGTTTTGAGATTATTCTCACAGCTGATCATGGTGGTGTTCCGTCTTATGCTTGGGGCAATCTGAACCAAAAAGAAAGAGCTGCTTTGTATGAAACAGGGAGCCGGGGGCAACGCCATCTTATTTTCAATAATCTAAGCATACGAAATGATTTCATCGAGTCACATAAAGATGAAGAAAACCAATGGCTTGTGTATGGAGATAGTGTAGTATGGAGAAATAACCAATGTTTTGGTTCATCTGATTGCATTTCTCATGGTGGTAGCCACATGCTTGAAATGCTTGTGCCATTAGTAACATTAAAGAAAAAAATGTGATGGAAACAACAATAGGAATAAACCAAAGAATCCCCATTGAAACTATAGAACTTGCCATTAAAGCCGTTTTGGAAGAGAACTATGATAATAACTATGCTACCGAGTTAGCTAAAATGGAATATAGTGGGGAAAACAGAATAAAGAAGGCGGTCGGTATTATTACAAGACTGACAAAAAACAACGTGTTGATGAGCTATCTTAAAGAAAACAAGAGCAAAATAATGACTGCTTTAAAGTTTCCTGACGATAGAGGTCTTATATGCATTGCTATGGTTAATGCTGCGTATCCTTTTTGTTATGATGTAACGGCAGTACTTGGCAGATATTTCCATGCCCAGAAAGAGGTTCCAAGTACTTTGCTGACTTCAAAATTATCTGCAGTTTATGGCACAAACCGCTCATTACCTAATGGTTTGTATTGTATTCTGCCTATGCTTATTGAAGCAGGTTTTATCACGCGTCCTCGTGCTGGAGTATACCAGATAAAGCCTTTAACTCCCCAAACTGAAATATCAATAATCGTATATCAAAAGTCTTTTCTCGCTAATAACCCATTGCTTAACGAAGAGTATAGGTTTGAGAATCATTTTTATTTTGAATTCTTAATATAAGATATATTAGGGACATATTAGGTATAACAGTAATTGACAACTTTAACTCTAACGCTTAGCATGAATAATCAAATACCAATAATATATTTAGTCATAAGTTGGTGTTCAAAGGGAATGAGGGTAAACTTTATTGGTCTTGTTTTACTTGCTATTCTCTTTTTCTTCGGATGTTGGGTCTATGGGAAATGGACTACTATACCTGAAAAGCACTTTCATTACAACTTAGTAAAATTATATGGGCATGATGCTATCGATAAAGTAGAAATTGACGTGAACCTTGACTACTCACATGTTATGGACGAAAATGAACGATATCCATCTCGTACAGAAGTAAAAGTAATAAGAGATACGTCCATGTTCGATTCAGGTTTTTTTGATAATGATATATATAGAGACCATGAGTGGAATACACATAATATAGATAGTCTTAGGGATGCAGCTGTGAAGTTTGGTCTCCGAAATAAAAAACTGTCTAATAGTGAGTCAATATCCTCCATTTTCTTGTTTGAGTTAAGTCAGACTTGTGATAAATCATCAAGAATGACAAAGTCGCATTGGAGCTATAAGAATCCTAATACGTTTATGTTCGACATGGGTTCAAGAAAAATCCATTTTGAAGAAGGAATGGGTCAATATGTAAATAGCCATAATCGTAATTCAAGTGAGAGAGACGATGTAACAACCAATGTTATTTTGGGTGGCGCTAACTCTAATTGGAATTATTGCTCATTTCAGCTCCTTAATGACCTGACAGCAATTAAGAGTCTGTTAGCTTTAGAGGACATATCACAGACTAATGTATTTGTAACTACCGAAGGGAAGGGACTTGCAACAGTCAAAATGTATTTTGGTGCAACTGCACATTTCTCTGAGATGTATCCGAAACCGAAAGAAGTTGGTAGAAGATATATTGTGTTCCAGGAAGATAAATCATATCCTGGCATTGATGTAGATTTTCATGTGGAATTTCCAGAAGCCAGGAGCCTTCAAGAAACCAGAATGTTTTTCTTAACAACATTTTTGTCTATCGTGATAACATTGTTCCTTACGCTGTCTGGAAATACAATAAGAAGTTATTGGAGACTGTATAAACGAATGTCAAATCAGACTTTCGAGTCACCAGTTCTGCCACTAGACAATAATAGAACAAATGATGACAAAGAAAGTCAAATAACTACAACCCGAAAAAGACGTTCAAGAAAACAAAAACAAGGAATATAATTATGAAGAAGATTTTCACATTTCTATTGGCTACCCTAGGACTAACATCTGCCTGTGGTCAACAAAACTTCGAGAATACAGACGTTCAGGGATTTGCTGAACTGATTGCAGATACAAACGTCGTTGTGCTTGATGTGCGTACTACGGCTGAATATGCTGAAGGACACATCAAGGGAGCTGTCCTTATCGACCAAGAACAAAGTGATTTTGTGGAGAAAGCAAAAACCGCTCTCCCTGTCGACAAGATTATAGCTGTATATTGTAGAAGTGGACGTCGTTCAGCTAATGCTGCAGGAAAATTGTCTGATGTAGGATATAAGTGTGTTAATCTCAAAGGTGGCATTTTAGCATGGAAAGAAGCTGGAATGCCAATAGTTTCTTCGCATTAATAAGATAGCGAACTTGAACCGATAAATGCCCGTAAAAGACGTGAGATCCACACACTCAATTAATAAAGACATATATAGATAATTGGAAACATGTGTTGAGTTGATGTAGTTTGGGAGAAACATACAATATTTAAAAGCAATGAGAAATAGATTTGAAAACGCAAGAATCTATCTGATAGATTTATTAAGAGCATATGGTCATCGGGCTATAACTGTTAAGATAGACAGGAACGGAGAGGAATTAAAAATTTTGGCTTCATCATTTGTGAAGAGACAGATGACTACCACTGGGATATTCTTTCCGTTCAATGAAAAGAATAAAAAGAATACAAAGATTATAAATACCACTTTGGATGATGATGATTTAAGTATTCTTTTCCATAGGGCTGTTTTTGAATTTGAGGAAGCTTATGTTGAGGAGTTTTGCTTAGGAAAGCCAGAAGCTGAAGGATTTGTCAACTCGATATATTCATGGATTGACAGAAAAGATGAATGGCTCAAATGTACGTTCTCCAATTATGATGAACCATTAGAACCATTTTTAAAGTCACTTCCCAAACCAAAACATGAGAAAGGTGATTTATCTGTTGGTTTGAATGTAGCTGAAGAAGATGTAAAAGCATTAAGGAAAATGGGATTCAGGCAAATTTCTAGTGTAAAATCAATGACACAAGTGCTTTGGGCTTTTGCAACATATAGGATTCCGATAACTCACTCAATGCACGATGCTATTCTTTTTATAACTGTTGACGAAGACGCTGTTGACTATCTTAATTCACATGTACGAAATTATAATACTTTCATACAAGAGAGAATTGAAGATGCTGCATTTCCTGGTGAGAAAGAAAACAGGAAACTTCAGGAGGAAATAAAAGAGCTAAACAAGAAACATCAAACCGAACTTCAAGAATGCTCGCGAAATCATAAAATGGAAGTCAAGGAACTAAATAAAAAGCATCTTGAAGAACTGCAAGACAAGTTGCATAGCTATAAAGAAAAACTCAAAGGATATGAAGCAATCACAAAAAGATTCAGACGGCTTATTCAACTACCTAACGGAAAAGTATCACAGATATTCGATTTAACTCAGGAGTATGATATTGACTTTTTTATATCTTGGTACAGAATAGTTCACAAAAAGGTTAAAAATCAGACTGTAAAATACATCATGGCAGAAAGATTTGCAGATAATCCTAGTGAGGCAGAATTGTTTTTGAAGAAAGTAGATGATTATAATTCCAGTCTTAACTGTTGCGATGATGAAGTTGAATAAAAAGATGAGAAGAAAAAAACTATAAATATCATACATTATGCCTACACCTACAAACAAGCAGATAGATCTCTTTAATGCCTTACATAAGTCAAGATCTGAGGATTTTAAGACTTTTAATAAATCTTCGTATCGCGCAGTTTGGAGTTCAATTGTTGACAAATACCCTGAAACAGCGCATTTTATTTATGAATTACTTCAAAACGCTGATGATGCTGAAGCGACAAAAGTTAATATAATTCTAAGAAACAATGTGCTTCTGTTTAAACATAACGGAAAGAAACATTTTGATATAACAGAAGAGAATGCGGAAGTTGTAGGAGATATTAATTCAATAACAGGAATTGGTGATTCAACAAAGGCAAACAATCAAAATAAGATTGGAAAGTTTGGAGTTGGATTTAAAGCCGTTTTTCAGTATACTGACACCCCAGAAATCTATGATGACACGTTCAAGTTTAAAATAGAAAACTATATAATTCCAACATTATTAGACAACGACCATCCCGAACGTAAAAAAGGGGAAACTCTATTCTTGTTTAATTTGAACAAAAATACAGAACGAAGCTATAAAGACATAAAAGACAGGTTGGAGGGGTTACATAATCCTATACTATTTTTAAGAAACCTAGAGAGTATAGCTTGGCAAATAGAATCTGGAAAGACCGTAATATCAAAAGGTACATACAAAAAAAAGTGTTTAGAGTCAGTTACCATTTCCGATGGCGTTAAATTAGAAAAAATACGACTTTACGATAATGATCAGACTTCTACCCTATTCCTTATATCTGAAGATATTATAGTTACTTTAGAAAATGGTGATAAATCAAATCATAAGATATGTGTTGGGGTATACTATGATGAAGCAAAAAAGAAGATTGTAACAGACAATAGACAAAACATTTATTGTTTTTTCCCTACTAAAGAATTCCTTGACACCTGCTTTATTGTCCATGCTCCATTTCTTTTGACAGATAACAGACAGAATCTGAAGCCAAACGAAAATCTAAACGATTCTCTTATAAAACTTTTAGCAGAATTAGCGGCACAATCTATTTTGTATTTGCGAGATTATGGTATTAAAAACAAACATCTTCTAATTGATAGTAATATTGTAAAACTTATACCAGAGGTTAAGACAAACTATTGGGGAAAAGTTGTACAACCATTACTTAGCCCTTTTTATGAGGAAATTAAAGGTGTGATTTCTTACCAAGATGTATTACTATCCAGGAACAATAAATATATATCTTGTTTTGATGCTGTTATTGCTAAGATACCTGAATTCTTAAATCTCCTTTCTCAGAAAGATTATATCAATTTACGTAAAGAGGAAGATGATGATGATGACTACTGGGAGAATAACGATTTTCTGGAAAAGAGTCTTGCATCAGCTATTTTAGAGAGTGATATCCCTTGCCTTTCAGACATTTCCATCTATGAGGTTGAAGACTTTTTGTATGATATAAGCGCAGACTTCCTTCAAACAAAAAATATTGACTGGGTTGTAAAGATGTATTCTCTCCTTAGAAAGAATATTAGATTAACTCATTGGAAACCTGGGGTCAAATTTAAAGACTATGATAATATAAGTCAGTTACTTTTCAAAGCTCCAATAGTTTATTCTAAAGACAAGGAATGGATATCGTATTTAAGCAATGAGAATCTCCCACAAGTTTATTTTGCTCCTAAGAATAGTCGCGGATTAAAATATAACTTTGTTAATAAAGAATATGTCAATAATGCGGATTCCAAAGCCTTTTTAGAATATCTTGGAATAAAGGAACCCGATGAAAAAGATTATATCTACTCTCAAATATTACCCAAATACGAGGGCGATGAAATCCAAGGAGATGACGACGATATTGTGGCCGACTTTGATATGCTTTTAGCATATTATCTAAAGGCAAAAGCAACTAGAGATGATATGTCTTTTATGGAAACTTTAAAGTCAAATTTTTATATAAAAAACGGCAAAGACGACAATTTTGACCTTGCAGAGAATCTCTTCTTTAAAGCTGATTATTTAGATGACTATTATAAATGTAATTACTCTTGGGTTTATAACGATTATTATGCTGAAATAATTGAGAAATATGGCAATGATAGCTATATGTCTTTTTTAAAGGATCTAGGCATAAAATTTTATCCTAGTGTTAAAAGTGATAATCATTATTCACTATATGACTGTAACCCATTAATAAAGGAACGTTTAAAATTTTTTGACATATCATCATTAAAAGTGTTAGATTATCATCTAGAAAAATTTTTTGATGCCTGCTATAATAATCTTATTACATTAAATGTATCACTATGTCTTTGGGAACATGTTTTATTTCCTGTATTAACAGGCAATGAAAACTATATTACCAGTAAGATTGAATATAAAGCAAATAAACAACGTAATTGGAGAGAGATAGAAGCTCCTTCTACTCTTGCATATGAATTCAAAAATTTAAAGTGGATATATACTTGTGAAGGATATATAGTTTCTGCAAAGGAGGTAACATTAGAAAATTTGCATCCATCATATAAGAGATGGCCCAAAATCCTCGCATTTCTTGAAATAGAAGAAAAAGAAAAATCCATTATAGAATTAGGAGGTACAGAAAAACAAGAAAAACAAATGCAGATTGGCAAAAAATTAGAAGAACTTGCCAAGCAAAAAGGTATGTCTGCTGAAGAACTTTTTGCCCAAATTGAAAATATTCCTAATAAAAAAAGTACCGTCATTACAAACTTAGAGAAAGCAGTAGATTCAAAGCCAAAAGAAAAAACACAGCAAGATGACAATTCAGACATAAGCCTACAAGACCGTCTTGAGAAAAAATGGAATAAAAAAGAAAAAACTGAAATTCACTATCCACATACGACTACTTCTTTAAATATAGAATCTGACATACAAAATTCAAATGGTTTTATTCAAGATTCAGATCAGCCTATTTTTACAGAGCTAGCATCGGATTTGGCAAATAACAATCAAAAAGATTCTAACAGAAATAATATAGAGAGAGCACTAAAAGCAAAAAATACAGAAGCTGAAGAACAGGCAGAAAAAGCCAAAGAACAATTAGAAATATATGATTGGTTTAACAAGACTACTCCATATACATTCTTATGGTTCAAACTATTAATGGAATTAATGCATGTCGATAAAGGCAAACAGTCTTTACGTCAGATAGAAATAGATTTTTCTGAATGGCAGTTTACGTGTTCTGACAAAGTACTGCATTTAGCTAATCCAAACCGTCCAGTTCCTACATGGGCTACAGAATCTACATTCGTAATTACCGCAATAGCCGACAAACCTTACAAAATAAAAGGTCTTATAGCACGATCTGACCAAAAGAGCTTAGATGTGGCTCTTGATATTGATGATCAGTATGAGAAGATTTGTGCTAATGCGAAAGTAATACGAGTTGTATTGGAAAACGATGCTAATTTTATCGACTCATTAGATAACAGATTCTTGCAGCTTGGATTCGATGACGATTTTGATATGAACGAAAATCTCACAAAGAATATAGAATTTATATATGGACCTCCAGGAACAGGAAAAACAACAAAGCTTGTAAAGAAAATACATAATATTGTTAGAAACAGAGATAAAGTAAATATACTCGTTCTTACTCCAACAAATAAAGCAGCAGATGTCATTGCCGAGAAGATGGTTGATGATGATGAATGCTATGGTTGTTTAACAAGATTTGGTGCAACAGATAGTCTTTATCTGATAGAAGATGCGGCAGTTGTTACTAATAGAACTGATACGAATATAAAGTTATTAGATAAAAATATTGTAGTGACAACAGCAGCAAGATATGCCTATGACTATTTGCAACCAGATGATACATTTATTTGCGATATAGACTGGGACTTCATTATTATAGATGAAGCCTCTATGATAGACCTTCTTACCATTACTTACGTTCTATATAAAGGAAATAAATCAGAGTTTATTATCTCTGGTGACCCAAAGCAAATTCCACCTGTAACACAGAACAACTTACCTGCTTATAATATTTACGATATGGTAGGTCTGAATGACTTTAGTGTTGCAATTAATGAATATAAAAGATACATTGTAACCGCATTACAGACTCAATACCGTTCTGTTCCTGTAATTGGCAATGCTATAAGTAAGTTTGCGTATAATGGGCTATTGAAAAATTGGGATAAAAGAGCTGAACCAAAAAAACTTGTTCTTGATGGTATTAACATCAAACATTTTAATTTTGTTGGATTTGACACAGCTGAATTTGATCCTATACTAGAACTTGGCGCAATTGGCAAATCTGCATTTCATCTTTATTCTGTTATTCTAACATATAACATGGTGAAATATATTTCGAATCAGGTTTATAAAAAATATAGTAACACGGACTACACTATTGGTGTAGTCTGCCCATACAAAGCACAAGCTAGCGCTATTGGGCAAATGTTTGAAAATAATCCAGTAGATACCCCAAACTGCCATGTTTCATGCGGTACGATTCATGGCTTTCAAGGCGACGAATGTGATATAATGTTTGTAGTACTCAATCCACCAGCTAATTGCTCATCTGAAACACATGTTAACGAAGAATATATTCTTAATGTAGGTTTAAGTAGAGCAAGAGATTACTTGTTTGTCCTTCTGCCTAAGGGAGAATCTAATGGCTTTTTCCGTAAACGACAACTGAATGGAATTGTAAGTGATAATGATAGAACACTTTTAGACTGTTCACAGATTGAACATGCTATATTTGGTCAAAATAATTATATTTACACTAACACCCATGTTACCTGCCACATGCCAGTTAATGTTTATTATGAGGAGAATTCAGAATATGAAGTTAAAATGGGTGATGAAGCTATAGATATCAAAATTAGAAAAACATAATTTATTTCTCATAGGATTTATTTTCCAGTATAAATAGATAAAAATTACAGTCGTGAGACTCATAACTTAGGCGCAGACATCGGTACTTATTTGAGTGGTAACATCTCAGAAATTCCGAGGTTTCAGAAGCCGAATAATTGCTAACGCTGTTTAGAGCAATTAACCGAGAGGTCAGTTGCTCTTTTTTTGTTAAAATGATTTTTTACATGAAATAAACATATTTTTTATCTATGAAGATAGACTGCACAGTCTAAATTCATCTTTGCGCAGTCAAACTTAAAATGTATGCTTATGGGACTACTTGAATTCTTGTTATTCGGGGCTATTATAAAAAGTCTGAGCAATAATCGGAGCAACAATAATCATACTGATTATTCAAGCAAAAGTTATGACCAGGGGTATAATGATGGGTATGATGAAGGCTATGATGATTATGATTACAGTAATGATTGTGACGATAACGATTTCTTGGATTTTTAATTACAAACATTAAATAGAGCCGATTGGGGAATGGCATATAAGCACCCAACTAATACAATGAAAAAATTATCTTTTTTAATGCTATTTGCAGCATTCTTTACCTTGTTTGTTACTTCGTGTTCAAAGGATGAAGACAGTTTCGCCTATCCAAAGGAACAACTCTATGGCAAATGGAAAACAGTTGAAGTCTATGTTTCAGGTAAATGGTATGACGTTACTAAATATCCTTATACACGTTTTGGAATGGACATTACCTTCTATGAGAATGGCAGATTCTATGGTTCTGGTTATTTCGGAACTGGCAGTGGCACATACAAGACGAGTGGAAGAGACATTACAACCTTTGTTGACGGAAAGGAATATGCAGTATATACTATAAATTCACTCAATGGAAACGAAGCTGACCTCACAATGAGAATGGGCAATGAATCTCTACAGATGAAAGCCAAGAAACAATAATAAGGAACTGTCAAGTGTGAGTCAATTCCATTGCTGACGATAAAAATATTGTTTGAAATTCTTTTGCACTCTCAGAAGAACTGCGTATATTCGCGAACTGAATCATGTGACGTTAGAGAGGTTCAGGAGTGAATAATATGGAAAATGTATATTTTTTCAGAAAAAAAGTGAGACGATGGCTTCTCAATTCGAAATAT
>JAEEGL014793558.1_pt1 | contig 10612 bp, 4 predicted proteins | sample 9134231 | NCBI WGS metagenome assembly JAEEGL01 (sample SAMN16246548, study PRJNA631951) | gut metagenome | biome: gut microbiome; feature: rumen; material: fiber-attached | host: Bos | place: Iran: Karaj | collected 2018-10 | reverse complement strand
ATTGTCTTCAAAGATGCTCTGCTTAACCTCAATAACTTTGTAATCTAGCATAACTGCTCCTAAATGATGTATTAAAATTATTGCCCTGTTAGTAAACTCTAACTCCAAAATAGAGTTTCCTTACAATAAATAATATACGTTTTTGATAAAAATTTGTCAATTAGAACATGTCCTCAAGCGGTATAAATTCTAATACAAAGGGACTTTAATACTCACGTGTGTATTATCTCTGTGAATTTATTGTGAACACACGCATTTTTCATAATATTCATACATTTTAAGATTATAATGCCTTTAACAATAATGTACGGATACATTGCGGGGATGTTTTATGAATTATAAAAGTGGCGAACCATTGATCAAAATTAGATATCGTTTCTTTTACGTGATTGCTATTATAGCACTGCTGCTATTTCATTCAACCATAGCCAATGCTGAGGCTATGCCTATTTCCCTTACGCCTTACCAAGAACTTTTAAATGCAAATCAGTTGGCCGTTTATAATCAGGTATATCAAAAGGCCACTACATATGATGCAAGCATTTTCCATGCCTGCGCTCCTGTAACCGAAGCCCAGTTAGAAGAAACCATGACCTGCTTCTACGGCGACCACCCAGAGCTTTTCTGGTTGCAGACCGCTTACAGATACGGCGTAAATTCTTCTGGTGTCATTACTAAGATACAACTAAAGTATGGAATTTCTATGGAAAACATAGAGCAATCAAAGATAATCTATGATACGCAAATCAATAGAATTGTTGCACTCACAGAAGGAATAGATGACCCAATTGAAAAAGAGCGAATAATTCACGACAGTATTTGCGGTATGAATACCTACACGCCTGACTGCGAGCTGAGCCAAAGTGCCTACTCCGCCCTGACTAGTGGCAGTACTGTATGTGCCGGCTATGCCAGAGCATTTCAGCTGGCATGCATTAAAGCTGGCATTCCATGCTATTACATGATGGGCCAGTCTAAGGGCGAAAGTCACGCCTGGAACGTGGTGTATATTGGTGGGCAGTATTACAACGTAGATTTAACCTGGGACGATTCTATCGGTGAAATACGAGGAATGAACACCTATGTTTATTTCAACAAAACCGATGCTGAATTTGCCACCGACCATGTGAAGTCACCGCTTTCAGCAAGGATAGCATTTCAGTAACAACAAAGGACCTGCAGCTTACGGCTACAGGTCCTATTTTTATATTCTCTCTGCAATTATTACCAAACGATGTGTGGCTATGTAGATTGGAGTGCAGGTATAAAGAGTGAGGATTTCAGAATCAGGGGTGTCCTCAAGGACACTTAGATCATCAGGCTCTACCACCTTTATCTCCCTTACTGCGTATGTATAAGTCTCATTGGCAGTATCCACATAGATTAAGTCATTTACCTCCACCTCATTTAAGCGATTGAAAAACTTTCCAAAGGTGTAGTTACGATGACCTGCGATGACGCAATTGCCATTCTCACCAATGTAGCCTGTGCCACTTTCATGGCCCAGGGAATCTGCTAAGACACTATTTGTCACGCCCTCCCTAACAGGATTTTCAGAGTCAATTGCAGGAATACGCAGGATATATAGCATATCTCCTGTAACTGCCGGATTACCTGCAGAAGGCTCATCTGCCTCAGTGTCTGTTAACATTTCTTTAAAGGTCTTTACAGTATTCTTTTTTGATACGTACTGTCTAACATTTAAAGCAATAGAGCTAAGCAAAATGCCTAGCCCCAATGCTATAAGAATCAGACCGATTGTTTTTTTCAAAACTGTCTTATTCATTTATTTAACTCTTTTTCTATTGCCAAATACCAGATATGCACCAACTAACATAAGAAGTGCTGCTGCAAGATAACCTGTAAGTGTACCAAGGAAACCTCCAGTCTTTGCAAGGCGACCGCCGTTTGAAGCTGCTGCATCTGTGTTTGCTAATGCAGTGATTTCTTTGTCCTTAAGCTCATCATTAGCTGCTGTCTTAGCTGGGCTGTAGTAATAGTTGTTTGTGGTTGATGATGAGCCACCGTTGTTTACGGCTGGTGTTGGTACTGTTACATTGCTTTTAACAACATAATTACCATTTTCATCCTTTTGCATTTCAACTATATTTGATGGGTCTTCAATATTATCTAGAGATTTAACCTCTACTAAAGAAGTAGTTCCATCAGAATTAGCCTTAACCATAACAAACTTAATTGATTCATGGCCTGCTCCATCAGTTGTCTTTATTGCATATAATGTTTCAGGGGCCAAAGAAACATTTGTTGCTGGTGAATCACTTGTCCAAGTAACATTTTCATCATCAAATGCATTAATTACTACACCATCTTCATATTTCACAGGAGCGATTTCTGTTTTTGCTCCATCCACCTTGTTGCCATTAACAGTTGGAACTATTGGATCAAGTGTAACTGCTTTTGTAGAATCTGTTTCTTCTAATACATCAATTGTTAGTGATGAAGCATCTACTTCATTATTACCAGTGTTAGTTGTAACTGTAAGTTTATCTCCAAGTATTGATGAATCTAATGTAAACTCGACAACCTTTGTTTCTTCTTTGAAGCCGTTTGGTTCATCTGTTCTAACTAATTTATAGCTGCCCTCAGGTAATTGTAATTCTTTGTATGTTTTACCATCTGAATCCCATGTGAACAAGTCCTTACCATTTGAAGATAATACAAACTTTGCACCTTTAAGATATCTTCTCTGATTTGCAGATAAGTCGTTAATACGTACTGTAATTAATTCCGCTTGAGAATCGTACATAGTAATTGTGTTTCCACTTAATATAGGTTTATCCTGACCAGATAAAATAATCTCACCACGTGTAGCTTCATCTTCACTTACGGTGAATGTATAGTTCTTAGCAGCTTCGCCCTTATATCCAAATGGTGTAATACTTTCTGTTACTGTATATGTTTCACCATATAAAGCTTTGAATGGCTCGCTGCTAGTAGATGAATTCCAAACCTCGTTACCTGAACTATCCTTTACAGTAATTACACCAGGTGTACTTGAATAGTTAGTTAAATCAGTCTTTTTATCTTTTGAATCAAGGAGCTCAAAAATAATTTCTTTCTTTGGCTTTGAGTTTTTAACTAACTTTTTAGCTGCTTCAGCTTCAGTTAATCCTCTAACTCCTTTAACTTCTACAGTTCCTTTTTGCAAGTCATCTGGTATTACATAAATTCCAGTAGTACTTGTTTGCTTAATTGTATACGACTTTCCTTCTTCAACGGCACCAACAAAATAAATGTCGCCATTCTCATCTGTAACGCCTTCATCTATTAATGTGTCACCATCATAAAGCTCAAACTTAGCATTAGCAATAATTGCGCCTGTACGTTCATCTGTAAGATTTACAACACAATAAACCATGTTCTGCATCTGAGCACCCGCCCATGAATATCCCTTTAAATCAATTGAACCTGATAACTCAGAAGATGACGAACCACCCTTAAGAACTGCACTATTGCTAAAGTCCTTTGCTGCTTTATTAGTCATAGCAGCCGAGTATTCCAAAATATAAGCTTTGCTTGTGTTTGGCAGAACCACCTTTAATGTTGTCTTTCTTCCATCTTTACCAAAGTTTATATCCTTACTATTTGTAACTTCAGTCCCCTTTTTCATTGTTCCATCTGATAAAACGTCTGCTTCATAAAGCTTTACAGAAGTTTTATCTAAGGTAAGGCTGGCTCCTAATGTATCAAATACATATACTTCGTCAGTTCCATCTTTGTAGATAGGTTTCTGCGCCTGATTTATTTTGATAACATAAGGAACAATGTCATTTGTAATTGTTCCACGTTCCTTTTTGAAAGCAACATTCTCTATATTTGTTTTAACAGCCTCTCCTGATGAAACAGATTTGCCGTATTCAGAGCTGGTAATTGCCGCTTTGTTTTCGATAGTAGTAGTTTCATTTTCAGCAAATACATCATCGTCAACCACTTCAGCGTAAAATTCAACTTTAGCTTCATCTTTAAGGTTATCAAAATGAACTTTTAATGTCTGTCCTATGTATGATGAGGCAAAACCTGTTGCAGCATCTGCGCCCGAAATAAGCTTTACAGAATCATCAACTAGCTTCAACTTCGAATCAAGTGCATCTGTTACATTGATATCGTTCATGTCCATCTTATTACTATTAATTGTAAGGACATATCTAATCTGATGTGTATTGTAATTATATGAATCAGCATCTTTTGTAAGCACTGTACTCTTATAAGTACCGGCCGCTGTTGCTGTTACTTTGGAATTTGGATTTTTAGAATCATCAAAAGACTCTAATTCAACCGTATTTGTGTAAGTCTTAGTCTTTTGGTTTGAAGCCCAATACTGTTTTTCTGAATCTTCAAGCTTTGTATCAATTGTAAATGTCTTTACCTTCGTTAAATCACCAAGTCTAACAGTTACAGTTTTTTTGTCATCTGATACCGATACCTTATCTAAATCAACACCTGTAACCTTACAATCATCAAATATATGACCTGTAGGGAGTTTATCCGTAACAACTACATTATAAAGCTCCTGCTCATTTTCATTTACAGTAATTTTCCAAGTCATAGTGTGCTTTGACGCATCAAGTGACACAAATTCTTTCTTTAAGGCTGCATTTGCTGAAATGCCTTTTCCTTTAAAAGCCTTTGTTACCTCTGGACCAATTACATCAGATTCGCCTACACCATCACCATCTGCGTCGTATTTGTAAGTAACCCATGCCTTATTAGAAGGAACTGTATGATTTGCCTTTAAGTATTCCTTATATTTTTTAATTGTTGCATCATACTCGATTGTGTATGTTGCATCACCCGACATAGGATTTATAAAGGAAATCACCTGACTTCTTCCACTTGGGGACTGCTCTACAGTGTAATCTGTACCTTTGGTCATTTCAGAAATAGTACTAGAGATAGTAAGGTTTGAAATCGTTATATCAACACCTTCATCAGCAGTAATCTCATCGTGTAGTTTAACATTAGACAATGTGTAGCCATTGTTTTTCATTGTGATAGTCCAATGTGCAACGCCTGTATTGTCAGCGCTCGCATTGAACTCACCACCAGTTTTATCAATCCACTTCTTTACAGTTTTGCTAACTGTCAAAGTGCCAGTAACACTTTTTTCGAAAGATGAATAATTATCAGTATCTACAGGATCTGCTGTTACTTTTACAGTATTTGAAACATCTTCCTTAACTGTATCTTCTGTCTTATTCTCATCCATAAAATCTTTAGTCAACGCAAGAAAATCTACATGAGTTTTATATGTAAATGTATTTACTGCGCCAGGTGTATTGTCTTTGTATGTCCAAACAAGCTTTGAATCTTTCGAGTTTTTTGAATCCAAAGTAGCTCCTTTGAAAGAGCCCTTAACATATGTATGTCCAGTGCCAATTGTATCTGTAAATGTGTAACCAGCCTTGTATTCAATAGGCTTGTCATTATTTCTGATAGTTACAGTCCACTCAATATTTCCATCATTATCAATTCCAGTATTTGTCTTTGCGATAGTTGGTGGCTGAGCCATAAAGTCTTCAATCTTTACATAATATGTCTTGTCACCGAAAGCAAGCGTATACTCTTCCTGTGTTGAAGATGCAGCCTCTTTGAAAGTAAATTCCAATACGAAACCTGCTGGGTCAAGTGTCACATCCTGTCCTTCTGTTGGAGTATATGTAATTTCAAATGAAGCATTTCCATCCTTATCAAAGGTAATCGTACCAAATGTTTCATTTCCATATGGAACAGGAATGCTTGCTTCAGTAGGAACACATACTGATGGAATTGATGGCAACTGATATGTTTCACCCGGTTCTATATAGATACCTTCAGCTGTTTTGCTTTTAGCCTTAAGCTTTAAAACATCTTTAAAAATATATTCAACTTTAATAGTCTGATTCTTTTTAATTTTAGTTGGCTTAGTTGAGTCTTCTGAAAGAGTCAATCCATCTATTTTTAATTCTTTTACAAGAGCATAAGGATTATCTGTTTCTGTTGAATTCTTTGAAGAATCTATAACAGTAACCATTGCATATGTAGAAAAATGCTCTGCCTCGAAGCTTACTTGCTCGCCACTTGCCTGGCTGGCTACCTGCTCAGCGCTATCAAATGAATCCTCAACGTGGAAGACCTTTACCTCGTCAGCTGACTTTGTGTCTGCAGTTGTTAATGTCACATTTACATTTCCCGCATCTGTATTAGGCTGAATCTCTACTCCGTCCTTATTATATACAGTGATATCGAAAGCCTTTACCTTAACGACTTCTTCCTTAGCTGAAAGCTCTGACTCTACTGCATCTTCAATAGAAGAAATAGCTGTGTTACCAGTGATTTCAACTGCCTGGAAGTATGCGTCCTCTGGAAAGACGCCTGCTGCAGCAGACATGTTGATTCTTGTGTCACCAACAACCTTTGACTGCTCAAAAGCAACTGTCTTTACTTCGATAACTGCATTTTCCTCAGTCTCCTCTTCTTCAGAAGATTCTTCTGTAGTTTCAGTTCCAGCTTCAACTTCTGTCTCTTCTTCTGTAGTTTCTGTCTCTTCTGCATCAACTGCTGCATCATCCTCAGTAGCTTCCTCTGCCACTTCTGCTGCCTCAGCTTCTTTTGCAACTTCAACGATTTCATTGTTCTCTTCTGCAAAAGATACCATGTCACCAGCAAAGGTATTCACTACGATGAATGCACCAACTAATGTTGCTAGAATTCTCTTCTTCATAGTAATTAATTGTTTTCCTTTCGCCCCAAAATATATTTAAAAAATTTATAATCCTAAAAAAAGGCCAAACGAGTTAAGAATACAGGCTGAGAGTACAATTGTCAATATTGTACGAACAACTTACACATTTACTCTTTACTGTCTGCCAAAGCATAAAAAGGACGAGTCTGTAACCAAACTCGCCCTAACTCCACAATATAATAGATACTTTGTGCTCCCCGAACTAGTAACTAAATCAATAAGTAATCTTGCACTTAATTCTAACTGTTACTTCAGTCCCCTTATCCTTCTCTGATATAAGGGTAACATCTCCATCCATCAGCCTAGCAAGCTCTTTTGCAATGGTGAGCCCTAGGCCTGGACCTGTTGTATCATCCTCAAAGGATGTATCCTCCCTAGTGAATGGTTCAAAGACAATGTCTTTAAAGTCTTCACTGATTCCAATACCATTATCCTTTATTACAAAGATAAACTCGGTAATCATAGGGTTGTTACAGCGCTGTTCTGTAACTATAAAGTCTACACTTCCGTTGTGTGGAGTGTAAGTAATAGCATTCATAAAAATGTTCTGCAGGATTTGTGTAAGTCTTTCATTATCTAGTAACACATCCCTGCTGATAATGCTTTCGTAGGATGAAGTGAGAGTTATATACTTCGCTTCAGCATTTGACATCATATAACTTTCAAATTTTTTAATCAACTCCAAAATGTTTGTTTTGTCCTGTTTTAGAACAATTTGATGTTTCGCCAGCAGGCTTAAATCTACCAATTCATCAATGTTGCTTAAAATTGTTCCACTGACTTCGACAATTTTATTTGTGCTAAACTCTACCAGCTTATCATCGTCTCTTGATGTGGCTGCCATTTTTGCCAGCTCATGAATCTCAGACACTGGCTTTCTAAGCCTCTCCGAGCTGGTTTCCATCAACATTTTCTGATTAAGTGATGCATTTTTAAGTGCCTTTATTTCACGTTGAAGCATGCTAGCATGAATAATATGCCAAATCAAAAGCACTGCAACTATGGCAATAAAGCCATTTATAACAAAAAGGAAATGCTCGTCTATCCAATTGGCAAAGCCATAATCATATAAGTCCTCAACATATTTATAGGAAAAATTACTGGTGTAATCCTCACCTAAAATATGAATACCCCTATTTAACAGACGAAGAAGTCCCTCATTGCCAATCTTTACGCCGATTCCTCTATCATCCTTAAATGGCAGTTGTCTAATGGACAAATCTGCGTATTGCTGATTCTTAAGGATTTCATTGGCTCTAAGACCATTTAATGTTGTACAGTCCACTTGGTGTTTTTGCACCGCGCGCAAGCATTCCTTTGTGCTTTCAAAGGTGACTAATTCAGCACCCGGATAATTGGTTTTGATGTAATACTGCTGCATCTTATTGCATTCATTTACAGCAAAGGTAGCAGCATTAGGATTGATAACCACGTTATCATAAATCAACTCTGTGCTGACAGAAACCAAAGGATTAGTCTGATAGATACCGTTTATTTCAGAATAATAAAGACCACCACCTACTGGAAATGCTGCATCTATTTCATCATTATTGATGGCAGCAATCATGTCATCATATCTATCAAATCCGACATATTCCACTGCCAGATCCTTAATATTTAAGGACCCCAGGATTCCGCTAAATACGTCTCTGATAACACCAGTAGCTTCTCCAGATGCATCTGTATCTGAATATGGAAGATAATTGTTTAGATATCCTACGGTAAGTGTGTCATGTTCCTTGAGCCATGCTCTCTCCAGTGGTGAAAAGGCTTGCATAGAAACACTGGATGCAAAGTATTTTGAGCTTAAAGAGCTTCTAAAATATGGCTCATCATTTAATAGATTAGTTTGCGCCTCATTCAGTTGCCTTAAAAGCTCTGGCTTTTGCTTATTTACACAGATGTAATAATCAGACAATCCAAAGGAAAGGACCACATTGTAGTCTCTTTGGAACTTTGTGCCTGCACCTTCCGATGCAAGCAAATCTATATCGCCCCTATCAAAGGCTTCAAAAAGCTTATCATTATCTGTGTAATACTTTATTTTTGCTTTTACATTGTGTGATACCAAATATGCTTCTAATGCATTAGACACGGCGCTTTGGAGAACGCCTATTGTATGTCCACTCAGACTAACTGGATCTGTAGTAACATCTACATTATCTTCTTTTTTTATAAGATTGTAGGTTTCAGATCCCATAGCAATTTCGGGATAACTGATTAAATCTACTCTCTCATCTCTGTAGGCAAGACCTGCAAGCATGTCGATTTTGCCATCCACCAGTTCCTGATACAAATCAGTAAAGGTTCCATACTCATATTCGTAGCGCCACCCTGTGTACTCGGCAAGCTTCATAAAATATTCGTAGGCATAGCCAGTTTTTACCGCATCTTCACTGGCACCCTCCATGAATAGGTCATTTTCATAGTAACCTATTTTAACTGTTTTGTTTTGAATTGAAGAAGCGGACACTAAAAGGGGGCCTTGCAATGAAACAATTACAAGACCCACTAATATCATGCAAAATAACTTCTTCAAACTCATTTTGCTACAAAAGCTCCCCATATTTCCCCCTGATTATATTCTCTTAAATATAATAATAGCTTAACACATTTCTCCAGAAAGTGGGTACTTATCTGTAAGCTCTTTAATAATCTTTCTAGCCTTTTCTATTCCTGCCTCTCTTTCTTTAATAACAAGGGCAATAGCTTCTGCTACCTTATCAAAATCATCCTCCTTTAGACCGCGTGTTGTAGCAGCTGGAGTGCCAAGTCTGATACCACTTGTTACAAAAGGTGATTTTGGATCGTTAGGGATTGTGTTTTTGTTAGCTGTGATGTGAGCATCATCAAGCCACTTTTCAACTTCTTTTCCTGTAAGCTCAAATGGAGTAAGGTCCACAAGCATCAGATGATTATCAGTTCCATCTGAAACGATTTTAATGCCTCTATCCTGAAGGCCTTTGCATAGAGCTTGAGCATTTTTAACAATCTGCTTGCCGTACTCTTTGAAGGATGGCTCAAGGGCTTCTTTAAAGCAGATGGCCTTTCCTGCAAGAACGTGCATAAGTGGGCCGCCCTGAATTCCAGGGAAAACAGCCTTGTTGAAGTTGTATTTTTCGTTGGCCTCGGCTGTGGCCATAATCATACCGCCTCTAGGTCCACGAAGTGTTTTGTGGGTAGTGGTGGTAACTATATCAGCATAAGGGATTGGACTTTCATGTACACCTGCTGCAACAAGGCCAGCTATATGGGCCATGTCTACAAATAATACTGCATCTACCTTATCGCAGATTTCTCTGAAACGCTTGAAATCGATTTTGCGACAGTAAGCTGATGCACCAGCAATAATCATCTTTGGCTTGCATTCGAAGGCGATGCGTTCTACCTCGTCATAGTCGATAAAGCCGTTTTCATTCACACCATAAGGAACGATATTGAAATATGTTCCTGAGAAGTTTGCTGGAGAACCATGTGTTAAATGTCCGCCGTGGTCAAGGTTCATACCCATCACTGTATCTCCTGGCTTAAGTACGGCAAACTGAACTGCCATATTTGCCTGAGCTCCTGAGTGTGGCTGAACATTAACATACTCGCAACCAAAAAGCTTTTTAGCTCTTTCTCTTGCAAGTTCTTCAACTACGTCTACTTCCTGGCATCCGCCATAATAACGCTTTCCTGGATAACCCTCAGCGTATTTGTTGGTGAGCACGGAACCCATTGCTGACATAACCGCTTTAGATACCCAGTTTTCAGAAGCAATAAGCTCAATGTGCTCTGACTGGCGGTTGAATTCCTTAACAATAGCCTCAGCAATTTCTGGATCTGTGTTTTTGATGTCCTGTAGTGTGTACATTATTTTCCCTTTCT
>JAEEGL014042549.1_pt1 | contig 10612 bp, 7 predicted proteins | sample 9134231 | NCBI WGS metagenome assembly JAEEGL01 (sample SAMN16246548, study PRJNA631951) | gut metagenome | biome: gut microbiome; feature: rumen; material: fiber-attached | host: Bos | place: Iran: Karaj | collected 2018-10 | reverse complement strand
TCGCCCCTGCGATGTACGGCGTCCGGCTTGAACATCTCCAGGGTTTCCGGTGGGGTCTGACTTGGCTGGCATTCGATTTCTGCAAATGCCACTTGCTTCTCGGGAACAACAGATGGAAGTTGTGGTTGCATAAGTTGAGCCATAGCTCGGCGGACTTTTCTTTGCCAATAGTAGTAGCTCTTAACTCCGATCCCGTGTTCTTCCGTCCACGCTGTTACTGTCATCCCACTAGGGCGTCTCGAACACTCTTCTACGATTTTCGTCCACTGCGCCAACCTGATCTCATAGGTGCTCCTGTCCATACCTGCCTCCAGACTCTAATTCTCCAACTAGTTTTTTGAGTTTTTTAAAGCCTGACATATTCGAACTCATTTATGAAGGCGCATAGTTTGACGCTTACGAAGAACAAAAGTATCGTTCCTCTTCTATTCTACTCATTAGACGGTCAAAAGAGAAAAAAGGTGACATTATCTATGGCGATATTTGTTGGCATTTTGTTGGCGAAAAAAGAAAGAGTCCCGAAATCGGGACTCTTCCATCTTGTCATTTCAGTGCTTTTCAGAATGTGGAAAACCACCGGCAATTATTCGAGCTCGATTCTTATCACGGTTCACAGTATTCTGAAGGGCATATCCTCGTTCGACTTGCGTATCATTTGATACGTTTATCCGTTACATTCGCACAGTTCAATTTCTCGTGTACCCAGAATGTACCCAAAATATATTATGATATCTTCACAGCGAATATACGATCCGCAACAGAATTGTATGCGCCAATAAATGACTTACGAAAAACCTCCACCATTTCTTTATTATCTTCTTTCCAAAATTCGAAGAGTTTTGTTGTATCGAACACATTTTCATGTTCAACAAACCATTTCTTATATCGCTCTCTATCCTTTTCCGCTTTGTACCTATCTGATAATGGTCCTTGTTCCTTAAAATACAGCCAAGTCATATCCATTCTCTCTGCCAGTTCCCAGTACGGATGATCCGGCGGTAAAGAAATAATGTAGTCGTAAATCACTTCTTCTGGTCTTTTTGTTCCAGGTAACTTTACAATATTGTTAAGCCTTTGGCGTAATTGCTCAGGTACAGTATCCAAATCACTTTCCTTAACATCTCCATCAAACACCATAACAACATTTCCAAAATAGTTAGGGTCTCCTTTATATAAACTCATAAGTTGAGCGCATCCAATGTGAACATCTAACATATCAACAAACAGAATCAAGTCTGGCACCAAATTACTAACAAACCATCTATTTTCAGCATCTTCAGAATACAACTTAACTTTATTGGTATTCTGCAACCACGAAGTAACCAACAAATCATTCTCTATGGAGGAATAATCGGGATTACGTTTAATCTCCATTTTACGATTTGCATTCGTAAAATAATACAATTCTATTTCGTTATTGATATCATCCCGATTATGTTTTATCTTACTGCAAATGTGTTTTAATAGATCAGAACTATGTGTAGTAACAACGACCTGGAATCCTGTTGTTTTTGCCTCTTTTGACAGTAGGTCAATTAATCGTTTCTGCGCCGCGGGATGAAGAGTTGCATCGATCTCATCGATTAACAGAAGACCACCCTTCCATTCAGAAATACTTGATTTGATTCGTTTGAATGAAAGAATTGCCATAAGTATCTGCCCTATATTATCTTGACCAGCCGAATTTGTTAGATAATCATACTTATCAGTTTCAATTCCAACACCTGTTTTTTTAGATGTTTCACCGATCATGAAATTTTCTACGTTATTAATTGTTTCATGAAGCGATAGGATATTGGCATATTGTTCAAAAAACCATTTCTCTTGATCTTTATCCCCAAACTTTATACTCTTGGCCTCTATCTTTTTCTCGTCTGCCTCTCCAATCGGAAATAGTCGAGACAACCCCAGATATAAAACTGGTATCGACATTTTTGCTTCTGTCTTCTTGCCATCTGGTGTAAGTTTTAGCGGAATGACTCTAAAGCGTTCTCCTGCAACATCATTTTGCCATGCAGTCCTAAACTTTCTGTAATCTATAATGTTTCCTTCATCATCAACTACATCAATTTGAATTCTATCGGACCCTGAAGCATCATATTTTTTGCTTCCATGTAATATCTCACTAAATTCAGCTCTGAATTGTTTGCCAGAAAACGTAGTCCCATCTTTCTTTTTTAATTCTCCGCTATTGGCCAAAAGCCCCAATATCGTCGATTTTCCAGTTGAATTACGTCCTGCTAATATGGTCACTCTTTTCCCGAGTAATAATTCCTTGTTTTGGAATTGCCTGAAATCTCTTATCAATATATTTCTATACATCTGCAACCTCCTAAGCTAATCTAATCCTCATTCCTAGTTCTTCAATACATTCAGATGATGGAATCATATTTGCATTTCTAAATATCATTAGTTCCTGAGCCTTTTTCTTTTCATATACACTATAATTCAGTTCGAATCTGCGTAAACTGTAGTGATTATATATTCGCTCTATTTGTGGTTCATCATCATATGTAATAACCCAATCGCAATTGACCAATTCCCTAATTATTTTTTCTATTCGAACATGATCAGCGTAATCAAAGAAATTCAAATACAACTGCTTCCCCTTGCCAAAGTATGGAGGATCAAAATAGATAAAGGCATTATCTACATATTTAGGAACGTAGTTCTTCAAAAATGATTCTATGTCTTTATTATATAGATGGATCTTACTCCTCATAGAAGCAATAATTCTTATTCTGCCAATAAGATCTTCCTTGTTAAATCGAGCATCCAATTGCCACTTGCCACTTTGATCCTTACCTCCAATGACCCCGCCTTTTATTATTCCCGAACGGTTTGTTCGGTTCATATAAAATGTAGCAAAGCCTAGTTCAAAGCTGTATTTACCGTTATTATTCATGCAAATATCATGTTGCTTGTACCATTCATCCATCGTAAGAGGAACTTTTTCTATCTCTTTAATGAATCTTTCAGTATCTGTAAGAATTGCTCTCCAAAACGAATAGATTCCTTTATCGAGGTCATTAATAACCACCTGAGAAACAATCCCTTTCTCAAGTAATTCCATAGCCACACCGGCCCCACCAGCAAACGGCTCTATATAGGTACCACCCTTGTGACCATATTCTTCAATTAGCATTCCGATAAACGGTGCAAGCTTTCCCTTGCCACCTGGATATCTTAATGGTGAATAAAACATTTAGCTACCTCGCTGGCGAATGCATAATCGCCTAATACAATTATATACTGATAATCCTTTACCCAACATATTTTTTCTCTTACGCAACTCTCGCATTATCATTAATACTATCTATTACCTTCCGGATTCCCATCCAGACATTCAGATCCGTGAATATCTCTACTACACTTCCCTGATCAGTGAATGGTGACTCCTGAAGCACCGACAAATCTTTCATCATTCCGTTGTGAACAATATACTCAACTATCTGATTTACAAAGTATATCTGCCGGCTGTCGAGATCATTACTCTCAAGATACTCAGAAAAGGCTGCCTTTGCTGCATTCATATCAAGACCAACTATCTCCCGGACGAGCTCGCCCAAAGGCTTAGAACCGTATTCCTGCTCATATTCTTCCTTAGTTCCGAGATCTGACCAAAGCACCTGTTCTAACACTTCTATATCGCTATGAGACAAAGGAATATTAGTCTTCAACTTCTTGATTGTCTCGTTATCCTGATGCTCCCGAATATAGTATTCTGCCTTAGCCTTATAGTTTTTCAAATCATCATTATCTAGTTCTGATTCATTCCAGGAGACATCGAGAATATCATCATCGAAATTTGTATCATAGCGGAGGTGTTTCTTAGGAATATACTTCATAAGTCCACGCAGATTCTCTCTGATCTCCTCGAACTCGAACAAACCGCAATCCGTGATGTAATCCGTGTGAAGGATCTTATCAATCAGTTCTGACTGGACCTTAATTTCCGGTATATTGGCGACACTCGCAATGCCATTTACACGTTTATAAAGATCACTTCTCGCTCTGCCATATCTTTTTCCTGCAAGATGGGCAAGTTCCATACCATACATCAATGCATCAAAACGAAGAGCGCTAGCTTCATCTTCATTTGGGAGAATTAGTGGCGCCAGCTCTTCTCTGACCAGCAGAGTATCTGCATAAGTCAAAGTTTGATAGTTTGCCTCTGCAGAATACAGATCCACATACTTCAGATGCTGCCTAACAGCGAAATACTCACGCGGCAGTTCCTGAACCTTGTTAGTCATTGCTTGTACCAAAGCTTTACGATAAGCAATAAACCGTTCTTCCTGATACGCAAGGTCCTGAAGTTTATATGAAATCTCAAACTGCAGATTAAAGATTGCACCCTGAAGAGCAATCATGTTTGCTGTCGGCTTTCCCTTACTCATTCGGAAGAATTCGAAGTTTCCGCAGAAATCAAAAATATAGAACTTGTTTTTATCTTCCCCGTCAATCAATCCCGGACACAATCTAGTTCCTCGCCCTATCATCTGCCAGAATTTGGCATAACTCATTACTTTCTTGAAAAATACAAGATTCAAAACTTCCGGTACATCAATACCGGTATCCATCATATCAACGGAAATCGCTATCTGAGGAAGCTTGTTTGGTTCAGAGAACTCGTCTATCAATGTCTGAGCATAATTAATCCGGTTATCAATAACCAGAGCATAACCATTCAGATGTGGATAATCCTTATTAAAGATCTCAAGTATCTTCTCCGCATGATCATGATTCTTAGCAAAGATAATCGTCTTGCCGAGTTTCTGACCATAATCGATCTTGATACCATCTTTCATCACAGTATGAAGAACCTGTCGTATCGTATCTTCATTGAAGATCCACGAATTCAAAGCGGAAGAACTGATAGCTTCTGGTAACTCTCCGTCTTCCATCTCAAAGGTATCTTCATAGACGGCCTTATCCTCTTCAGATAGTTCATCATAAACAATGCCTTGTTCTATAAATTTCAGCTTAGTTTCTACCGACAGAAAGTCTACAAGATATCCGTCGTTTACAGCTTGGGCAAGCTCATATCCGTATGTTGGAACACCCTGCTCCAAATCGAAAATCTCATACGTATTCTTATCGATATCATCCTTTGGTGTAGCTGTAAGACCAACAAGCGGTGCATCGAAGTAGGTAAAGATATCTCTATATTTGTTATATATGGATCTATGCGCCTCATCGCATATTACAAGATCGAAGTGTCCGCTGGTGAAAAGCTTCTGATTCTCCACTTTAACGGAGTCAATGCAATTCATCATCGTCTGATAAGTCGAGAAGACGCAGTGTGCATTATAGTTATCTTTCTCTTCACAAAGATTAGTCACAGACAAGGAAGAGTAGTTATTCACAAAAGCTCGCTTCGCCTGCGTAACAAGCGACGTTCTATCTGCCAGGAAAAGGATATTCTTTACCCAACCTGCATCGAGAAGCACATGACACAGTTCTATTACAGTTCGAGTCTTGCCGGATCCTGTTGCCATAACAAGGAGAGCCTTCCGGCGATTCTTCTTATCGAAACTATCACACACAGCCTTAATGGCCGCTTCCTGATAATATCTTCCGGCGATATTCTTATCTACATTAACATGAGCAAGAGATGTCCTCATCCTTCTGAGATTGAACATCTTCTCCAGATCGGCTTTGGAATAGATACATGCTACCTTTCTCTCGGGGTACTGCCCGTCTATGATCCTTGTATCAAATCCATTTGTAAGGAATATGCACGGTCTTCTTTTATACTGCTTCTCAAGAATATCTGCATAGAGCTTCGCCTGTTGGCGACCTTTTGATACATCAACACATGTCCTCTTGGCTTCGATAACGGCGAGAGGTTTATGTGCATTATCAAAAAGAACATAATCAGCAAAACCAACTTCCGATTTATTCGGCATACCCAGAAGCTCAAGCTCATTGATCCAGTCTGAACCTTCTTTCCATCCAGCATCAATAAGCATTGCATCAATATATATCTTACGAGTCTTATACTCGGAAAGATCTAACGGCTTCGGAACATATGTCTCAAGCTGCTCTTCACGACGAGAGGTCAACTCTTTCCGCAAAGCAGAATTTTCAGCAATAAGTTCTTTTATATCAACATCCGGAAACTCAGTTTCGAGCTTTGTATCTTCATCTTTTACAAGTATCGATTTATCAAAGGGATGCTCTTCATACTGATCCGAATAACAATAACATACGAAATCAAAAAAAATCTGCAGATTCTCAAGACATAGAATAGCTTGATCCTCAGTAATCTTCTTCCCTGAATGCGCAGCATTATTACCCATCTTACGTATGAAGTCCATGCGCTTCATAAGGTCATCATCTATAATGTCACGGAACTCTTCCGTACTCATGAGGCTTATCAAGTTGTCCTGGTACGGCATCTGAAGTGAACTATCAACGGAATACATCCATTTAATAGCAAACTCCATCGCCCTGCGACAATTGATAATACAAGAGGTAGGATCAATATACAGAATCTTCTCAGCCGCAATTGCCACATCGGAAAATGTGTTGAATTTCGGTTCTTTTTTCAAATAATCGAAGTTTGTCATATGACTACCTCCCTACGACATATCTTTCACTATCGCTTTTTCTGATTATTCTTGCTACCCCAGTTTGAAATAGCTTCAGCACATAATTTCGTAAGCGGTTCACCTATTGCCTCTTTGTAGTTAAACCCTAACAGCTGCATAGTCTTAAGTGTATCTACACTTATCAGTTCCTTGATCTGTTCATAACTTTCAACCTGAGTTTTTACTTTTTCAACTTCCGTTTCTGACTTTCCAGCAACACTTGCCAATTGCATTACCTTTAGTATCTCAATTATGCGCGATACAGTATTGTGAAGATGTTCTATGTCTTCGTCACTAATCTCGATTCTCTCTAATTCTGTTTTATACACTTGAGCAATGCGAACAGCTTCTTCTCGTTCTTGTAAGACTTCGTTAACTATCTCGTCATATGCCACTCGAAGTTTTTCAGCATCTTTTACGCTTTTTATCGCTCTGATTTTTTTATTTACAGCTGAGGCTGTTCCCTTAACCGCCAGCTCTGTTAATGTTACTCCCATTTCTACCATTGCTTTCGTATAAATCTCATCCATTTTAACAACCTTCTCACTATTTATTTGTTTTAAAAATCATCCGAAATACTTTTGCATTAAACTCTCAAAAAGAAGCTGATCTTTTTCCAATGCTTTTTGTACTTCAATTTTTGATTTGTCGACCTGTTTAACGAAGCTCGTAAACTCAATTTGTTTCTTCATCGAAGGTACGATAGCTGGTAATTTCTTTACCTTATTCATGAACAAGTGTCCTATAGCTGACGCATGTACATTCGCCCCCATTTCCATTTGAATGGATGGTTGTTTTAGTAACTCTGCAACGAATTCACTTGTTGCTTTCTGTTTATCGATCTTCAACAATGTGATGCCCCGATCCATTGACACTTCTTCATACTTCGGCATAATTGCTACATTCCCAATTGTTCCAGTCGTTGTCAGAAGAATATCTCCTTCTTCCGGGTTGCATCTTTTATAAATTCGCTGATGGTCATCGTCGCCAATAAAGGTAATGGTATCCCAGTCGATCTGTCCATTCTTCATAATATGTTTTGCATTCAAGTAGGGATGACCATTTGCAACTCTAGCAACACTTCCATGCTCACCATCTGTTATTTTTCTACATATTTCTGACAGGTCCACTCTGTTCGCGCTTACATTATCTGCTGGATCACCAAACATCTCGACAAATCGGGCTTTGGTTAAATAATCCAGAGTTTCAAGTTGTTTTTTTCTATATTCGATTATTTGCTGGACGGTTCCAAGAATATGTGATATTTCTTCTTGCTTTAAATAATCCGGAACACTAACTTTTTTGGTACAATAGTCCTTAAAATATAGATTTGGAACGACTGCGTTAGTCGCATATTGTTCCAAATGCATAGATTGCAACAAATAACAAAGCCATTGAAGATCTATATTTTCATTCGGAATCACACCGAGCATAGTTGCAACAATTGAACTATATGCTGGTCTAAGTTCTGCCCTACCAACGCCCGCGCCCCATTTTATAATACTTATATATGGCTTAGACTGTTGATATGATTGGATATTCGTTGCAATCCCTTTTGCCCCAAAAACAGGATATTCACCCGTGTTCTTTTCTATTTTGTTAACCAATATGTCACTTTTGAATGTTGTGCATATTTCTTCTAGTTTTAGAGAAGTAACCATATTTATCATCCATACAAATCTCAATTTATAACTTGCTTATATCAAGCGAATAACCATTTCTCTGCAGTTCCTTTGCAAGAGATACTTTGCTTTCTTCTACATTGTCCTTGAATGGTATATAAATCAAACCATCAATATCTGACGGTTTTTCCATATCTTCAGCCTGAGACAAAAGAATGGCCACTTTTGATCTGCCTACTTTGGCAAGGAGCATTCCAAGTTCCAAAACAACATTCTGTCTTACACGATATTTCTTTTTATCCTCATTGTTTTTAGCATAACCAATATCATCAGGTGTTGCTAATACAATTCCAAAATCAACCTTGTCTGTGTATTCCTCAAGTTTTTCGATAATTGTATTACCTGATGAAACTAATTGATCAATAATCAGTGGTTCTAAATCCCATCTTCTAAGCATAGCTTCTAGCTGAGTTCGGGCATTCATATCATGACCATAGACAACAAAGACTTTTCGATTATTTGAAACTGAGGCCGGAGCCTTCAACAAAGCCTCAATAGGTTCTTTGTTTTTTCCTTGGCAGTTAACCTTTCCAGAATCATAAACATTTACTATGCATCCATTGTATGTTCTTAGTACTGTACCAAGGTCGTTAGGCATTCTTTTTTCTTCTTCAATCAAAATGTTGTTCTGATTCAAAAGTGATACAACATAATCTCTATTCATAATTAGCCTCCTACTTCAATAGTTTTTCCAACTCATCCATTTCAACCGCTATCTGTTTCTCTATATCCCTTATATTTGCCATAATCTCAGATGTTGGCGGATATACTACTGGTACATACTCTACTTCCTTATATTTGTTGATTGAAAGATCATAATCATTATCAGTAATTTCCTTTTTTGACACCATGAACGACTTTTCTGTACGCTTTCTGTCCTTCTCGGCATCAAGATTCTTGAATCGGCTTATGATATCGGGAATATCATTGTCTTTGATTTCTGTGCGCTTATCATCAAGACTGAAACCGTCGGCAGTCATATCATAGAACCATACATTATCCGTGCCGCCATGACCGGTCTTGGTGAAGATCAGTATTCCTGTAGATACTCCGGCATATGGCTTAAATACACCTGAAGGCATTGAGATGACTGCCTCAAGTCTCTGGTTCTCTATGATTTCTTTTCGTATAGCCTTATGAGCATTGGATGAACCGAACAGCACTCCGTCCGGTACTATACATGCACATCTTCCACCGACCTTAAGCATTCTTACAAACAGAGCCAGGAAGAGCAGTTCTGTCTTCTTTGTCTTGCACATTTTCTGCAGGTCCGTTGAGACAGTATCAGCATCGAGATTCCCCTTAAACGGAGGATTTGCAAGGATAAGCGAATACATGTCTTTATCCGGATTCTGATCGGATAGACTATCCCTGTACTCAATGAACGGATTATCTACACCATGAGTCATCATGTTCATGGCACCGATACGAAGCATGGTTCTATCCATATCATATCCATGAAACATATCATTCATGAAGTGATTTCTGTTCTGTTTATCAAGAAGCACTTCTTTCTTATATTTCTCTCTGAGATAGTCACCACTCGTGACAAGGAATCCGGATGTTCCACAAGCTGGATCACAGATAGTATCCGTTGGTTTCGGATCCATCATCTCGACCATCATGCGAATAATATGTCTCGGGGTTCTGAATTGACCATTTACACCGGACTGTGAAATCTTTGAGAGAAGGTATTCATACACATCTCCACGAATATCCGTCTGATGAAGCTCTTCCATCATGGAATAAATCTCATCCATAGCATCAACGATCTTGGAGAGCATGAGCGGTGTGTTCACCTTAAATATCGCATCATCCATATATTTGCTATATGCAGAATTCTTATCTCCGTGAAGATTCTTAATAAATGGGAATACCCATTCTTGGACGACAGAATACATTTTCTGAGCAGGGAAATCATGGAACGTAGACCACTTAAGCTGATTACCATCTATCTTTCGATCACCGATCTCCACTTCGTCTGCGAAGATGCTCTTATAAGGAAGTCCGAGCATCGCCGCTTCTTTTGCGCAGAGATTATCAGTATCATCGAGATCTCTGATGAACATCAGATATGTCATCTGTTCAACGACATCAAGAGGATTAGTGATACCGCCATTCCAAAATATCTCCCACAAACTATCGATCTTATTACCAAGTTCTCCGGTCATAATCGAACTCCTTTACTCTTTATCTCTGTTCCAAACATACTTCGTATATCTGCCGCCACCGATCTTTATGATCTTCTCCGATGACAACAGATCTGACAACGCTCTTTCAACGGTAATACGGCTGATATCCGGACACTTCTCCATAATCTGTGATTTTGTTATC
>JAEEGL013668240.1_pt1 | contig 10612 bp, 10 predicted proteins | sample 9134231 | NCBI WGS metagenome assembly JAEEGL01 (sample SAMN16246548, study PRJNA631951) | gut metagenome | biome: gut microbiome; feature: rumen; material: fiber-attached | host: Bos | place: Iran: Karaj | collected 2018-10 | reverse complement strand
GCTTCACGGCCAAACTGGCCGGAACGGAACGGGGCATCACCGAACCGACGCCGACTTTCTCCGCCTGCTTCGGTCAGGCGTTCCTGGAACTCCATCCGACGAAGTACGCGGAGGAGCTCGTCCGCAAGATGGAGATGAGCGGCGCCCGGGCCTATCTCGTCAACACCGGCTGGAACGGCAGCGGCAAGCGCATCTCGATCAAGGATACCCGCGGCATCATCGACGCCATTCTTTCCGGAGCCATCAACAAGGCGCCGACGAAGAAGATCCCCATGTTCGACCTCGAAGTTCCCACCGAACTGCCGGGCGTCGATCCGAAGATCCTCGACCCGCGCGACACTTATGCCGACGTTTCTCAGTGGGATACGAAGGCGAAGGACCTCGCCGGCCGCTTCGTGAAGAATTTCGTCAAGTACACCACGAACGACGCCGGTAAGGCGCTGGTAGCCGCCGGCCCGAAGGCGTAACGTACCGTTTCACGGATACCGATTCCAACCCAGCGAACGGGGAGCCCACCGCTCCCCGTTTTTTATTGCGCCGCGGCAAATCAATCTGCAAGAATCAGTTTCAAAACGGGGGACGCTTGTGTTATAATGTACCTCGTAAATTGGAGCGAACGCGCGGACAGGCATCAAACCCTGCCGCCGCGAAGACGGAAAGGTGATGGAATGGCGAAGAAAAAGGCGGGTGGAAAGACGAACGCGGCCCGCATCCTTGACGGACTGGAAATCCCGTACGAGCTGAAGGAGTATCCGGTGGACGAAAGCGATCTCAGTGCCGTCCATGTGGCCGCCGCGGTAGGAATGCCGCTGGAGATGGTATTCAAGACGCTGGTGGCCCGCGGCGACAAGACGGGCGTGCTGATGGCCTGCATTCCCGGCGGCGGGGAGCTTGATCTTAAAGCGCTGGCGACTGCCTCCGGCAACAAGCGGGTGGAGATGGTTCATCTGAAGGAGGTCTTCGACCTGACCGGTTACGTGCGGGGCGGCTGTTCACCACTGGGGGCGAAGAAAGACTACCCGGTATTCCTTGACGCCAGCGCCGAATCGCAGGAAAAGATTGCCGTCAGCGCCGGCCGGCGCGGTGAGCAGATCATCCTGTCCCCCGCCGGTCTTATCCGGGCTGCCAAGGCGACCGTGGCCGCGCTGTGCCGTGACTAGTATACTGACATATCCGCACGTTTTATGAAATGATTATAGGAGAGGCGATACGAATGAATTATGTGAGCACCCGGGGAAATGACCAGAGCATGAAGGCAGCGGAGGCGATTGTCGCCGGCATTGCCGCCGACGGCGGCCTGTTCGTCCCCACCGCGATTCCGAAGGTAACGCCGGACTTCATCGCGGCGCTTTCGGACCAGCCCTATACGGAGCGGGCAAAGGCTGTCCTGAAGCTGTTTTTGGAAGACTACACGGAGGATGAACTGACCGTCTGCGTCGAAAGCGCATACGGCGGCGGGAAGTTCGACGTGAAAGCGGTGGCCCCGTCCCGTCCGGTGGGAGACATGACGCTGCTGGAGCTTTGGCACGGGCCGACCAGCGCTTTCAAGGACATGGCCCTGCAGCTTCTTCCGCACCTCCTGTCCACCGCCCTGAAGAAGACCGGCGCGAAAGAGGACGTGCTGATCCTCGCTGCCACCTCCGGCGATACCGGCAAGGCGGCGATGGCAGGTTTCGCCGACGTGCCGCGAACGAAAATCCTGGTCTTTTTCCCCGATGGCGGCGTCAGCGAAATGCAGCGTCTCCAGATGGTCACCCAGATGGGGAGCAACGTCGCCGCCGTGGCGGTGAAGGGCAACTTCGACGACGCCCAGAGCGGTGTCAAGGCCATCTTCGGCGACGCGGCGCTGGCGGAAAAGCTTGCCGTCCTGGGTTTCCGTCTGTCCTCGGCGAACTCCATCAACTGGGGCCGTCTGGCGCCGCAGATTGCCTATTATTTCAGCGCCTATGCCGACCTGCTGCAACGGGGAACCATTAAGAACGGTGACGCTGTCAACTTCACCGTTCCCACGGGTAATTTTGGCAATATCCTGGCCGGTTTCTACGCTCGCCAGATGGGGCTCCCCATCGGCAAGCTCGTCTGCGCCTCAAACCGGAACGACGTCCTGACCGACTTCCTGCGCACCGGCTACTATGACCGGAACCGCGAATTCTATAAGACCATCACGCCCTCTATGGATATCCTGATTTCCAGCAATCTGGAGCGGCTTCTCTATCATCTGACCGGTGATCCCTCGCGGGTCCGCGGCTGGATGCAGTCGCTGGCAGAGGAAGGGCGCTACGATTGCGGCGTTGGTCTTCTTCAAAGACTCCAGAACTTCTTCTGGGCTGATTGGGCGGACGACGCGAAAACGAAAGCCGCCATCAGGGAAGTTTACGACGCCCATCGGTATGTCATGGATCCTCATACGGCGGTAGCCTGGGCGGCGGCCCATTCCTACCGGAGCCGCACGAAGGACGAGCGGCCGATGGTCGTCGTCTCTACGGCCAGCCCCTACAAATTCAATGACAGCGTCCTGAGCGCCCTGGGCGAGAATACGGCGCGTTCTCCATTTGCGCTTCTCGACGCTTTGGCGGCGAAGAACGCGGACCCCGTTCCGGCGGGTCTGGCAGCGCTGAAGGACGTGCCGGTTCTGCACGACCGGACCTGCGCCCGGGCGGACATGGCGGCTGAGGTGCTGGCCTTCGCCGCGAAGGGATAAGCGTAATGATGCCGGTGGACCGAAAGTTCCTTTCGTTCCTGCTGCTCCTGGCTGTTTTTGTCTTGATGTTTATACTGAACTGCCAAATGCCGCTCTCCTATGGCGATGATTACATCTATTCCTTTGTCTGGGAAGACTGGCGGATGATGGATCCGCTGCCGGAAACCGCGCATCGTGTGGCGGGCTGGGGCGACCTCCTGCGTTCCCAGTGGTCGCATTACTTTTCCTGGGGCGGACGGACTTTTGCCCATACGCTGGCCCAATTCTTCCTCTGGCAGGGCAAGGCGCTGTTCAATGTCTGCAACGCGCTGATGGCGGTCCTGCTCGTCCTCCTGATTTACTGGACCGCCGACGAAGGGCGCGTGGGCTTTGACCTTGAACCGTCCCGCGTGGCTTGGATCTTCTTCGTCCTCTGGGCGTTCACCCCGGGTTTTCCCACGGTGTTCCTCTGGCTGACGGGCGCCTGCAATTACCTCTGGACCTCGGTGCTGCTGCTCTTGTTCCTGTTCCCCTATGTACGCTATTATTTCCGCGGAATCTCGCCGCCGGGCGGGGCGTTTCTCATGGCCCCGCTGGGCCTTTTCGCCGGCTGGACAAACGAGAATACCGTGGGCTGGGCTCTGCTCGCGGTTCTCGCGTTTCTATGGCGGGATCGCCGACGACCGGACCGGAAAGCCTGGCTCGCCGCGGGAGGTGCCGGCCTGTTCGCAGGCTACGTTCTGTTGCTGCTGGCACCCGGAAATATGGCGCGTCTCGCCGCGGAGAGGGATCTCGGCGCCTCACCGGAGCTCCTCGACGTATGGCAGGGCGAGCTTTCCATCCTGGCAATCGTCATGGTCTGGCAGCTCCTGCTCTGGTTCTTCTTCTTCAGCACCCTGCGCCGTTATCAGGAATTCCCGGCGACGGCCCACGTCCGGAAATCACTGATGCTGGCGCGGGTTTTCGCGGCGGCCAGCCTGGGCTCCAACCTCGTCATGTTCCTCTCGCCGGCGTTTCCCATCCGCAGCGCCTTCCCCAGCCTCATATGCCTGCTCATCGCGCTGACTACGCTGATCCGCCTGCAGCATGAGACCGGCGCCGCCCCAATGGACCCCAAGGCCAGGAGATTTCTCCATACCGTTGCCGCCATTTATTTCGCCGTAACGCTTCCTTTCACCCTCTATGGCTATCAAAAGGCGGTCCGTTATGATGACGCGCTCCTGGCCTGTATTGCACAGGAGAATTCCGCCCCAACAGACTGTATCCTCGAAGTGCCGCGATTCGAGCAACCCCTCTGGCTGCTCCGGGCGTCGGGATTCCGGCTTTTCAACCTTGAGCTGTCGGAGGACGAAAACGCCTGGATGAACGTGACTGTCGCCCGCTACTACGGCATCCGGGGTATCCGCGTCCGGGCCGGGAACTGAAAAACGGCTCGCCCGCTTTTCCTGCAAAGTCATTTGTGATATAATATGGTTGTGTTTTATAGAGTTCCCAATCAACATATCAGGAGGGGGTATATGAAAAAGATGATTCCAAAGTGCCGGCTTCTGGTTCAGGCTATTTTTCTGGGGCTCTGGCTCACGCTTTTGCCGCTGACAGCATCGGCGGAAAAGGTGGACTGGAGCGAGGCGGGGTATGATTTTGGCCGGATTTACCGGGTGCTGCTTGCCGATCTCGACGCCTCGTCGGCGGAATTCAGCAGTTCACTGATGGCGCGCAAAGCACAGGACACCTATTTTTCCAGCGCGAAAAAGCTGAACTGCCAAATCGTGACCGGCGAACAGGCGCGACGCCAAATCTCGCTGCTCCTGGGCGTCGATCTCGACACGCTTTTCCGCAGCGACCCGGCGCGGGCACAGGCGCTTTACCGGGAAAATCTGCCGCGGGTGGCGGACGTCTGGATCACCGGCAAGATCAAGCGTTGGAAGAACGATTACTACATTGTGCCGGAGCGCACGGTCTGGGAGAGCAGGCGCGTCGACCGGGGATACTACGACCGTCACGGTAAATGGCGCGATGACAGTTACTACATCACCGTTCCGGTGACGTATCCGGCCCATCGCGTCGACGTCTCGAAGCTGACAATGGATTTTGAGGTCTATGACGCGAGAAGCGGCCGCATGGTCCTGGGCCGCGAGGACATCCGTGACCGCGAGGACTATAACGCGCAGGACGGCATGTTCGAACGCATCTGCAAATCCTTTTTTGGCGACCTCGGTGATAAGATCCATCATTGATTGAGGAGGCAACGATATGAACCGATATGTGAAGTATGGCAAAAAGGCACTGGCCGCGGCCTTCGCCTGCGGCACGCTCCTTTGGGGCGGGGTAGCGGCAGCGGATCCGGCGCCGGCGATGGACGGCATGGCCGCCTTCCGCGAAGCGATTACGATGCCGTCAAAACCGGACCAGCGGGTATTCCGTGAGGATCTTCTGTTCTTCTCCCCCACCATACGAGCTGACCTTGAGTTCCTGGGTCAGGCAAAAAAGCACTCCCTGCGGATTGCCGGCAATCTTGACGTCCTGGCGACAGACAATTCGGGGGATACGGCGAAGTTGGCCGTTCCCTTCTATATGACGCAGACCAATCAAAACATGACCATCTATTTCAAGATCGGTGACGCCTGGCAGAAATTCACGACGCCGACGTTGGCAGCCGTAGCGACGGATGTTGTGACGACGCCGACCGAGGCGGAAGTCGAGGACACGATTGCTCTCGTCAAGGAGGTCGTCGTGCTGCGGGAAACGCCGTCCCAGCGGACCATGCTGGTACGGCTTGACAGCAACAAGCTCGCGGATACCGTCAAGAAGTACGCCGAGAAGCACCCTGCGGACAACGGCACCGCCAACGACGGCGAGATGCAGAAAACGTTCATGAAATATCTGGACCAGGGCATCCGCAAAGCGGACCTCTGGTACACCTGGACGATCGACAAGACCGACTGGCAGACCATTACCATGAGCTATAATCTCTCCTCCATCATGCAGGAGACGGCGCGGGCGGCTCTCAGCGAGAATCACCCGGACTGGCCGCCGATGCTGACGGAAACGGTTGAGATGCTCGCCTATTACAGCGACCTTAAGACCTATACGACTTTCCTGAACCCGGACGTCAAAGACAAGGCGGACGTTCCCGATGAGGTATGGCGCAACGCCACCCCGGTAGACGACATAATCACCATTAAGGAAACGTCAGCGAAATAACAATCCCATTTCGGTTTCTTCATGCAAGAGCAGCAGGAGGACGCTCCGGGCGGGCGTCCTCTTGCTTATGCCCGCGACGTTGAAAAACCGGCGGCAGTCCGCCGGGAAAATGGAGCTGACAGCACGGTGCTTGTTTTGGGAATCGACCCGGGAACGGCAATCTGCGGCTACGGACTGGTGGAGGCGGCGCCGGGCAGCCGGCTCGTTCCCCATGAATACGGAGCCATCACTACGAGCGCCAAGGCGCGGATGCCGGACCGGCTCATGAAACTCTATGACGAGCTGGACGCGCTCATCAAGAAGCATCAGCCGACGGCGATGGGCGTTGAGCAGCTTTTCTTCAACCGCAACGTGACCACGGCAATCCCGGTGGGCCAGGCGCGGGGCATCGTCCTGCTGGCAGCGGCGAAGAACGGGCTGGAGCTGGTGGAGCGGACGCCGCTCCAGGTCAAGCAGTCCGTAACCGGTTACGGCAAAGCGACGAAGGAGCAGGTCATCTACATGGTGACGAAGCTCCTGCACCTTCCCGCGCCACCAAAGCCGGACGACGTTGCCGATGCGCTGGCCGTCGCCATCTGCACGCTGCACTGCATCGACAGCCTCCAATGGCGCAATCAACTGGAATGAAGGTGCTTTGACGATGATCGGATTCTTGCGCGGCAAGGTGCTGCACCTCTTGCCGGATGCCTGCCTGCTCGACGTCGGCGGCGTCGGCTACCGGGTCTACGTGACCGGAGCGACGCGGAGCCGTCTGAAGGCCGGCGAGGAAGCGGCCTTCTTCACCCATCTCTCGGTGCGGGAGGACGCTTTGACACTCTACGGTTTTTACAGCCAGGAAGAGTACAATATCTTCCAGCTCCTGATTTCCGTTTCCGGCATCGGCCCCAAGGTCGCCCTCGGGGTTCTTTCCGCCACCAGCGCGGAAAACCTCTGCCGGGCCATCCACGGCCAGCAGCTCGCGGTGCTCACGAAATTGCCGGGCATCGGCAAGAAATCGGCCCAGCGCCTCATCCTGGAACTCAAGGACAAGGTTGGGGGCGAGAGCGGCGCCGCGGACGAATTTGATACCGGCCCCCTGCCGCCGGCGGATGACGCGATCGGCGAAGCGACGGCGGCGCTCCTGGCGCTGGGGTACTCGGCGGCGGAAATCGCGCCGGTACTGCGCGGAGCCAAAGCCGGCACGTCCGTACAGGAGCTGGTGAAATACGCCCTCAGGGAATTCGGGCGTCCATAAGATCGATGGTGGAAGAGCGGCGTCATCAATACAGGCGGCGGGCGCTTCCCGCAACACGATACGCACAAAGACAACGGCAAGGAAGGAAGAACCACGGTGGAGGAACGGGAAAACCGCATCATTACGGCGGAGGAGCAACCGGCGGACGACTGGCAATACAGCCTGCGTCCCCGAAAGCTGAGGGAGTACATCGGCCAGGACCAGGTCAAGGAGAATCTCTCCGTCTATATCCAGGCGGCGCTGAAACGGGGCGAAGCCCTCGACCACGTCCTGCTCTACGGACCGCCGGGCCTTGGGAAAACCACGCTGGCCGGCATCGTCGCCAACGAACTGGGCGTGAATTTCCGCGTCACCTCGGGACCGGCCATCGAGCGTTCCGGCGATCTGGCGGCGTTGCTAACGAATCTAAGCGAGCGGGACGTGCTTTTCATTGATGAGATTCACCGCTTGTCCCACAGCATCGAGGAAGTGCTTTACTCCGCCATGGAGGATTTCGCCCTCGATATCGTCATCGGCAAGGGACCCAGCGCCCGTTCCCTTCGCCTCGATATTGCGCCGTTCACCCTGATTGGAGCGACGACCCGGGCCGGCGCTCTGGCGGCGCCGCTCCGCGACCGGTTCGGCGTCATTGAGCGGTTGGAATACTACCGGCCTGAGGCGCTTGCGGAAATCGTCAAGCGGGCGGCGGATATCCTGAATATCCAGATCGACGAGCGCGGCGCGGCGGAGATTGCCCGTCGTTCCCGGGGAACGCCCCGCATCGCCAACCGCCTGCTCAAACGGGTTCGGGATTTCGCCCAGGTGGAGGGCGACGGCACCGTGACCGCCGAAGCCGCCGACACGGCGCTCAGCCGCCTGGAAGTCGATCAGGCAGGCCTCGACCGTACCGATCGCCGGATGCTCGACACCATGATAAAGAAATTCAGCGGCGGCCCGGTAGGACTGGAGACGCTGGCCGCCGCCATCAGCGAGGAAACAGACACCATCGCCGACGTTTACGAGCCGTTTCTCCTGCAACTCGGTTTCTTGATGCGAACGCCCCGGGGCCGGGTGGTGACGCGGGCCGGCTACGAGCACCTCGGAATTCCCTGGCCCGGCGATGACAGCGGCGCACCGTCGTTATTCTGACGAGGTGATAGAATGAAACTGCTCTTGCATATGTGCTGCGGCCCTTGCTCCTGCTACCCGGTGAAACGGCTTCGGGAGCAGGGAATCGAGCCGGTGGGCTGGTTCTTCAATCCCAATATCCATCCCTACAAGGAATGGGAACACCGGCTGGAAACGGCGAAAGAATTCGCCGTCAAGACGGGTCTGGAACTGCGAACGGAGGAGACCTACCGCCTGCGGGACTTTCTGCGCCGGGCGCTGGCGGCAGAGGAAACCGCCGGCGGCCGCTGCCGCGCCTGCTATGAATGGCGGCTGGGCGAAGCGGCACGGTACGCGGCGGAAAACGGCTTTGACGCCTTCACTTCGACACTCTTCTACAGCATTTACCAGCAGCATGAAGTCATGAAGGATCTGGCGGCGCGATTCGCGGCAGCGGCGGGCATCACGTTCTTTTACGAGGATTTCCGTCCCGGCTGGCAGGAGGGCATTGACCTGAGCCTGGACCTGGGCCTCTACCGGCAGCCTTACTGTGGTTGCATTTTCTCCGAGGAGGAACGGTACAGCAAAGCGATACGGAAAGCGCGGAAAAAGGCGGCCCGGGCGGCAAAAGCCGCGCGGCTGGCCGCAAAGGAGGCGGAAAGCGCATGAGACGAACGCTTCGGATCGGCGCTGTCCTGCTGACGGGGCTTCTGTTGATGTCCCCGGCGCTGAGCGCCCCGGCCAGGCAGGGAGCTTCGAAGGGAACCGCCCCGGCCTCGGCCGGGACATCAAATCCTGACGGCATCCCGGCGAAAAAGGCCGAGCCGGTCATCCTGGTGGGGCTTGCCACCGAGCAGCTCTCGGCGGCGATTGGCGCCAGCGGTGCCTATGTGGTGCGCGACGCCGCCACCGGCCAGGGCCTTCTGCAATGCCCGGGCAGTCAGACGTTGACCGTCACCCTGAAAAACCGGCAGATCGTATTGAACGGCAAAGGCGTGAGCGCCCGGCGCCTGCGAATCCAGCCGGCGGACGAACGCTCTGCCACCTGCCTCCGCTTCGCCGGACATCCTTATCACGGCACGCTCCGGCTTGACCTCACCCCAGACGGCCTCACCGTAGTCAACGAAGTAAAGCTCGACGACTATATCGGCGGCGTCATCGACGAAGAAATGGCGCCGGGCTGGCCTCAGGAGGCGCTCCGGGCCCAGGCGGTGGCCGCCCGGACCTTCGCCCTCTATTCCCGGGGCAAGCATGACGATGAAGGTTTCGACGTCTGTACCGGCACCCATTGCCAGGTCTATGGCGGCATCGAGTCCGAAAGCCCGGCCGGTCTGGCCGCGGTCTCAGCGACGCGAGGCGAGGTCATGCTGTACGGCGGGAAACCGATATACGCCGCCTTCCACGCTTCCTCCGGCGGCTGCACTGCCGGCAGCGAGGAAGCCGGGGGCAACCCTGTTCCCTACCTGAAACCGGTACGGGACGACGACAGCGCCTCACCGCGACACGACTGGCAGAAGCGCTTTTCCGTTGCCGAGGCCCAGATGAAACTGAAGGCGGCCGGCTTCGATATCGGCGCCCTAAGGAAAGTGGATCTCTCGCCGTTGGACGGTCGGGGAAAAACGGGCGCTGACCGCTACCCATCCGGCCGTGTCCGCACCGTCCGCTTTACCGGATCCCGCGGGGTCGCCGAGATTGCCGGCACGAAGCTCCGCTGGACCTTCGGGCTTCCCAGTACGCTGTTCCATCTCCGGCGCGGTCTGGGAGGCTCACTGTCACCGCTTTCCCAGGGATCGGTTGCTTTCCAGGGGAAATCCGGCGAGGAGCTGGTCTTCGAAGGGCACGGCGCCGGCCACGGTCTGGGCCTTTCCCAGTGGGGCGCCTACGCGATGGCAGCGAAGCAGGACTACAAGGCGATCCTGCACCATTACTACACGGGAATAGAGCTCCGCAAGCTCTATTGACGCGGCTCCGCGGCTCGCGAGTCAAGCGGGACAACCCCGGAGCAGGATAGAAGAATGGCAATCGATTGACAGGAGGGTTTGGCATGAATAGTTTCACGTTCTACACACCGACGGAAATCATTTTCGGCAAGGGCGCCGAGGCAAAGACCGGCGAGGCCGTGAAGAAACACGGCGGACGGCGGGTGCTGCTGGTCTATGGCGGCGGCAGCGTCAAGAAGAGCGGCCTGCTGGAACGGGTCGAGGATACCCTGCGGGCAGCGGATATCGCCTTTGAGGAGTTCGGCGGCGCGCAGCCGAATCCGCTGCTTTCCCATGCCCGCGACGGCGTGCGGGCGGCGGCGAAGTTCGGCGCCGATCTGATCCTCGCGGTGGGCGGCGGCAGCGTCATCGACACCGCCAAAGCCATCGCCCACGGAGCGGCGAATCTCGACATCGACATCTGGGAAT
>JAEEGL013617319.1_pt1 | contig 10612 bp, 7 predicted proteins | sample 9134231 | NCBI WGS metagenome assembly JAEEGL01 (sample SAMN16246548, study PRJNA631951) | gut metagenome | biome: gut microbiome; feature: rumen; material: fiber-attached | host: Bos | place: Iran: Karaj | collected 2018-10 | reverse complement strand
ATATTGTTCTTGATAGTGGCAGCCTTTTTGTCCCCCACCCTTAAAACAGTTACCGCCTTTCTTTCCGCTTCTGAAAAGAGGTCAATCTCCCCCTTGTCCGAAACCTCTCCGGGCATGAGATCATCTGCCCCGGATACGGCAATGCCGCTGTCCCCGCCGGCCCGGGATTCCTTGTCCGCACCTTCCTCCGTTCCGCTGACTCTTTCTCCGTCGGGAACTCTGGCCATGGCTTCAGCGGTAAGGTGATAGATGTCATTGATGCCGTTAAGGAGACCTGCCTTCATAAAGGCATCCACAAAGCTGTCTCCCAGACCCTGAATATTCATGGCATTGCGGGATACGAAATGCATAATGGCCTCCTTTTGCTGAGCTTTGCAGAAGAGCCCTCCGGTGCAGCGGGTGACCGCTTCCTCGGGCAGTCTCTCCAGACTGCTGCCGCATACGGGGCAGACCTGAGGCCAGATGATGTCCTTTTCCGAGCCGGTTCTCATGTCGGTAATGACCCGCACCACCTGCGGAATGACATCTCCGGCTCTTCTGATGGAAACATGATCGCCCAGTTTAAGTCCCAGTCTCGCAATTTCATCGGCATTATGGAGGGTAACATTGCTGATGGTGGCGCCCGCCACGTTAACCGGCTCCAGACGGGCCACGGGAGTGATTACCCCGGTGCGTCCCACCTGAAAATCCACCGCCCGGACGGTGGTGATTTCCTCCTGCGCGGGGAACTTATGCGCCACGGCATAGCGGGGACTCCGGGACACATACCCCAGAATTTCCTGCTGCTCCGTGTTATTAACCTTGTAGACCACGCCGTCGATATCATAGGGGAGCTGCATTCTCTTTTCCTGAACGGAACCATGGAACTCCTGCAGAAAGCTGAGTCCCTTGCCCACCCGGTATTCTGAATTAACGGGAATGCCCCACTTATGAACGAGATCCAGTCTGTCGGAATGCCGGACGGGCAGGTCAAATCCCCGGCATTCCGGGACAAAGTAGCAGTTAAAGGTGAGACCGCGCTTCGCGGTAATGGCGGGATCCTTCTGCCGGAGACTGCCTGCGGCCGCATTCCGGGGATTGGCAAAAACCCGGTTTTTTGCGGAAGGGTTTTTCCGGGCCTCTTCATTCAGGGCGTTAAAGCTGGCATGGGGCATATAGACCTCCCCCCGCACCTCCAGATATTCCGGGATATGATCTCCGTGAAGCGCCAGAGGCACGTTCCTGATGGTGCGTACCTGGGCGGTAACATCCTCTCCGGTCTGACCGTCTCCCCGGGTAGCCGCCTGGACGAGTTCGCCGTTCTCATAAATTATGCTGCAGGCCAGACCGTCCAGCTTCACTTCGGCGCAGAATTCAATGTCGGCTTCGGACATATTAAGTCCTGCGGCAACTCTTCTGACAAAGTCAGCAAGCTCCCCCTCGTTAAAAATGTCATCCAGGGACATCATGCGGGATTTATGGGTTACTTTTTTGAAGTCCTCCAGCGCGGGGCCGCCCACCTTATGAGTGGGAGAATTCGGGGTGTCTAAATCAGGATGCTCCTTTTCCAGCGTCAGAAGCTCCTGAAAAAGCCGGTCATATTCAGCGTCAGGCACCGAAGGATCGTCCAGCGTGTAGTATTCATAGGCGTATCTGTTAATGAGTCTTCTGAGTTCCGAAACCCGCAAAGCTGCTTCCTCAGCGGTCAGTTCTTCGGCGCCGGCCGTTCTGAAAGTGTTATCCGCCATTTTATTCTCCCTGATAATCCAAATAGGTTAATGCAGCTGTTACATAAGCAGGCGCAGCGATTTTGCAAACCGCGCCTGAAGACCCCGCAAAGGTCTCCCGCCTTCCGGAACCTGATTAACCGCTGCGACCGGGCATAACCCGGGATCCTCTGTTATTGCTGCCTGAGACTTTTCTGTTCTCAGTCCTTTTCCCGGCCGTCCGCCGCAGCTTCTTGTCAAAGCAGCTGCAATATTGAACCTGTAAAGAGCCATGTTGTAGAATAATAACCTGCATTATGATAAATTACAATACTTTTGACAGATTGATTTAGTAAAACGGATGGTTAGTATACGTGTTATGTTTTCCGGCGGTATCCATGCGCTTTACCGTCTCCATGCAAGCCCATATGCCAAATTCATTGCATTAATATCCTTGAATATAAGATAAATTATTCCTTAATATGTGCAAGCATGTTAAAATGAGTTAAATTTATCTCCGGATTCAGAAAATGTTCTCCCCTGTCAAGATACTGCTGTTACTGAAAAAGTTTACTTACCGGACATTCCTGACAGCCGTTATAGCTGCGGATATCGCCGGGATGTCATCCCTGCTGCTTATCTGCATCCGGCCGGATATTCACAGGAATCTGGTCTCCGTATTCCGGGATCTCAGCGGCTTTGCGGCCCTTCCCTTTCCGGAACGCCATGATCCGCCCCCTCCTTCCCCTGCCGCGGATTCCGTCTCCGGCTCCCGGGAAACGCCTTCATTTCACCGTCTGGCCGATACCGGGCAGCAGTATTTTCCGTTTGAAAAGTCCAAAAGGGAACTCATCAAAATCTACCGGGAGGCCCCGGTTCCGGAAACCTTCTACTGCCGCTGTCCCCTGATCTTCCGAAACGGCAAAATCTACCCCGATATCGCAGCGTGCGGCTACAAAATCAGAAAGCAGGAAAAACGCGCCCGCCGCATCGAATGGGAACATATCGTGCCGGCCTCCTGGTTCGGGGGGCAGATGGAGTGCTGGAAACAGGGAGGCCGCAATAACTGCAACAACGTGCCGGAATTTGAAATCATGGCCGGAGACATGCACAACCTGACTCCGGCAGTGGGAGAAGTCAACGATGACCGGAAGGCATACCGCTACCGGCAGTTTCCCCATCCGGATCAGTCTGTCTACGGAAATTGCCGGTTTTTCATATCGGAGGATAAGCCCAGGGCCGCCGAGCCGCCGGAATACACCCGGGGCTTTATCGCCAGGGCCTTCAAATACATGGCCCGGCAGCACGGACTCAAATTCTCCAAAGGGGATCGGCAGTTTATGGAGATCTGGGACAAAAAATACCCGCCGGACGCCTGGGAATGCCAGAGAAACCAGCTGATAAAACAGGTTCAGGGAAACGACAACCCCTTCGTAACCGAAAAATGCAGCCTCAAGTGACGAATAATTAACAAAAGGGATAAACAATGCCCCGAACAGGAAAACCTGCCATCATGCTCCGAAACAGCTAGAAAATGCCCGGGCAGGAGGTGTTTATCAGGGAACAGGACAGGTCAAACACCCGGTTCATGGCCTCGTTCCAGTGCCGGAGAAAGCCCGTCAGCACCAGCCGGAGCACAATGAGACCGCAGAGCAGGGAGACCGCAAAGCCCAGGCTGAAGATATTAAGCTGCGGGGCCGCCCTGGTCATAACGCCGAAGGTAAAGTTCACCAGAAGCATGGCGCAGATGGAACTCAAAGACAGGGACAGCGCCAATGAAAACATCAGACTCCCGAAACGGGCAAATTCCATAAAGGGGATGCTGAAAAAGCCCGCAAAACCCACCGGAAGAGTAACAAAGCTTCCCGCCAGAAGCCGGAACAGCACCAGATGGCCGTTTACCGCAAAGAACAGAATGGTGGCCAGCACAGAAAAAAACTGGCCTACCACCGGGGTATTGGAACCGGAAACCGGATCCACCAGGGAGGCAAAGCCCAGGCCTGTCTGCATGGCTACCACCTGTCCGGCCACTACGAAAATCTGCGAAATAAACTGCGTGGCGTACCCCATCATAATGCCGATAATGATCTGATAGCCTGCCAGCATAAAAAAGCCCGGACTCATGAGATCCGGGATATTATGCATTTCCGGAACCATGGGATAGATAATGACGGTGAGAGTCAGGGAAAGTCCCAGCTTAACAATGGAAGGCACGCTCCGGGATCCCAGAGCGAACATGGCCATGACACAGGAGGAAATGCGCAGAAACGGCAGGATCATCGATGCCAGAAAAGAGAGTAACATTTCCTCTGAAAATACCATTTATCCCTTTTCCCCTGCCGCTGTCCTTAACCCTGCCCGTGCCGTTTCAGCCGATAACCGAAGGAATAAGCTCCACCAGGTGCCGGAAAAAGCTCATCAGCTTTTCCAGTCCCCAGTGCGCTCCCCGAGCCAGACCTACCACGGTTATCAGAAGACGGGGCAAACAGCTCAGGGGCCGTTCATTGATGGAGGGGGCGGCCTGAAACACGGCCACCAGAAGTCCCACGGCCAGAGAGGGAAGAATGGAGGCCGCCACCAGCACCGTAACCACCCACAACGCCTCTCGCACGATATCCACAAAGACCTCGGGATTCACGCTATCCTCCCAGACCGAAGCTGGACACCAGACTGCCCATAATAAGAGACCAGCCGTCCACCAGCACAAACAGCATGATCTTGAAGGGCAGGGACACAATCATGGGAGACAGCATCATCATACCCATGGCCATCAGAATGCTGGCTACCACGAGATCAATTACCAGAAACGGCAGAAACAGCATAAAGCCCATCTGAAAAGCCGTTTTAAGCTCGCTGACCATAAAGGCCGGAATCAGCACCTTCAAAGGCACCTGCTCCTTGGTCTCGTAAACCTCTCCGGCAAATTCGGCAAAGACCCCGATATCATGAGGCCTGGTCTGGGAAAGCATGAAGTTCTTCATGGGGATCTTGGCGTTTTCCAGAGCCTGCGGGGCCGTAATTTCATCATTCATGTAAGGCTGCAGAGCCTTGTCATTAATTTCATCCAGCACCGGACTCATAATGAAAAAAGACAGAAAAAGCGCAATGCCCACAATGATCTGGTTGGACGGGGTGGTCTGGAGTCCCAGAGCCTGCCGGAGAATGGCCAGCACCACCACGATTCTGGTAAAGCTGGTCATCATGATCAGAATAGCCGGCAGAAAGGACAGAGCCGTCATCAGAAGGAGCACCTGCAGGGTCAGGGAATACTCCTGGGAACCGTCGGCATTGGTGGTCACCGTAACGGCATTAAGGGTAAGATCCCGGGCCAGCGCCGGTTCCGCCCCCCACATAAAAATCAGCGCCGCCAGCAGAATACCAAGAATTTTTTTCAAAACATACCTCCTCTCCCGCAGGATAAGCGCAAAAGGGATCTGCGGAAACGGCTTTTCAAAACAGCCGCTCCGGGTATCATGTCCGGAAATCGGATAGCTCCGCCCTCAGATCCTAAGGCCGCCCCGGCGCGTTTTTCTATTTCAGCTTCTTAATGCGTTCAATCTGACTGATAACGTCGGTGAGACGGATACCGAACTTGTCATTTACCACCACCACTTCCCCGTGAGCAATCAGAGTGCCGTTAACCAGCACGTCCAAAGGTTCGCCGGCCACCCGATCCAGTTCCACCACGGAACCCTGATTCAGCTGCAGCAGGTTGCGGATGGTAATCTGGGAACGGCCCACCTCCATGGTAATGGTCACCGGAATATCCATAATGGCATCAAGCTTAGCCTGTTCCTCGGGAGTGACGGGCTTTTTTTCAGACTGGGAAAAGTCTTCAAATTCCGCCTTCCGGGGCTCGTCAGAAAGCTCCACGCTGCTGGAAGAATTGCTTTGCTCCTTCAGGGCCTCTGCCCATACATCATCAATATCTGACATTTAGCGCTCCATGTAATTGCTCCGGAACAAAGGCCGGATTATCAGATCAGGCATCGGCATCCTGGTGTTCTTCGGATTCGGCATCCGAGGATCCCCGGTGCCGCCGCAGCACCAGGGCCAGTTCGTTCTTCATGAACTCCGGACGCTTGATCTGCTCTGTAATCTTAATGGCCAGCTTTTCATCAGTGCGGCCCAGCTTGGCGTGATAGGTGGGCAGATCCTCCACAAAAACCAGAGAATAATCCGGCAGCTTTACCGGAATAATCGTGCCCGGCTTAAAGTTTTCAATATCCCGGAGAGTAAGCTGAAATTCCATCAGCTGAACCTTGAGGCCCACCTTAACTCCCATGACCTCTTCCCGGAGAGCCTTGCTCCAGCGAATGTCGGTATCCCCCTTGTCCGACTGCACGCCGGCATCCAGAAGCTCGCGGATAGGCTCCACCATGGAATAAGGCATGGCGATATGAAAATCGCCCCCGCCGCCGTCCAGCTCTATATGGAAGGAATTAATGACAATAACCTCGGTGGGACTGACAATGTTGGCCATGGCCGGGTTTACTTCGCTGTCCAGGTATTCGAATTCCACATCCATAACCGGAGACCAGGCTTCCCGGTAATCCTCAAAAATTATCTTCATGAGCATCTGAATAATGCGTCTCTCGGTGGGGGTGAATTCACGGCCCTCGATCTTGGCGCGGTACCGGCCGTCCCCTCCGAAGAACTTCTCCACCACATTGAAGACCAGCCGGGCCTCCATGGTGATAAGCCCGGTGCCCTTAAGAGGTCTGAAACGCACCATGTTCAGACTGGTGGGAACGAACAGGGTATGCACATATTCGCCGAACTTGATCATCTGCACGCCGTTTATGGAAACTTCGGCAGTGCGGCGCATCATATTGAAGAGAGAAATACGAAGATGTCTGGCAAAACGCTCGTTCACCAGTTCCAGAGTGGGCATGCGCCCGCGGACTATGCGATCCTGAGCGGCAAAATCATATCTGGCAAAACCGCCGTCGCTGCCGCTGTCGTCCTGTTCCGGTTCCTCCTGCGGCACATCGTCAACGCCATGGAGGAGCGCGTCAATTTCATCCTGACTTAAAATATCAGACACTTTGTCAGCCCTGCCCTGTTACTGCATTACAAAATCGGTAAATAGAACCTTTTCCACCACCGGCTTCCCGGTTTCCTTCAGCATAGCCTCCTGGACATCCTTAAGGCAGGCAGCCTTAACCTCCCGGCGGCCCTCTATCATGTTGTAGATGTCCGGCTTGTTCTGATACCGGTACAGCACCTCGCTGATGGCATTCTTTATCAGCGGTTCATGCAGCGTGGCCAATTCCAGATTATCCTGAGAATTCACGGTGATCTGAATTTTTACCTGCATCATGCGGTGTCTGGGCTTGGTGGGGATCTGGATGACAAACGGCTTCTTGATGTTCAGATAAAGGATCTCGGGAGCGCCGGGAGCAGGAGCGCCCGGAAGCTGAACCGGAATCTCTTCTGCGGAGCCGTGATCGCCGCCGGAAAGAGCCACGGCCGCCCCGCCGCCGCCCAAAAGGAGCACTGCGGCCGCAATGATGATAATAAGCAGCTTTTTCTTTTTTCCGCTGCTCTCTCCCCCGAGGTTAAGCTGCTGTTCCTGATTTCCGTCCGCCATAATTCCGTCCCGTTATCGTTCTGATTCCGCCTCTGATACTGACCCTGATTATGATTTGATGCCGCAATCACCCCGCTTTCCGGGAGCTGATGTTCATATTCTATCTTTAAACCGGAAATCAAAGGCAGATCAAAGCCGGAATTGTAGCAAATTTTGCGAATTTCCCGCCATCTCGGAGATCTTCCGGCTCCCCGCGCCTGCAAATACTCCGAAAATCCCGGATAACTGTCCCTGCAGAAGCGAAGAATAAGCCCCGAAGGGATGAGCCTCCGGGGCCGGCGCCGCCGTTTACCAGAACTTCCTGATGCCTGAGGCTTCCGAAAGAGAATCAAAGGCTCCCTTAAGGCTGTCCTGCCACTCGGCATGTCTGCCGGATCTGGCCAGACGTCTCAGGGAATTCTCCCATTCCCGTTCCGCTCTTTCCCGGCCCCGGGATTCCCCGCCGCCGTCCTGAGCCACGGTATGCCCCTCAAGACTGATGCCGGCCTGGGCCAGACTGTCTCTGAGACGATCCATGCTCTGAGAAAGAATCTCCCGGGCCTCGGAGTTCTGTACGGCAAAATGCACCCGGGCTCTGCCGGAATCACCCATTTCCACTTCGATCTTAAGATGTCCCAGCCGCTCCGGAGTCAGAGCGATTTCCACCTTCCTGAGATTGCGGGCGGCCATGCGCAGCACCTGATCCCGGAGTCTCTCGGCATTCTCCCGGGGCTGTCCCTCAAAAAGCCGCACGGCGCCGGTGAGAGCGGAACTGTCCGCTTCCTGAGCGCCCCCGGTTCGGAAGAGTCCTTTCCCGAAAATGCTGCTGAAGCTCCCGGTTCCGGCGGCGGAGGCGCCGTCGCTGCCCCGCTGCTCCCGGCCCGGAATCAGTCCCTCGTGAGATCCGGAGGAGCGCTGTTCCTGTCCGAAGCTTCCGCTGTCTCCGGCATCCTCTCCCCCGGTCTCAGCTCCGGAGGAAATCAAAGCGCTGCCGTCAGAAACAGTCTCCCCGCCAGCATCTTCCTGAAAGCCGCTGTCCGGCAGCGCCGCCAAAGCTTCCGGCTCTCTGAAGAAAACCGGAGCGGAACTGACAACGCCGGTGCTGACACTCTTCTGAGCCATAAGGAGATTCAGGGCGTCCAGAGCCGAACCGTTTTCCCGAACACCGGATATCTCCAGTCCCAGTCCCGAAACGCGGATTACCGGAGCAGGAGCCTCACGTACCGCAATGCTTTCCAGACCGGTTATTTTGCTGAGAGATCCGAGATCCTGAACACTTTCAGAGGCGCTCCTGGCATTATCCGGCATTTTTGCGGCGCTCTGCCCTGAAAGATCTTCCCGGCCGGCATGCTGTCCGCGTTCGCTGATATAAGGACGGGCGGCGCTTTCAGGAGCGCGGTTTGCCGTATCCTCCGGCAGCGCCCCCGGGATGGAAGCCCGGTCAGCAGAAAAACGGAAATCCTCAGAAGCGGCAGAGCCTGCCGAAGCCGGAGCTTCAGCTGAGCGGGAATCGGTCATGTCTGATACCGGAGAATTTGCGAAATCCGCCGTCTTCAGAGGAGCCGGGGCGGGAGCGGCAGCGTCAGGGCCGTTTTCGGGGATCTCAAAAGCCGGAGCCCGGTTTTCCGGAGAGGCTAAAGCGGCTTCAGAAGTCTCCTGCAGGCTGTCAGGGATTATCTGCAAAACCGGTTCTGCCGGCGCCTGAGTTCCGGCTTCCGGAAGCGAACCAGCCATGATCTCCGCCGCAAAAGTGCGGTTTTCCGGGGAAAATGCCGCGCTCTCAGGAGTCTCCGGACTGCTTGCGGGGATTTCCGGGGCAGCCGCAATAACAGATTCCCGGCGGTGATTTGCTATAACAGGATCCGCAGGTTCGCGCCTTTCCGGGGAAATCGCTGCATTCTCATGAACATCATCCGGAATATGCCTGGCGTTTTCGGGAATTGCCCGGGCCGGGGCAGCATCAGGATTCTTATCTGATATGGCAGCCTGAGAAACCGGAGCGGATATTTCAGAATGCTGTGTCTGAAGTTCGGGAGAAATCCCCTGAACCTGTTCTTTGCCGTAAATGCCGTCTGCGGAAACCAGGGTCTCCGGCTTTGCCGCTGTCATGCCGGCGGCATCATCCTGAGCAGAACTTTCCTTAACAGAAACCCCTGCCGAAATCTTATCTTCCGCCGGGACATAAACCATTTCCGGATCAGAGCTTCCCCGGTCAGCGTCATTTCTCACAGCATGTTCCGCAGCATTTCCGGCGGCAATACGGGACAATGCCCTGTAATCAGGAGCATTTTCCTCCGTCTTTTCATCAGTCTTTACTGCCGAATGCTCTGCGCCCCTTGCTTCGGACGTTACCGTTACCATAACGCTTTCGCCGAAAACCGCAGAAGCCTCATCCGCCGGCATATCATCAGGCATAGCCCGGTAATTTTGAACTTCAGAAGCAGTATCCTGAATCAGAATTGCAGAATCCGCAGACGTTAAAGCTCCGGCGGCATTCCCATCCGGTACTGCAAATGCAGCTGCTAAAGTAAAAGGCATGTCCTCCGGAAGCTCCGGGATTTGTCCGGGGTCTTTGGCAGTAACAGCAGATCCCGAACGCATTCCGGGAGCGGCCTCAGTGTTTTCAGTGTTATCTTCGGCGCTTTCCTGAGAATAATGACCGGCAAAAGAAGTTTTCTCCGCAGCGGAAGCAGCTCTGGCAGAATCGTCATTATCAGAGGGTATCAGAACCGGATCAGCGGCGGCGGAGATTGCGCTCCCCCCCGCCGGAGCGGTGTTTTCCGGATTAATAACGCTAATGAGTTCCGGATTTAAAGCCGTTCCGGAAAGAACAACGGTAAAATCCCGGTTTCCGCTGTCCGGCAAAACGGCATACCTCAGGAGATCCCCGGCCGAGAGTTCCTCTCCGGCCCGGGACAGCGGATCATAAAGTTCATAATCAGCGCTGGTAAGTTCTTCGCTGTAAAGCTTCTGGCTTAAATCATCATTATCAGCGGCAAGGTCGTAAAAATCCCCCTCCCCGGAAGATACCTCTCCGGATGCGGCTGCTCCGTTTTCCTTATTTGCCTTATCTGCCTGATTTACCTCATTGCCGTTAAGGGGCTTCAGATCTGCGGCAAGCTGAGAAGCGGCAGGCTCGGCAGTCTCCGGCAAAAAACTGCCGGCCGGTTCTGCAGCAATCTCCGGCAGCGGCATCACGCTGTCGCCTTCATTCAGAAGACTCTTAAAGGAAATGCCGCCAGACGTGCCGCTGCCGGAGATGCCGGAAGCGCCGGCAAGGGGCGTTCCCAGGGTTAACAGGGATGAAGCGCTGGAAAAATCTGCCATAACAGGTAACATTGCCGTTTCCTTAAGT
>JAEEGL012994522.1_pt1 | contig 10612 bp, 9 predicted proteins | sample 9134231 | NCBI WGS metagenome assembly JAEEGL01 (sample SAMN16246548, study PRJNA631951) | gut metagenome | biome: gut microbiome; feature: rumen; material: fiber-attached | host: Bos | place: Iran: Karaj | collected 2018-10 | reverse complement strand
TAAATCTTATATTGGAGGATAAAGCGATCCACCTCATGGGGTGCGATCTGCTTATACTGCTCAAAATACTCTACGGCCTTTACCGGATCCTCCAAAATAATGGAAAGCTCACAAAGAGCATATACCACTCTCTTGGTATTGGGGCTGATCTCATTTGCCATCAGCAAAATATCCCGGCTCTCCTCGTATCTGCGGGTATGCCTGTAAATATCGCTGACCCTGTATAGCATGGTAAGACCCTGGACCCTTCTCCAATCGATGGTGTCCACGATCTTCACTGCCTTGGCGTATTCCCCTTGTTTATAGAGGGAAACGATCTCCTTCGCCCTTATTTCATACTCAAATCTATCCAACTTCGTTTTCTCCTGCTTCTATGAGTGAACATACATTGCTTATTTTATCATATTTGGCCTTGCTTCGTCAAAAGTTTTACCCTCAGGCTACGTCATTGGGGGTCTGCTTTCCATCCCTTGCATCCAGAAGGTTTTGCAGGGTGGTCTCGGCAATGGCCTCTAAGGCTTCCAGGGTATAAAAGCCCTGGTGGGAGGTGACGATGACATTGGGGAAAGATAAGAGCCTTGCGGTAACGCTGTGCTCCATGATCTCGTCGGAACGGTCGTTAAAGACATTTCCGGTTTCCTCTTCATACACATCCAGTCCCACACCCAAGAATTTCCCCAGACGGATTCCTTCAATGAGATCATCCGTCTTTACCAGGGCGCCGCGGGAGGTATTTACCAGAATCACGCCATCCTTCATCTTTTTAATGGTATCGATGTTGATCATATGGTAGGTGGAGTCCAAAAGGGGGCAGTGGAGGGAAATCAGATCCGAGCGCTCCAGCAGCTCCTCCAGGGAAACATACTCCACAAAGTCCTTCAGATCCGGATTCTCATACACATCATAACCGATGACCTTCATACCGAAGCCCCGGCAGATCCTTGCCATGGCGGCACCGATCTTTCCGGTTCCCACGATTCCGGCGGTTTTTTGATACAGATTTACGCCACGAAGGTTCCTTAAGCTGAAGTCATTTTCTCTTACCTTATTATAAGCCTTATACAATCTGCGGTTTGCAGCAAGGGCCAGGGCAATGGCAAGCTCTGCAACTGCCTCGGGAGAATAGCCGGGGACTCTTTTCACAACGATTCTCAGCTCCTTTGCCTTGTCGGTATCCACATTGTTAAATCCTGCGCAGCGCATGAGAACGCATTTTACGCCCTTTTCCTTTAAAACCGTAAGAGTAGGTGCGCTGACATCTGCACTGACAAAGGCGCAGACTGCATCAAATCCCTCTGCCATCACTGCGGTACGGGGTCCCAGCTCCTCCTCAATATACTCGATCTCAATGTCCGGATAGGCACCCAGCACACTATCAAAGGATTTTTTATCATAGGTTTTTGCACAGTAAAATAAGATCTTCATTTGGTTTTCCTCCCTCTCTAATCTCCTAAAGCAAAAAGCCGCTTTGCATTTTCCGTCGTGATCCGGATCACTTCCTCTTCAGGTAGCTTCTTAATTTCCGAAAGCACTGCCACCACATTGGGAAGATACAAAGAGCAGTTTCTCTTTCCCCGGTAAGGCTCCGGTGCCAGGTAGGGGCAATCCGTCTCCAGTAAAATCCTGTCCATGGGCAGGTATTCTACCGCTTCCTTTAGCTTTCTTCCGTTTTTAAAGGTCAGCACCCCGCCGATGCCAAAATACAGTCCCAAATTCAGAAAATCCCGGGTGCTTTCCTTGGAATAGGAATAGCAGTGCATGACGCCGCCGCACTTTTCCGCATGCTCCGAAGAAAGCACATCCGCCGTATCCTTTTCGGCGTCCCGGCTGTGAATGACCAAAGGAAGGCCTGCCTGTTGTGCCAGGGCGATCTGGCGGGCAAACCATTTCTTTTGATGCTCCGGAGAAGGATCATCGGGAAAATGATAGTCCAGCCCGATCTCGCCGATGGCTACCACCTTGGGATCCCTGCTCTTTTCCAGGATCCACTCCATATCCTCTTCGGAAAGCTCTGCAGTTTCCGAAGGATGTACCCCCAAAGCCGCATAGACAAAGGGGTATTTTTCACTCAGCTTATAAGAATCCCTGCATCCTCTCATGGAAGCGCCCACATTGATCACCCGGCCGATGCCTTTATCTTTCAGGGATAAAAGAAGGGCATCTCTGTCACTGTCAAAGGCCTCATCATCATAATGGGCGTGGGTATCTGTAATCTCGTACATAAGTTACCTGTTCCTAACTTTTTATAGAAGCTCCGATAATCTGGCAAACTGCTCCACCGTCAGGGCCTCTCCCCGGATGGTCTCGGAAAGTCCCATACTGCGAAGGGCCTCCAGGGTCTTTTCCTTTTCCGCTATACCTCCACCCGCTAAGGCGTTAACCAGGGTTTTTCGCCTTTGGTTAAAGGATGCCCGAATGGTGGCAAACATCTTTGCCTCATCTTTAACGGTTACCGGAGGGGTTTTGTGCTTTGTGAGCCGGATCACCGCAGAGCCCACATTGGGCCTTGGCATAAAGCAGTTAGGCGGCACCTGGGCAATGATCCTGGGCTCCGTAAAATAACGGATAGCCAATGTGATGGCTCCGTAGTCCTTGGTGCCCTCTCTTGCCTGCATTCTCTCGGCCACCTCTTTTTGTACCATTACCGTAATGCTTTCAAAGGGGATCCTCTGCTCAAGCAGCGCCATCAGAATCGGCGTGGTGATATAGTAGGGAAGATTTGCCACAACCTTCATGGGGCGGCCCCCTGCTTCCTCCTGTGACAGCTTTTCCAGATCTACCTTCAGGATATCCTGATGCAAAATCCTGACATTATCATAAGAAGAAAGGGTATCCGCCAGTACCGGGATCAGCTTATCATCGATCTCCACTGCAATGACCTTTCCTGCCTGTTCTGCCAGGTACTGGGTCATGGTGCCGATGCCCGGTCCGATCTCCAGGACGGTATCCTCCTTACAGATGCCGGCACCCTCCATGATCTTATCCAGCACATGGGGATCAATGAGAAAATTCTGTCCGTATCGTTTTTGAAAATGAAAGTCATATTTTTTTAACACCGCTGCCGTATTGGCAGGGTTTGCCAGGTATGCCATGTTTTTTTCCTTACCGGTTTATAGGCTGTAGTTCATAAGTACCGAAACGATGATCCCCAAAAGGGCTCCCATGAGTACCTGCAGCTTGGTATGTCCCACAAATTCCTTCAGTCTCTCCTCTGCAGTAATGGCAGGATCACCCAGCCTTACAAAGGATTCCATCATCTTATTTAAGAGCACCGCCTGCTTTCCGGTCTCAAGACGTACCCCCGAAGCATCATGCATGACGATGATGGCCATAATGAGGGCAATACCGAATTCCGGGGAAGCGGGTCCACAGCGGAAAAATGTAGCTCCGGCCATACCGCAAACCGTGGCGGAATGGGCACTGGGCATACCGCCGTCTCCAAGCAGCCTTTCCCAGACAAATTTTTTGTTCACGATCAGATGGGTGATGGTTTTAAGTACCTGTGCGCAGCACCAGGCTAAAACTGCTGTTGTGATGATCCTGTTGTTTACCAGTTCCTGAAAATAATTCATGTCACTACCTTTCATATACCGGATGCTGAAGCCTCTCGGTAAATTCGCTGTGCTCTAAGGGCTTGTCAAAGAAGTAACCCTGCACCAGCTTACATTCCGTGTTCTTTAAAAAGTTCACCTGCTCGATGGTTTCCACACCTTCACAGATAACCTCCCGGTCCATATCGTGGATCAGGCGGATTACGCTGGACACCAGATTCGCGCCGCTTTCCTTTTCCCCGAAAATCCGATCCACGAAGGATTTGTCGATCTTAATGGTATCCATTTCCACATCTCCCAGAAGAGAAAGTGAGGAATATCCGGTGCCGAAATCGTCCATATTGACCCGGATCCCGGTTTTGTTCATTTGCTCTACGAAGGCCGTCAGGGCTTCCATATCCGAATAACCGGAGGACTCCGTCATTTCCACCGCCAGGTATTTGTGCTCCGTCTGCCACTTATCCGCCGTTTTTACGATCTCCTCCGCAAAATCCGGATTGCCCAGATGAAGCTTGGAAAAGTTGGAAGAAATGGGCACCGGCGTCAGCCCCTGATTTTTCCAAAGCCGGATGTCATTGCACACCGTCTCAAATACATAGAAATCCAGCTCCGTAATGAGTCCCTCGTTTTCCAGAAGGGGGATGAACTGTCCCGGAGAAATGAACCGATCCTCCTTCTGCCAGCGCACCAGAGCCTCCGCACCGCAAAGGGTATTGGTGGTGATATCCACCTTGGGCTGGTAAAAGACCTTGAACTCTCCGTTTCGGATGGCCTGTTTGTAAGAGGTAAGCAGGTCTCCTTCCTCCAGAATGTTTTCATAGGTTTCGCGGCTGTAATAGACGATATCCTCTTTCTTTCTGTTTCTGGCCACATTCATAACCACGGTACAGATTCCCATGACCTGTTCCATGGTGTCATCCTCTTTGATGGTATAAACGCCGCATCTTACCGGAGCCGGAAGCCCGTCAGGCATGGCGGCATCTATGGAGGTCGGATTGGTCTGCTTCAGCCTGGCAATATAGGCAGCGGACCGCTCATTCATAACCAGAATGCAGAAATTGTCATTGCCTGTTCTGGCGATCATCTCTCCCTGGATCAGACCCTCCCGCAGGAATTTTGCCAGAGCTTTCAAAAGCTCATTTCCGAAATCATAGCCGTACTGTCTGTTGATATACTTAAAGCCCTTGATGTTTACCAAAACCGCAGTACGTCCCACCAGCTCTCCATGCTTTTTCAGGCTGTTGCCCTTTTTCACCAGGGTTTCATAGGTATAAAGTCCCGTCAGAACGTCCTTACCCGTCAGCTCAATGGAAAAGAGCATGTACAGTCCTACGGTGATCACCGCAAAGGAAATACAGATGGCTGCCAGAGAAAACATCAGCTTTTTCAGATAGGAATTGATATAATCCACGCCGATATCCACGCCTACAATACCGGCAACCGAGCCGTCCTTACAAAGAACCGGAGCATAGGCGCTGTAATAGCTCCCCCAGGCGTCCGTGCTCACCTGCATATCGCAGCAGGCCTCTCCGGAAAAGGCAGGAAGCATATCATCCAAAAGGGTGTAGGCCTCACCGCAGTCTGCCGGATCATCCGGATCTCCATCCACCACAAAGGTGAGATTGGCTTTGTCCTCAAGCCGCATGGTGTAGATGTATTTGACATAGGTATAGTAGCGGTATTTATTCAGAATATTCAGGATCGTCTGATACCCGGGATCTGTTTTTGCATAGACCCGGTTCATCTCATCGCCGTCAATTTCGGCAGCAATGGTCTGAGCCAGATTCATGCCGCTTTGCTTACTCTGCTCCAGCATCAGTTCACTGACCTTGATGTAGGTGATCAGTCCCATTACCAGAAACAGCAGAACGCAGACCGTCAGGATCAATACGGAAGACCTGTTCAATTTGATTTTCTTTTTGCTTTTGTTCACAGGCGCAGTCTCCATAGACAGAGATATCTCTGTTCATATTCCGTTTCAGTATATCACAACAGGTGGCTTTTTAACAGAGTGTTGGGGAATTTTCGGGAAAGATTTCAAAGAATTTTTCAGAAAAATAAAAAAAATGCTTGCAAATTCCAAACTCCTATACTATAATAACTTTTGCGCTGTAAAAGCACAGAAAAAAGCGCGATTAGCTCAGTTGGTAGAGCACCTGACTCTTAATCAGGGTGTCCAGGGTTCGAGCCCCTGATCGCGCACGAAGCACTGTTTTTGTGGATGTTAGGCCATGGGGACGGTGCTTTTTTTTGTGTAAAAAAGTCGAAAAAAATCCCTTCCCCCGGTAAAGGAGAAGGGATTTTTACTTATGGATCTTAGAAAAGATCACATAGGAGCTGATTATTTGTGGTACTTTCTTCCCACGCTTTCTCCGTTGACGGTAACGCCGCCCATGTCTGCATTCAGATCCAGCTCGCAGTCATTGTTGTCATACTGAACGTCGATACCACCCATGTCGCAGTCCGCTTCCAGATCACTGAAGGATCCCTGTACGGTGATGCCGCCCATATCGGCCTTCAGCTCGCAGTCATCAAAGGTTACATCCTCCAAGCTGATGCCACCCATGGCTGCCTTCATGTTGCCGTCCTCAAAGGTGGTCTTTTCCAAAGTAATGGCACCCATATCTGCATTCAGATCCAGCTTTCTGGCGGTTACGTTCTTCATGGTGATGGCGCCCATATCCGCATCCAGCTTCACCTTACCAAGGGTGATATCCTCTGCTTCCACAGCACCCATGTTCAGGTTCAGATCCACTTCAATGGCAGTTCCCTTGGGAACCGTAACGGTGACCTTGGCGCCGCTGAAACGGTTTTTGATATCCTTAACGCTCCAACGATTGGAGGCCTTTTGCTCGATCTTTAAGGTAGAGCCGGAAAGCTTCAAGCTGGGAGCCTCTGTCTCCGGATAGTTTTCATAGGATACACCGTAATCATCGCCGTACTCGAATACCACATTACCGATGGCTACCGTACCCTCGATCTTATCAAAGCTGCCCATGGCCTGCTCTCTGGAGGTGGTAGTGCTTCTTTCATCGGAAGAAACTGTCCTTCCCACGTTGCCAATGCCCATAAAGCCCTTGATGATATCGCCGCCGATCCAGCCGCCTACATGAATGAGCAATCCTAAAATGATACAGATCACCGTTGCCGCATTCAAAAGACCGATATATGTTTTTTTCCAACCCGTGAATTTCTTTTCGTCTGTCATTTGGTTTTCCTCCTTTATGTCCCTTTTGGGGGAATTAAATCTCCTCGTCCTTTTTCAGCACACCCTTCAGGATCGCATGAACTACTGCAGCGATGGGCCAGATGATCCAGGTCTTATACCAGGCAAAGGTCAAAAAGCTCCAGATCAGATAGAATGCGCGGACCGTAGGCCAATAAACCTGCATAAAGCCGTCGGATACCGGATTTGCATACCGCTCAAAGTCTTCCGGAACATAGTTGCCGGATACGGTCTGGCGGTCATTGAGCTTTAACAAAAACTCAAAGGAAGAATTGATGTTGCTTGCATGTACGATCATGAATACGCCGATGGCGCAGATCACGAAAAGGAATACAACTCCCATGGTCTCCAGGAATTTTCCGAGGCTGGTAAGTCCCAGAGGATTGATGCCGTCAAGAACCGCTACGGGAAGCCAGCAAACTGCACAGAGCACGATGCCCACCGTCAGCTGTACCACGTAGCTTGCATGGAACCGCTCCTTTTCCTGATGGACATAAGTGGCGGTGGAATAATCGATGGAGCAAAGCTCCTTCTTTAAGTATTTCCAGCGGCTGTCGATATTGCCGCAAACCACGAAGAGTCCAACTGCAAGGGCGATGGTGGCAAACATGAACAGCACGCCCAGGCTATCGGGTAAAAATCCGATGGACGAGATCATCACCGGCCAGCTCACACTTAAGATGCAAAGGCCTACGCCGAGAGCAACGCCGAAAGCCGACTTTGCCATATCCCGAAGGTAATCCTTGGCTTCCTCCAAAGAAACCATGTTGCGGGGGCTTTCTTCCATCTGAGCCTTTTCGATCTTTACTTCTTCTTCCAGTCCCAGCTCATCCGCCAGCTCGTCCAGATTTCCGAACTCCGAGATCACGCAGCCCACTGCTTCATTTTCGCTCTTTCCTTCGGAAATCAATTCGTTGTATTTATCCTCCATCATTTGCAGAAGCTCTTTCTTTGCCCTTTTTACTTCTGCCGAATTGGGAAGATTAGCAAACATATTTTCCAGATAATTTTTAATCGTCTCCATTTTACTCCTCCTATGTTCCCTCAAAGATCCTAAGGTTTCAGTCTTCCTTCATTCCCAGCAGGATCACTCCGGGTCCGCTGGCAGGATCGCTTTCCTGGGGCATGAAGTGTTCTACCACTTCCTTTGTCAGGGTCCATTCTCTGCATTTCTCTTCGTAGTAGCGCTCCCCTGCTTCAGTGATCCTGTAATAGGTTCTCTTTTTCCCGCTGCCCGCTGCCGCCAGTTCCTCGTAGGACTCGATGTATCCGTTTTTCTCCATTCTGGTAAAGGCAGAGTACAGTGTTGTTTCCTTAATGATGTATTTTTCCTCTGTCAAAAGCCGGATCTGTTTGGATATCTCGTAGCCGTAGGACGGTGCTTTCTTCAGGATGTACAGGATCATGGTGTCATTGTAGCCCCGGATCACGTCCGAGCTGATGGTGGATGATTCCGTTCCCATAGGCCGTCTCCCTTCTGCGTATTTTTCTTACTACGTCTGTCATTGCTTCGACTGTCGTTGCTTTGTCTATCGTTGCACCGACTGTCGTACTATGTCTGTCGTAGTAAATATAACACCACGCCATTTCCCTGTCAATACATTTTTAAAATTTTATAAAAAAAGCCCTCGAAGCATTTGCTTCGGGGGCTCTTCTGATCTCTTTTTTACTGGGTTTTGTAGTACTCTTCCAGCCTGGGCCTTGCTGCCTCATAGGCCTGCTGCAGACTGGGATCAAACTGGGTTCCCATGCCTTCCATGATAATGGCGTTTGCCTTATCAAAGCTGAAGGCATCCTTATAAACGCGCTTACTTACCAGGGCATCATACACATCCGCAATGGCCATGATCCTGGCCTCAATGGGGATCTGTTCTCCCGCCAGTTTTTCCGGATATCCGGAGCCGTCCCAGCGTTCATGATGGTAATGGGCCACATTTTTAGCCACCTTTTTAAAGGATTCATCCTCGGTCTGACGCAGGATCTCGGAAATGATCCGGCCGCCCTCTGCGGCGTGCTTTTTCATTTCCTCATATTCCGCATCCGTAAATCGGCCGGGCTTTCTGAGCACCGCATCATCTACGGCGATCTTTCCAAGGTCATGCATGGGGGCCGCCTTGATCACATCCTTGCAAAACTCCTGGGAAAGGGACAGCTTCCCTTCCTTTTTCAGCTCGTCGATCAAAATCCGTACGCCTTCACTGGTTCGTTTGATATGCCCGCCTGTGGAATTGTCCCGACTTTCTACCATAATAGCAAGACTCATGATGAGGTTATCATGCATCTCCAGAATAGACTGGGTCTTTTGTTCCACCTCCTGCTGCAGGTTTTCATTATAGGTATCCAGAAGCTGGATGTACTTGCGGTTCGCCGTATCATCCATAAAGGTAATGATGTAGCCCCGGCGCCGCCGTCCGTCATAGAGGTAATTGACCGTGGCGTTAAAGATCCGGTTCTTATCGTGATCTCCCTTAGGATCTGCCACGATGTAGGTAAACAGATTCTTGGTAGGATCGCTTTTGAAATCATCCAGAAAATGCCGGATCCGTCTTTCACAGGGCTTATAGCCAAAGACGTCATCCACCGCCAGATCGGCAATCTCCGGAACGATCTCCTTTCCGATCTCATCACTTCCCAGATACCTGTAATTAAAATCGAAGGAAATATATCCCAGCTGGGTTTCGTGGATCATGGACTCGATAACCGTATCGCTGACATTGTAAAGGCTCATTCTGTAGGCCAGAAGCAAAAACATGATCTGGGCGATGACATAGCCTATGGGAACGGGATCCAGCCCTACTATCAATTTGCGTCCCACGAAATATCCCAGCATACAGATCACATCCGGGATGGCCAAAAGCAGGATCACCATCCTGGGAACCTGTTTTTTCTTCAGATAGGAATAGATAATGGCTATAATTCCGGATAAAAAGATCACAATAACCATGCCGTAAAAGACGGTATGCATAAATCCGTATTCCTTGGTGAGAACTACCTGATTTCCTACCATTTCAAGCTGCATGGATTTATAAAAAATATCGGTGTAGCCGATGGTGAGGGTGGAAGCATAAACCAGGGTACAAATGCAATAAAGAGCCGTCCTGATCCATCGTTTGATCTCAATCTGGCACAGGTTAAAAATGCACAGCACAATAAACATCTGCAGATAACAGCCACCCAGATAGCAGACCTGAATTGCCGCCACCATGGCGTCCGGGGTTTCTGCCAGGGATTGCAGAAAATATCCCACAGCCGCAATGGGAACCAGGATAAAGATCACGGTGAAGTTCACATCAAAGTGCTTATGCCATATGTAAATGTATATTCCCGTACAGATCAGGGAAATGAATGCAGTAATACTGTAAATAATGGTTGCCAAGAGGAAACTCCTTTTTCTTTATTCTGCGATGGAAATACGGATATTTCCCGTATCGGTTTTCAGCTTGCAGGCTCCCCCCTTTGAATCCTTAGGAACATGAACATTTCCGGTGTCCGATTTTGCCTCAATGGTTTTTCCGCTTAAAAAATTCCCCTCTATATTTCCTGTATCCAGTTCTGCCATAACGCTTCCTGCGTCACAATCCTCAAAGCTGAAATTTCCGGTATCCAGCTTTACCTGCATCATATCAGAAACCAGGGTATCCTCAAGATGCACATTCCCGGTATCCAAAGTAAGATCCATGCTTGCAAAGGACAGGGGTCCTTCTGTGGAAAGATCACCGGTTTCGATCCTTGCCACAAGGGCTCCGTACTCCTTTTTCGGAAGCAGGATGACGGCCCTTGGCATGCTGGCAAAGGTGCTGGCCCTTTCATACCAGGTCAGATCCTCTCTTGTTTT